>Ga0070732_10001609_pt1 | contig 12302 bp, 11 predicted proteins | sample Coa_R1_5_FD_66449 | JGI IMG/M metagenome (GOLD analysis project Ga0070732, IMG submission 66449) | Surface soil microbial communities from Centralia Pennsylvania, which are recovering from an underground coalmine fire - Coalmine... | ecosystem: Environmental > Terrestrial > Soil > Unclassified ...
CGCGAGCTATCCTCCGATCAGAGGTAGCAGCGGTGGTGGAACGTGGCGTAGGCGAGGGCCTCCGACTGGCTGAGCTTCTGGCGGCGCTCTCGCTCGCGACGGACCTGGCTCACCAGGCGCCCGCCGAGAGCGCCCTCAAAGACGCCCTGCTGTCTGTGGCATTCGCACGGCATCTAGGCCTTGCCGCCTCCGACCTCTCGGATGTGTACTACCTCGCTCTGCTTTACCACCTGGGCTGCACGGGCGCTGCTGAGGAGCAGGGTCGCGTATCGGGCGGTGATGACGGCAGCGTGCGGCGCAGCTTCTCGGAACCGGATGTCACCGACAACGTGGAGATCCTTCGACTGGTGGTGACCGAGCTGTCGAACAGCCTGCCGGCTGCGGATCGCCTCCGGGCGATGGCCACGTTCATGACTGCAGGCAAGGACTTCATGTTGGGCGCGCACAACGCCATCTGCGAAGCCTCCGGTCTGATGGCCGATCGGCTTGGGGCTGGACATAACGTGAGCAAAGCGCTGCTGGAGGTCTTTGCCCGGTGGGATGGAAAGATGTTCCCGCTTCCCCCCGGCGAGGGCGTCTCTCTGATCGCTCGGATCACCCACCTGGTGCACGTCGCGCAGATCCAGGCGGTCGTCGGAGGTCCTGGTGCCGCGGCCCGGGTGGTACACAAGCGCCGCGGAGGAGAATTCGACCCGGCGCTGGCCGATGCCTTCGTCGCAATCTGCCCTGAACTCTTCAGCCGCGTCACCGATGGCTCGGTCTGGGACCAAGCGCTCGAGGCCGAACCGCAGCCTCACCGGCTTGTGCCCCAGGCACACCTGGATGAGGTGACGCTGACCATCGCCGACTTCACGGACCTCAAGTCGCCCTTCACGCTCGGCCACTCCCGGCACGTCAGCCAGCTCGCCGAAGCGGCCGGCGCTGGTCTGGGGGTCAACGCTACGGACCGTCAGTCACTGCGGCAGGGCGGACACGTCCACGACCTCGGCAATGTGAGCGTGCCTCAGCGCGTGTGGATGAAGCACGGACCACTCAACCGTCCGGAGCATGAAGCCGTGCGGCTGCACGCCTATCACACAGAGCGGATCCTGTCGGCCTCACGATCGCTGCGCCCACTGGGGGCGCTGGCCGGCGTCCATCATGAGCGACTTGACGGGTCGGGCTACCACCGAGGAGTAGGCGCCGCCTCACTCTCGCTGCCGGCCCGCATACTCGCCGCGGCCGAGGCCTATGAGGCTCTGGGCGAGCAGCGCAGCTGGCGGCCGGCGTTTTCACAGGCGGACGCGTCCGGGATGCTGGTCGAGCAGGCGCACAGGGGCGCGCTGGACCGGAGGGCTGTCGATGCGATCCTGGAGGTCGCCGGCCAGCAGCCCCCACGGCGCAAAACAGCCTGGCCGGCGAGCCTCACCGACCGGGAGGTGGAGGTTCTTCGCCTGATGGCTGCAGGCCGCAGCAACCGGGAGATCGCGCGCTCACTCCACGTGAGTGAGGGCACCGTCCATACCCACACGATCAACATCTATGCGAAAACGAACGTGCACACGCGCGCCGGCATCGCTCTATTTGCCATGGAGCACGACCTCATCGTCGCGGGCGGACATGAGGGATAGGGCAAAAAGATCTACCGAACGGTACACGCGCGATAACCGCCATCCACCTACGTTTCGGTCATGGAAGCGGCGCAGCGGGCCGAACTCGGGGCGGTGACCAGCGAATCCGACGCCTTGCGCACCCTCAGGTCCGATCCGGTGTGCGCGGAAACACCCCTCGACCGCCAGCGCGGCCTGCTCACTCTCAACCATCTCTTCTTTGTGCGCAACAACTTTCCATACCCGAGCTCCTGGCCGGGCTTGAGTATCGACGGCGCCGTCGACCGTCCGGCGGCGCTCGATCTGGCGGACCTGTCCCGGTTCTCAGCGAAGCGGCTGATCGTTACGCTCGAATGCGCTGGAAACGGCCGATCCCTGCTTGATCCGCCGGTAGGCGGCGAGCAGTGGGGTCTCGGCGCGGTGTCGACCGCGGAGTGGTCCGGCGCACCCCTGAGGGAGATCCTGGGCGAGGCGGGAATCTCGTCCCGCGCGATTGAGGTGGGCTTCGCTGGGGCGGATGGCTTCGCCAGGTCGCTGCCGATCCAGACGGCTCTTCATCCAGACACCCTTTTGGTGACCGCGATGAATGGCAGGCCTTTGCCCCTCGAACATGGCGGTCCACTGCGCGTGCTCGTGGCTGGGTGGTACGGAATGGCATCGGTGAAATGGCTCGTTCGCCTCGAGGCGCTGACCGAGCCCTTCACCGGGCACTTTCAGACAGAGAGGTACGTGATCGATGGCGGCCCAGTTCGGGAGATGGAGGTGCGGGCTTTGATTACAGAGCCCCCGGCAGGCGCCCAGGTGACGGGCAAGTCGTTGCGAGTCGCCGGCTACGCATGGACCGGGCGGGGCCATGTCGTCAGGGTCGAGCTATCCGACGATGTGGGCGCCAGCTGGATGGAAGCGGAGATGGTCGAGGCCGCGCCTCCTTACGGCTGGACTCGTTGGGAACGAACCTGGCGTCCCCGGCGGAGTGGACCGGCGAACCTGCTCGTCCGGGCAACAGATTCAACCGGTCGCGTGCAGCCCCAGCGACAGCGATGGAACTTGCTGGGCTACTGCAACAACGTGTCGGCGGCGCACCCACTGACTGTTCTCGGTAAGAACAAGGAGGCATGAGCACAGATGTTGAACGAGGCAATCGTGGAGTCGCCGAGCTTCGCGGAAGCCGATGTCCGCCGCATCGTCCGAGAGGAGATCGAGCGGGCCGCGCGGCAGGATCGGGCCGCCAGCAAGGCATGCATCATCGCGTCCAAGGGAACGCTCGACTGGGCCTACCCGCCTTTCATCCTCGGCGCCGCGGCTGCGGCAGCGGGCATGGACACGAGCATCTTCTTCACCTTCTACGGCCTGAACCTGATCACGAAGGGTTACTCCAAGCGGATCCAGGTCTCGCCGACTGGCAACCCCGCCATGCCCATGCCTGTACCCATGGCCGACCTGTTCGCCGGCCTCCCTGGAATGAAGACCGTGGCCACGTCGATGATGAAGTCCAAGTTCAAGAACCGGGGCGTGGTGTCGATCCAGGAGCTCATCGACGCCTGTCGGGAGTCGGGAGTCCGCCTCATCGCGTGCGAGATGACGGTCGCGGTCTTCGGGTTCCGCCATTCCGACTTCATCGAGGGCGTTGAGTTCGCAGGCGCTGGCGCGTACCTCTCCGAGGCCAGACGCGCGCACGTAACCCTGTTCATCTAGGAGAAGACGAGATGACCGAGTTCAAAGAGGACCGACTGTTCGACGCCCGGGGCCTGCTCTGCCCGATGCCGGTGGTCAAGACAGCGAAGGAGATGAAGACGCTGCAGGCCGGCCAGGTGTTGAAAGTGCTGGCCACGGACCGCGGCGCCATCGCCGACTTCCCAGCCTGGTCCGAGGACACCGGCAATCCATTGCTCCATTCGGCCGAGGAGAGCGGCAGCCTCGTTTTCTGGTTCCGCAAAGGTGGCCGGGAGGGGGCTTGAACTTCAAGCAGTTCAGGTATGAGCCACTCGCCCAGGCCTCTTACCTGCTCGGCTGCGCGCGGGCCAAGGAAGCTTTCATCGTCGATCCGATCGCGAACCTGGGACCGGACTTCTACGTCCTGGAGGCGGCCGACCTTGGGCTCGCGGTCACGGGGGTCCTGGAAACCCATGTCCACGCCGATTACGTCTCATGCGCGCGAGCCCTGGCCGAAATGTGCGGCTGCCCACACTACCTGGGTCAAGCGGCCGCCGGTGTCGTTCGATACGACTTCACACCGGTTGCCGACAGCCAGGTCCTGCAGCTCGGACAGGTCGCGGTTCGAGTGATCGCCACGCCGGGGCACACACCTGAGCACGTCTCCTACCTGATCACAGACGCTGCCCGCGGCACGGATCCCTGGTATCTCCTGACGGGCGACTCGCTCTTGGTGGGTGACGTCGGCCGACCCGACCTGGCAGTCGACGACAGCGGGTTGGCAATCATGGACGAGGCGCTTCGGGCCGAGGCGCAGTGGCGCTCCATCCGCGAGAAGCTCCTCACTCTGCCCGATCACGTAGAGGTCTACCCGGGCCACTACGGCGGGTCCACATGCGGCGGTGTCAACATGAGCGGCAAGGCCTCCTCGACGATCTGGTTCGAGAAGCACCACAACCGCGCCCTTGCCGGCGAGAGCGCACAGGCCTTTGCCACATTCGTGCGCAAGACCGCCAAGCCATTTCCAGAGCAGTACACGCGCATCAAATCGATCAACCTCGGCCTGCGCGAGGCGGAGCGGATCCGGTGACACCACGTGAGATTGCGGAGGCACTGGAGAGGCGCGCCGTAGTCCTTGACCTGCGGCAGCCCCGGATTTTCGCGGCAGGACACGTGCCGGGCGCCGTCAGCCTGCAGTTCAACCGCGCGGACCTGGCCGAGCGGTCAGAGATGGTGCTCCCAAAGGACGTTGAGTACGTCGTCCACGCCGAGCCAGAGCCAATCGCATTGGTCGCGGCCCAGATTCTTCGTCAAGCAGGCTTCGAGGTCGCCGGCCACATGGCGGGTGGACTGCGCACCTGGGAACTCGAGGGGAGGCCTGTCGAGCGATTATTGGTTGTCGACGTCAGCGAACTCAGAGCCAACCTCGACCGCTACCAGGTGGTTGACGCGCGGGAGGGCTACGAGTATCGGCATGGCCACATCGCCGGCGCGATCCTTTTCCCTTCCCGTGAAGCCTGGATGAGGGCTGCAGCGTTGAGCTCGCGCCGCCCGCTCGCCGTGGTCTGCGGCGACCAGGTACGCAGCTCGCTGGTCGCGTCCCTCCTTCTCCGGGTTGGGAGGGAGGCGGTGCTCGTCGCAGGCGGAATGAGCGCGTGGCTGGAGCGCGGATACCCGCTCGAGAAGGGGGTCCCTCTCCGAGTCTGATCGTCCGCGCGGCCTATGAGTTGCGGGAGCGCCAAGCGTGGTCGCGGCGCATCAGCATCATCGACTGCCGTATCAGCCAGCACCAACAGCTTGCAAATGCCGATGAATTAGGCTACCCTACGAGCCTTGATAGGCTGGCTTGAACTTTCGATTCGGGTGACCTAGATGGTCGAGGTCGAGCAACGTAGCGCGCTCACCCGCTCCCAGCAGGACTATCTCAAGGCGCTCTATCTTCTGCATGGCGACCAGAGGCCGGTCCCCACGGGGGATCTGGCTCAACGCCTGGGAATCTCATCCCCTTCCGTGAGCGAGATGGTCGTCCGCCTTACCGCCCAGGGTCTTGTCGAGCACGACCGTTACCGCGGCCAGCAGCTGACGCGTGAAGGCAAGAAGGTGGCGCTCGAGCTCGTCAGGCATCACCGCCTGTTGGAGATGTTCCTGGTGAAGGTCCTCGGCTACACCTGGGACGAGGTGCACGAGGAGGCGGAGCGCCTGGAGCACGTCATTTCCGAGCGCATGGAGGCGCGAATATTCGAGCTGCTGGGCCGCCCTGAGTTGGATCCCCACGGCCACGCCATCCCGAGCCTGACGGGCAAGGTGCGTTCGCTCAGCGAGCGTCCTCTCAGCGAGTGTCGCGCGGGCGAGACCTTGGTCGTGCAGGGCGTCTCCGACGACGACCCCGGCCGCCTGCGCGAGCTGGAGCGCCGCGGCCTCCTGCCGGGCATCCGGATCGAGATTGTGAGGGCGAGCGAGTACGAGAGCCCGATCGAGTGTCGGATCAAGGGACGCCGAGTCAGCGTCCCGCTCGGGCTTGCGCGCGCGATCTTCGTGGAGGGGGTCGCCACGGTTGGCCGTTAAAAGCGAGCGTTCGGTGAAACCGCTGCCGCCAGAGACGATGGCCGAAGACTCGCTCACCCCCGAAGACGTGACCCGGTCAGGCGACCGGCGGCGGGTGTTGGAGGCGCGTCATCGTGGACGACGCTTCGGCTTGCTCTGGCTGCTGGTCGGCCCAGGGCTGCTGGTGCTTTTGGGCGAGAACGACGGACCCAGCATGCTCTCCTACGCTGCAAGTGGCGCCACCTACGGCGTCGGCTTCTTCCTGCCCTTCATCGCCGTCACGTTCGCCGCCGCCGTCGTCGTTCAGGAGATGGCGATGCGGGTCGGTGCGGTCACCCACCGCGGCTACGGAGAGCTGATCTTCCAGCGCTTTGGCGGCTTCTGGGGCTGGATTTCGGTGATCGACCTGCTCGGGACCAACCTGGTCACCTTGATCACCGAGTTCATCGCGATCCGGGTCGGGATGTCGTTCTTCGGTGTGCCGGCAGCACTGGCGGTCGGAGCAGGCTTGGTGCTGGTCGCCTTCAGCATCGCCGGAGGCCGCTACTGGCGCTGGGAGAGGATCGCCCTGGGCTTGTCGGTCTTCAACCTGCTCTTCGTCGTGGTGGCGGTCATGAGCCGCCCCGACCCAGCGGCGCTCGCCCACGCATTCGCCACCTGGTCGCCCCTGCCCAGCGGCTCGCTTCAACTTTTCCTGCTCATATTGGCCTCCAACATCGGCGCCACCGTGACCCCCTGGATGGTGTTCTTCCAGCAGAGCGCGGTTGTCGACAAGGGAATCACGCCGAAGGACATATCCCAGTCCCGGATCGACACCATCCTGGGTGGGGTGCTGGCGGCCGCCGCCGGCTGCGGCGCTTTGGTTGCGGCATCAGTCCTCTTCGTTCACCACGTCGACACCAGCCAGCTCCAGGCCGGCACCGGCTTTGCTCAAGCCCTCCAACCGTTCATCGGCTACCCGGGCGCGGCGATCTTCTCGCTCGGACTCATCGAAGCCGGGGCCCTGGCGATCATGACCATCTCGGCCAGCACCGCTTACGCGCTGGGCGAGGCGGTCAAGCGGCCCCACAGCTTCAACCGCAAGCTCGCCGACGCTCCAAGTTTCTACGGTTTCAACCTGGGCGTTGCCATCTTTGCCGCCGCTGTCGTGCTGATTCCGGGTGCGCCGCTGCTGTCGATCACGCTCAACGCCAATCTCTTGGCCACCGTGCTGATGCCAGCCGCGCTCGTCTTCTTGATCATGCTCGCCAACGACCGGCAGCTGATGGGCCCGCGCTCCAACCCCGCCTGGTTGAACACGCTCGGCATCGCGGTTGCAATCCTGGTCGGCCTTGCCGGGACTTCCTACGCCGTGGTCGCCTTCTTTAACGCTGTGGGTTGGCGCTTCCCAGGTTGAGAATGCAGGACCACCAGCAGCACATCTACCTCGGTGAACCAGAAGAGGACCTGATCGAATCCTTGGAGCCTGATCAGCTCGTCGTCGAGATGGACAAGCCGGTCTCGCGCAGGCGGATGAGCGGCTATACGACAGCCGGCCTGTGGACGCTCCGCGTCTTCCTGCTGACCATCACGGCGATGGTCATTTATGCGTTCGTGGTGGGTGTCATCAACACGCCTCGGTAGCCACTCGCGCGTTGCAGCTCGCTCCGCACCTCTGACGCCAAATTGGCGCCTCTGGCCAGGCACGGTAGGACGGCGCCACACGTAGGCGCGACTCGACCTGGAGCCGGTTACATCACCACCACTCCGGGTACCCTTTCGACCTCGAGGGCCGGTGGAAAGTTCAGCTGTTGCTCGAGGGGCGCAACGGTATACACAGCAACGACGTCGAGGGGAGACTGCGGGCTCGTCTCGAGGACCACGAAACCCTTGATGAACGTCGGAGCTTGCGGACCCGGTCCGGTCGGAGTGCGTAGCAGCACGTTGCGTATGTCCGGGGCGTCGATCTCAACGCCCCAATCCGGCCCAAGCTCCAGCTCCACGATTCGGCCGGGCGGACGCGGGCGCTCGAACTCCTCTGCCAGAATCGGCTCAGACCCCACGTAGAGGAGCACCGCCTTCTTGCGAATGATGGCCGGCTTGTCCGGGCTGGGATTGTGCACGTTGATCGCGGTGGAATAGCGACCTGCGCTTACGGGTCCCTCTACCGCTCCGGTGGCGGCTGGCTGATTGAACAGGCCACAGATGAACTTTGCGCTGTAGACGAGAGTCCCTGGAGGATTCGTCGACATCTTTCTGTTTCTCCTTCGATCTGCCGAAAAACCGTCATCGGATCGCCGGGTGCGCTCGAAAGCCAAGATCCCACGGTCCCATCACCGTGTCGTCACCAGACTGGTCAAGACCGCCCCGGCTGCGCGGCGCGAAACCAAGGCCCGCCAGCCGTGCGATGCGGAAGCAAGCCATCGGCGGTGGATTTCCGAACGCGCCTCTCGTGCATGCCCCAACGGGTCGCAGGGGGATGGCGCACCACGCTCCGTCGCCGGCGCCGAGCAGAAACAGACGGCCCTCGCCGAGCCCACCGCGGCGGCCTGCTGGAACGAGGGCGACGAAGTCGGGTTCCATCAGCCCGTCATGACAGCGCTACGTGAGGTCAGCAAACCCTCGGCACGATCCATAGATCCTTGATCTGGCCATGCATGCCCCGATGGGCTTGGTTCCCAGGATCAGCGCTCTGCGAGCGCGGTGGCAATAAGCTCGGCCGTCAATTGCGGGTTGTCGACGCCGACGATGAGCTTCGCGTAGTGCTCGTCGTGGAGGCGGATGCCGATGGCCTTGTCAGGATCATGCACGTCCCAGAAAGCCCAATCGCCACCCTGTAGGAAACGACCGGCGGTAATGACTCCCGGAACATTGGTCCCACCCATGCGGAGCCCGTGAAACACTCCGTGCGCCTCGGGCACACTCGGCTCAACACTCGCAATATGTGCAAGCGGCACCTCGAGCCGGCTCGCCAGGGCGAAGAACTGGTCCGCGCCCGTGATGTGTACTACTAGAGCGTTGGGAGTCACCTCGATCCTGGCCACGGAGCTAAGGCTAGTTCCCTGAGACGCTGCTGATAGCTGGGCCTTGTCGCCGGCAGTCCTCCGGGCCCGTTGCAAAGCCCCTCGCGTTGACCACGAGCTCGGCTCAGGGGGCGATAAGAACGTCGAACTCGCGATGGTCTCGCTCGCGCGGCTCCCACGGACGCTTGTAGGCGAACTTCAGGCGTGTTCGCCCTGGGAGCCTAGCTCGAAACGTAAACCGCTGGGTGGCCGGCCCCCCAACGCTTCCCAGGTCCGGTTCGACGACCTGATCGACCAACTCGACGGGTGCGGCTGGGTCGGGGCTGAACTCCCAGCGAAAGCCAGTTGTAGGCGATCCTGCGAGGTGGATCTCGAACAGCTGTCCAACCCCGGCTCTTGTCGTTTCGGTCATTTTGTAAGGGTACCGCCGGCGGACCGACCGTCAGGTATAGAACTCGGCTCCGTAGATACCCCAAAAGGGAAAGGTGGAGTCGATTCCGCACTGCCCATACGCGATGCGAAAGAAGCCGGCATCGCCCCAGTACGAACCCCAGCTGTTCTTGCAAATCCAGCACGACTGAAAGTCATCGAAGCCGATCACTTCAACACAGTGCAGGCCCGCCAGGCCCCCTGTGACATGCGTATAGACGCCACTCGAGTAACCGAAGAAGTCACCGTAGACCTCAAACACGCACATCACGGGGCCGACGAAGTTGATGTAGTCGCGGCGTTGCGTCGCGTTCCATATGACCGCACTGCCGGTCACCTTGATTGCCTCCGCGTCCCGCTCGAGGCAGGTTCCGCAAGGCATGTCGAAGTCGTGATAAGGAAAGCAACTCTCCTGCGACAGGCCTTTTGTCTTGAGGTAGGTCACCGCAGGGTCTGGCCACCAGCCTCCGCAGCTGCCGCCCCCGCAAAAGAGGAGCTCGGCCTCAGACAGGTCGGTGGAGATGTAGTGGTCGATCAGAACCATCGACTCCAGGGTTGCGGTGGCACCGAACGAGACGCAGGATCCGCACCCGCCCTGATCCGTGATCGGGGTCACGAAGTTACGGCCGTGGCGGAAGCGCCAGTCAACCTCGAGCGCACATCTGAACGGCCACAACAGCGTGGGTGGAAGCCCGCCTGGCAGAGCGCGGACGGAGGCAGTCAGCGCGAGCGCTTGGCGAGTCGCCTCGGCGATGTCCACCGCAGGTCGATGGTGCCTGGCATCGGCGACCCCCGCGATCAGCGCGACCATGTCTACTTCCTTTTCGCGACGCAGGCGTCCGAGCTGGGCTTCGTCGAGGATCACGCCTAGCCGAGCGTGCTGATCTGCCTCAGACAGTTGCAGGATTGGATTCGCTTCCGCGACCCAGGTTGCCTTCCCCTTTTCGATTGCCGCTTGGATTTCAACGAGATCCATTTCCCTACCCCTTGTCGAATGAATCTGTGCCGCCCAGACCTGGCAGGTCGAGTGGGCTGATCGATCGCATCGAGCCCGCGCATCTGTCGTTTCGAGCTTGCATGCTCCGAGCCTCCCGTTTCGGTCGACAGAGCACGGAATGCCCGTAGGTTCGATGCGTCAGAGCATTCCCGATCGAAGCCGGCTGGACCTGTTCCGAACCAAGCCTCATCCGAGCGAATATCCCCACAGGGCCCGAAGCGCCGCCCCCAGACGCTGCTTCCGAAGCGTTGGCTTAACAGACCCGTGATGACTTGTCAAGGGATCACAGCCGCTGCACGGATGACAGCTCGTGAGCTAGTGACGGCACGGTGACGCCTCACGGACCAAACTCCCGGCAACTGTGCCATCTCCAGGTGCGTCCACGGCGGCCCTCGGGCGGACGCACCGTCCAGACAGGGCGCCGCCTGTGCCCAGGTCGACCGACCTCATAGCGCAGCTCTGGCGTTGCGGCGACCATGCGTGTTCGCCGGGCGGCTGCCTGAGCGAGAGCGAGCACAAGACGGACGGGGCCGGTCTTCGCCGCGCCGCCGCGGGATACCCACCGGGGTCCATCCCCTCGATCGTGCCCCGAGTCCTCCGGACGCCTGGTTCGGCCCTGTCGAGCGATGCACGGGCTCTGGCCGGTGAGCGCTTCGGGCGCGATTTCGCGAACGTTCGCGTGCACACCGACTCTGAAGCGGCCGAGTCGGCGCGTGCCGTAAGCGCGCTCGCCTACACGGTCGGCACCCATGTCGTGTTCGGCGCGGGGCGGTACGACACGTCACACGATGCCGGCCGGAGCCTGCTCGTCCACGAGCTGGTGCATGTCGCTCAGCACGGTCACGAGCAGTGGTCGCCGGATCGTCTCCGAATCAGCAGGCCCGGCGAGCCCGGCGAGGAGCTCGCCGCGCGGATCGGGCGCGAGCCGCCGCCCGGTCGCGGCGGACCGTCGCTCCAAGCAGGCGATGGAGCGGACAGCACGCTCTGGCGCACCTGGGAGGATCCAGCCCCAGGCGACTGCACCTCCTTGCGCGCAGGGCTCTGGCTGCAGAAGGTGGTGGTCGATCAGGAGAAGGCGCAGTCGGTGCAGCTTCACTGGAGCGACGGCAGCGTCACTGCGTCGATCTGCTCGACTGGGAAAGGACACTGCTGCGTCGACGAGACCGCGCATCCAGACGGCGTCGCGTGCACTGCGTCGGGATCGCAGGTCAACGGCTCGAACTGCACGCCGATCACCTCGGGCACAGGGTTCACGATCACCGATCGCTTCAGGGTCTTCAACACGTGGCGCTTCTGGAACACATTCGAACCGGCTCGGGGGATCGCGCTCCATCAGCACCCCAGGGCGTTCGGCACACCGCTGTCGCACGGCTGCGTCCGCCTGCCGGAGGAGACCGCGCGAGCGATCTTCTGCGGAGAACGCCAGGGAATCACCCGGGTCGAGGTCCGGGGCTTCTCACGTCCCGACTGCGACGAGCCGGAACTACAGGCGGAATGGCGGCAGGACTTCGCCACCGCCGGGGCGACCGTCACCGACGGCGAGACGCCGGAGCGCGCGCGGATCATCCGCAAGAACCGGGAAGAGGCCCAGGGCGAGCTTCGGAAGAGCTACGGTCGCGCGCTGACGCCTGAGGAAATCTCGAGGGGTTCGCGGGGCGAACTGGCGATACCTCGATGCGGCGCGAGCGCTGCGGAGCCGACGACGGAAGAGAGGCGTGGCATTCCCGAGACCGGGACACAGGCCAATGTGCCGACAACTTCAACTGCGCTGCTGGCACAGAGCGGTTTCGAGCGATTCATCCCGATCATGGCCGTGGCTTTGCGCACCGCGTCCAGCTTCGCCGGGGCTCGGCGGGCAGTTCAGAGCGCGGGTCACGAGCTCTGGAACGCAGCGACCGCTGCGGCTCGTGGTGGTCGCGGCGATGACCGGCCCGTGTACTGGGCGCGCCTGGCCCTCACCCGCACGATCCGCCAGTGGGAGCCGGGGTTCCGGCTGAGCTCGACCCAACGTGACGAGCTACTGAGCACCTTCGAGCAGGCGTCGCGCGGCATGGACACGGTCGCGTTCCCCGCCGGCCGTGCCACCAA
>Ga0070732_10001610_pt1 | contig 12300 bp, 7 predicted proteins | sample Coa_R1_5_FD_66449 | JGI IMG/M metagenome (GOLD analysis project Ga0070732, IMG submission 66449) | Surface soil microbial communities from Centralia Pennsylvania, which are recovering from an underground coalmine fire - Coalmine... | ecosystem: Environmental > Terrestrial > Soil > Unclassified ...
TGCCGGGGGGAACCAGCGGTCCCCGCGTCGCGTCCTCGATCCCGTAATAGAGCACCGGGCGGCGATCCTTCCCCACGTAGCGCTTCTCCTCCCACAGGTGGGGATTGCCCTGCGGCGTCGCGCGCAGCCGCACGTCGGGGATCGGGTCGTAGCGCAGGTCCCAGACGACGCGGTTCAGGCCGGCCTCGTTCGTCCCACGCAGCGAGCGGACCCTGGCACCGGCCGCGTCGAAGATCCGCAGCTGGACGAGCGGCGGCTTCTCCTTCGCCTTCTCCTCGTCGCCGGGCTGCTGCTTCGACTTCGGCTTCGGGACGGCCTGCTTCAGCCAGTAGGTCAGCAGCGCGCCGTCCGGTCCGTTCTTCCCTTCCGCGGCCCCGGTCGGCGCGTAGGCCGGCTGCGACACCGCTCGGAACCGGTAGGCGGGAACGGGCGGAAAGAGACGCTCCGGGGAATCATGGACCTGCTCGCTCCACTCCTCGAGCGGCGTGACGTCGTCCAGGACGAAGAAACCCCGGCCGTACGTCGCGACCACGAGGTCGTGGAAGCGAGGCTCGACGGTCAGCCAGTAGACCGGCGCGTGCGGCAGCTTCGACTGCAGCGGGCGCCAGTGTGCGCCGTCGTCGAACGAGAGGTAGAGACCGTTCTCGGTCCCGGCGTAGAGCATGCCCTTCCGGAACGGGTCCTCGCGCACGACGTGGACGTACGAGAACGGGCTCTTCGGGATGCCGGCCGAGATCCGCTTCCACGTCTTGCCGTAATCGGCCGTCTTGAAGATGAAGGGATCCCGGTTGTCGACCTGGTGCAGGTCGACCGCGACGTAGCAGGTCCCTCGCTCGTGCGGCGACGGCTCGACGGCGTCGACCGTGCCGTGCCAGGGAAGCAGGGCTCTCCCGGGCGTGACGTTGGCCCAGTGCGCGCCGCCGTCGCGCGTCACCTGCACCAGGCCGTCGTTGGTGCCCGCCCAGATCTCGCCCTTGGCGAGCGGCGACTCCGCGATCGAGTACACGACGCCCGCGTACTCGACCGAGAGGTTGTCGATCGTGAGGCCGCCCGAATCTCCCATCATCGACGGATCGTTCAACGTCAGGTCGGGACTGATCGCCGCCCAGTGGTCGCCGCCGTCGGTGGTCCGGATCACGTACTGGCTGCCGACGTAGACGGTATCGTGATCGTGCGGCGAGATGGCGATCGGGAATGTCCAGTTCATCCGGTACTTGACCTGGCCCGCGTTGGCACCCATCGTCCGCTCCGGCCAGGGCGAGACCGAGCGCGCCATCCGCGTGCGCGCGTCGTAGCGCTCGACGACTCCCGCGTAGCAGCCGCCCCAGACGACGTCGGGGTCGGCAGGGTCGGGCGTGGCCCAACCGGTCTCACAGCCCGCCGTCGTCGTCCAGAGGGCCGGCGGAATCGTGTCGGCGCCCGGGTTGCGGCTCGGGCCCCGCATCGATCCGCCATCCTGCATCTGCCCGTGCACGTAGTACGGGATCCGCGTGTCGGTCGCGACGTGATACATCTGGGCGATCGGCAGCCGCACCCAGGTCCACTTCTTGCCCCGCGTGGTCGAGATCGAGACGCCGATGTCGGAACCGATCATCATGCGGCCCGGGTTCGCCGGGTCGGCCCACATGTCGTGGTTGTCGCCGGCCCAGTCCACCTGGTCGGTCGTCTCGCCGCCGTCGTAGGTCGCACCCATCGAGTTCGAGGGGAAGTAGACCTCGTTCGCATTGTCCGGCATGACGAGCATCCGCGTGTAGTAGTGCGGCCGCTCGTTCAGCAGCCGGCTGTGGCTCACCAGCTTCCACTTCGCGCCGCCGTTGTCCGAGCGCCACAGCGATCCCTTGTCGCCCGTCTCGATCAGGGCGTAGACCCGCTGCGAGTCGCTCGGCGCCACCGCGACGGCGATCTTCCCGAGCGGCGACTCGGGCAGCCCGTCGTCGTGAGTCAGCCGCTTCCACCTGGTCCCGCCGTCGTGCGTGACCCAGACGCCGCTGCCGGGGCCGCCGCTCTTCCGCCCCCACGTCTTGATGTCGATCTGCCAGGTGCCGGCGAACAGCGTGCGCGAATCGGCAGGGTCCATCGTCAGGTCGGAAGCCCCCGTGTTCTCGTCGACGAAGAGCACCCTCTCCCAGCTCCTGCCGCCGTCCCGGGTGCGGAAGACGCCGCGCTCCTGCTGCGGCCCGTAGCAGGTGCCGAGCGCCGCGACGTACACGACGTTGGGATCGCGGGGATCGACGATCACCCGCCCGATGCGCCCCGTCTTCTCGAGCCCCATGTGCTGCCAGCTCTTGCCGGCGTCGGTGGACCGGTACACGCCGTCGCCGATCGACACGTTGCTGCGGATGAACGTCTCACCCGTGCCCGCCCAGACGATCGAGTGGTCCGACGGCGCGATCGCGATCGCCCCGATCGACTGCGCGCGCATCTTGTCGAACACCGGCTTCCACTCGGTGCCGCCGTCGATCGACTTCCACACCCCTCCCGACGCCGCCCCCGCGTAGTACACGTTCGGATCCCCCGGCACCCCGACCACCGCCGCCACCCGGTTGCCCGGAGGCCCGATGAAGCGGAACTTCAGCGCGTCGAACGGCCCCTTGCCCTTCTCCCCGCCCTCCTCCTCCGCCGGCGGCGCCGCCTCCGGCCGCTTGACGTCGCCCACCCCCGTCCGAGGCGTCGGCTGCTGCTGCTGCTGCTTCTGCTCGACCGCCTCGTCCGCCGCGGCCAACGCCGCCGCCGCCATCGCCGCCATCGCCGCCATCGCCGCCAAGATCCAGAGGATCCCCGCCAGTCGCTTCATCCGTTCCCTCCTTGGGGTACTTTTCCAGGCCGGGATCCTATCCTCGGAACGCCGGGCGCGGGACGTGCCCTTCATGAGCTCATCTCATCGCGGCGACTCGGCGGCCTGGGCCTCGCTCTCCGGGAGCTTGACGCTCGAGAACGGCGAGATCGCGCGCGCTGCCGGATCGGCGAAGAACCAGCGCATCAATTTCCACACCAGCCCCGGATCGCTCCCCGACCGCGCGCTCGCCGCGCGCAGCCGTTGCAGGCGCGCGATCGGATCGGCGATCGGCACCGCGTTGCCGCTCTCGTCGACCGCGAAGCCGCCCACCGCCTCGGCAAGCTCCGCCAGCCGCGCACTGTCCGCGGGAGAGGTCTCCGGCAGCGTCCAGACGCGCGCGAAGCCGGTGCCGTCGACGGTCAGGATGCGCGATCCGTCGCCGCTGAAGCGGGCGTCCCTCACCCAGCTCTCCGGCTGCCAGAGCGGCTCGCTCAACGGCTGGCACCCCTCGGCGTCCCAGACCTGGGCCCAGCCTTCCTGAGACCGGGACAGGATCCGCCTCCCGTCGGCGCTGATCGCGGCGGCGAAACCAGCCTCGGCGTCGAGTGGATCGGCCAGGGGTGGGACGTGGAGACGGCACAGCACCTTGCCGTCCGCGACCGCCCACACCTTCGCCTCGCCGCCCCACGAGGTGGCGACCAGCCGCTTCGCGTCGCGGCTGAAGTCGATGCCGCGCGACCCGCCCTCCTGGTGCAGGGGAGCGCCCACGGGCTTGCGCCTCGCCGCGTCGAACAGCTGGAGCCGATGGTCGGCGCCCTGCAGCAGGATGAACCGCCCCTTGCCGCCGAATCCGGCTCCGGAGATCATCTCCTGCGGGATCTCACCCACCTTCCGGCCGGCGCCGGTCTCCCAGACGTCGACTCCCGCCGGCCTCAGGCCGAGGACCAGGCGGCCATCCTCGCTGATGCGGAGCCCTCCTACCGTTGCGGTCAGGGCGGCGACGAGCTTGCCGGTGCGGGCATCCCGGATGTGGATCCCCTCCGGCACTCGCAGCAGCACACGCTCGCCGTCCACGCTCACCTGGTCGTCGAGAGGTGGCAGCGCCGCAGCTTCCTCGATCACCGCGCCCATCGGCTTCCCGGTCCTGCCGTCCCACACCTGGAAAGTGTGGCCGTCGGGGTCGAGGGTCAGCGCGGCCAGCCGCCCGTCCGCCAGCAGGGCGACCGAGACCACCCGGCGCTTGCCGAGCGGGAGACCCGTGCTCTTGCCGTCCGCGAGATCCCAGAGCCGCGCCGTGCCATCCTGCATCAGGGCGATCACCTGCATGCCGTCGCCGCCGAAGAAGGCGAAGCGGACGGGCTCCGGCAGCCGCTGCGGGCGGGAGTAGCCGACGCGCAGGTCCCAGACCCTGGCGGTGCCGTCGTCCGCGCCGGTCACCGCCCACCGGCCGTCGCGGCTGAAGCCGACGCTCTCGAGCGGCGCCGCGTGCAGCAGGGGTTGCGCCGCGAGCTCGCCCGAGCGCGCGTCCCAGAGGCGTGTGGCGCCGTCTCGCGAGGCGGTCAGCACCCAGCGGCCGTCGGGGCTGAAATGCCCGGCCACCACCTCGCGGTCGTGCTGCAGGATCCTGGCCGGAGCGCCGGCGACGCCGAGGTGCCACAATCGCACCCCACGATCGGCACACACCGTGAGGAGCTCGCGATCGTCGGGACTGAACTCGGCCCACCGGACGGGCAGCTTGTGGCCGAAGGCCGCCACGATCCGGCGCGCCGCACGGTCCCAGACGCGGACCGTGCCCTTGGCATCGACGGTGAGCAGCTGATCGCCACGATGATTGAACGCCGTCTGCAGCACGAAGCTCCCGGCGGACGGCAGCGCCCCGATCCGGGAGCCGGAGCGGACGTCGACGAAGGAGCTGCTGCCGTCGGCCAGCGGGATCAGCAGCTGCCTGCCGTGCGGGCTGAAGGCGGGGAACCCCAGGACCTGGTCCGCGTCGAGCCGCGCCCGCTCCTGGGTCCGGGCATCCCACAGCCTGACCTCCCGGTACGACCGGGTCAGGATGCGGTCGCCTGCCGGGCTCCATGACGCCGCCAGCACCGGGGAGCCGTGCAGCATGGCGCGGCCGATGGGAACCGCGTTCCCGCCGTCCCAGAGCCGCGCCGTGCCGTCCTTGGAGGCGGTGAGCACCCGGCTGCCGTCAGGGCTGAAGCCGGCCCAGGACACCGCGCCCCGATGCGGCATGACGCCGAGGCTGGCGCCGTCGCGGACCCGCCACAACCGCGCGGTGCCGTCGGCCGATGCGGTGATCAGCCGCTCGCCGTCCGGGCTGAGCTCGGCCGCGATGACGGGCTGGTCGTGCCGGACCTCGCGCACCGGCAGCGCCCAGCTCTCGTGCAGCAGGACGTCGAGGGCGCGGCTGCGCGCCGGCCAGCTGTCGCGCAGGTTCGACCTCATGATCGAGGCGAGATAGGCCAGCGCCTGGGCCACGCGGCCTTTCTCGATCAGGTTCCCCGCCGAGTCGAGCAGCGCCCGCTCGGCCCGCCGCTGGGCGCTCTCGGCCACGCTCTCCGCCTTCTCGCTCTTCCGCCACAGGAGCCCGGCGACCGCGCCCAGCGCCACCACCAGCAGCAGCACCACCCCCAGCACCACCGCCAGCTTGCGGCTCCGCGCGAGCAGCCGCCGCGTCTCCCGCTCGCGCTCGTCCGCCTCGCGCGCGGACGTTCTCGCCTGGCGCTCGCGCTCGTCCGCCTCGCGCAGCGCGGCCTCGGCCTGCAGGCGCGCCTCGCGCTGGCGCCGCAGCTCGCGGCTCTCGCCGATCACCTCGGTCAGCACGTCGTGAGTGAGCTCGATCCAGTCGGTGCCGTGACGCTCCTCGAAGCGCAGCAGCCGCCGGTCGCGCAGCTCGAGCAGGTCCGCCGCGCTCACCCCGGGGGTGCTCACCGCGTTGTCCCAGGCAACGCTGTCGCGGTAGCCGGAGCGGGTCAGCAGCCGGTCCTCGACGAAGGTGCGCACCTCCGGCGCGAGGCCGGCCAGGCTGTTCTCGTAGAACCGCGTCAGGATCTCCTTCCACGAGCCGGAGACGAGATCGAACGTGATCTTGGGCTGCCCGCGGTCGCGCCGCCGGTTGTTGAGCTCCCGGCAGACCAGGCTGAGCAGGGTGGGATCGACCTCCAGCTCCTTGAGCGCCGCGGGCCGGCCGGCGGCTCCCTCCTCGCCAGGGGGCGCCTCGCCCGTCCCGGGCGGGCCCGCCGGTCCGGCCGCTCCCTTCGCACCCGCCCCGCTCGCCCGCCCGGCCCCGGAGACGAAGCGCACCACTCTCTCCGCCACGTCGCTGTCGATCAGGTGCCCGCCGGCCCGCGTCACCACCCGCAGCGCAGCCTCGCCATTCATGTGCAACAGGGCGAGCCGGCTCGACCCCAGCGAGCGCATGCGGTCACGCAGACCGTCGAGGTCGGCGAGGAAGTCCTGGCGCAGGCAGAGCAGCACCTTGTAGTCGTGGCGCGCGGGCGAGAACCCGCCGGCGAGGGCAGGCTCGGCGTCGAGCCGCGTCTTGACCGCCGCCGGCGGCCGCCCCTCGACCAGGTCGGCCAGCTCGGCGAGGAAAGCCTCCCGGTCGCCCGGATCCTTCTTGCCGAGCGTGAAGATCTCCTCGAACTGGTCGAAGACCAGCAGTGGGACGACGATGCGATTGCTCGCGCTCCAGAAGTTGGCGCCGGCGCGGTGGAACGATGCCCAGAGCGTCTCGCCGGCCGGGAAGGCGGGGGCCTCGACACCCGCTTCCGCGGACGCCGCCAGGATCGCCTCATGCACCTGGGCGACCAGGCCGCGCCCGCCCCCGTAGGCCAGGCGGATGGCGACCGGCAGCACCTCCTGCCGCCGCAGCCGCGGGAAGAGCCCGGCCTGCAGCAGCGAGGTCTTTCCCAGGCCCGACCTGCCGAAGAGCACCGTCACCCGCGTCGACTCCCGCATCACGATCCGGCGCAGAGCCTCGCTCTCGGCCTCGCGGCCGAAGAAGAATTCCTGGTCCTGCTCGCGGAACGAGGGCAGCCCCGGCCAGGGGTTGTCGTGATCCACCTGCCCGCCGTCAGGAGGAGGTGGCGCCGAGGCGCTGTCCATCGCTCCCGCGCGCGCCTCCGCCGCCGTCACGGCGGCTGCCCCCCTCTCTCCTGCTGCTGGTACTTGCGGTAGAGGTCCCGCAGCCGCTCGACGAACGGCTCGTCGGTGCGGCCAGCCGGCAGGCGCGTCCAGTGGAGGCCGCGGAAGAGCTCGGGCAGCGCCTCCTCACTCGCCGCCACGTCGTCGATCGCGACCGGCAGGATGAACGGCCGGTTGGGCGGAAAGAGCGGCGCCAGGTCGAGCGCCTCGTTCCACTCGCGGCGGAAGAAGCGCGGCGTCTCGGTCAGCGTGTGCCGCGAGATGACCGGCACGAAGAGACACGAGCCCTGGATGGCGCGGCGGATCTTCAGCCGGAAGTCGTCGCCCCCTTCCAGCGCCTGCTTGTCGAACCAGACCGTCATCTGGCGTGCCGCGAGCGCGTCGCGGATCGCACGCGCCGCGTCGATGTCCTCGCTCGCGTAGGAGAGGAAGATCGCGCCGGGATGGAGCTCGGCGCGACCCGTCCCCGGCGCCGTCACTCCCTCGGGGAGATCTCCGGTGGAGCCGGCGGGGGCCACGGGATGGGCCGCCTCCCAGCGCCGCGCGAGCTCGGCCACGAACTCGACCGCATCCCCCTCGAAGACCTGGATGTCGGGGCTGAAGTAGCGCAGGAAGAGCACCAGCCCGTCGCCGCCGCCCGCCATCCGGTCGGCGAACACGTCCGTCTTGCCGCGCCGCGCCGACAGCCGCGAGCCGGCGCCGATGCGCAGGAAGAAGCGTGCCAGCCAGTCGGGGAACCCATTGCCGAGCACCAGCAGCGGCCGTTCGGCCAGCTCGTCGAGGACGCGCGGTCGCGTCCCCTCGGATTGCAGCGAGTGCACGAACTCCAGCCTGTCCTCCTCGGTCAGCGCGTACTCGCTGGAAAGCGCCGAGAGCTTGCCGAACAGGTGGAGGATCACCGCCTCGCGGTCGCCGATGTCTCCGGGATCGGCCGCGCCGGGCGAGTAGGAGAAGACCTCGGTGCGCGCCTCGCCGCCGAAGCGCACCTGGTCGAGCGCGCGCGCCAGCAGCGAGTCGAAGGTCGTGGAGATGAACAGGCGGAACTTCTCGATGCGGGCGAGCTGCAGCAGCGGCCGGGGGATCGGCAGCTCGCCGGGCGGCGGCATCACCGACTTGAGCGACGAGTACAGGTACTGCACGTTCCCGGCGCGCGCGAGGTAGCGGTAGGCCACCGCGTCGAGCTCGCTGCCCGGCGGGTAGCTCTCGACCTCGACCTTCAGGCGGGCCGCCAGGCGCTCGGCCAGCAGCCGGTAGAGGGGCACCTCGCCCTCCCCCATCGGCAGCCCGAGCAGCGCCTGCCCGACCACGGGCACGACGCGCCCCTCCTCGATGTATTCCAGGAGCTGCTCCCAGAAGAGCTCCAGGTCCGCCGGCGGCATGCTCATAGGGATCCTGCGGCGCTTATAGCGCGCGCCCAGTGCCGCGTCAATTGCCGGGCGGCATCTACGGAGCTGCGCATTTTCTGCTGCGCGACGTGCGGAGCACGCAGGGCCTCGGCGTGTTAGACTGGTCGTTCGACCAGTTTTTTTGGAGGCCACCTGTGAGGACCGTCGGAGCGTACGAAGCCAAGACTCATCTCTCTCAGCTGCTCGACGAGGTCGCCGCCGGCCACACCGTGGCGATCACCCGGCACGGAGTCGAGGTCGCGAGGCTGGTTCCGGCAATGGACTCTCGGAGGATGAAGCCGAGCGAGGTCGTGGCCGCCTTTCGCGCCGCCCGCCGAGGTGTCCGCCTCGAAGGGATCACGGTCCGCTCGCTCATCGACGAGGGGAGGCGGCCCTGAGCTCGTTCGTCCTCGACGGCTCGGTGGCCCTCAGCTGGTGCTTCGAGGACGAAGGGGACGGCTATGCCGATGCGGTGCTCGACCGCCTGGCCGGAGACGGCGCCGTCGTCCCCAGCATCTGGCCCTTCGAGGTCCTCAACGGCCTGATCGTGGGGGAACGGAGGGGACGCCTCACCCAGGCCCAGAGCGCGCGCTTCGAGGATCTCCTGGGTGCACTGCCCATCGACGTCGAGGCGGCGCCGGGCCGCGAGCGCTGGCCGATACTCGTCTCCCTCGCCCGCGAGCACCGGCTGAGCGCCTACGACGCGAGCTACCTCGAGCTCGCTCTACGCCGCAGCCTGCCGCTCGCCACCCTGGATGCGCAGCTCGTTCAGGCTCTCGAACGGAGCGGCGCGCTTCTCCTCTCCGTCTGAGGAGCCGGGGCGGCCACCCGCGCTAGTCACGGCTTGCTCTGCGAGCACATGCCGCCACCCTGGCAGGGGACCGGGCTGCCGTCGCAGCAGGTCGTCGTCGGGGCCGAGCAGGCGACGACCCGGCAGCAGCCGGGCGGCACGAAGGGCTCGGGCAGCGGTGCGGCCACGACGCCCAGGAAGACGCCGACGGTGCGCTGCTGGCAGGTGGTCGTGTGATCGGAGGCGGGGTTGTTGACGAGCTTGATGCCGTTCTTGCCGGCTGACATGGCCATGACGGTGGAGCCGCCGCCGTCGAGGTTGATGGCGTCGCTGGCGCCGAGCTTCGACAACCACGATCCTTCGTCGTAGAACCCGGCGCCGCAGGCGGTGTGGTCGGCGCCGTCGATGGTCATCAGGTAGAGATAACGGCCGTCCGCCGAGAGACCGACGGCGGTGCGCGCGGCGACGATCTCCGGCGGGTTCTCGTCGGTCGCCGCGGAGCTCTGGATCTTCCCGCCCAGCAGCAACCGGGGCGGCCCCGGCACCCTCGCCGAAGGGGGGCAGCTGCCGTTCGCGGGCTGCGGGCTGCCGGCAACGGCAGTCCATGCCTGGCCGTAGACCGCGGGCGGGGTCGACTGGATGACCGTCGCGAAGGAGGCTTGGTTCTTCTGCGTGATCAGGAGGGCCTCGGAGCCGGCGGAGGTCACGGACGGGACGCTCGCCAGGTTCGAGACCAGCCGTCCCGCCGACTTCTCTAGGCCGAGAACGGCGAAGTTCCCCTTCACGCAGCCCGGCCACGTGAAGCTGGCATTGATCGCCACCTGCGCGCCGGTCGAGCACAGGAACTGGGCCGCCACCTGCCCGACGGTGCCGCCGCCTGCCGCCTGGGGCGTCGAGACGAAGTGGACCGTGGGGTTCTGCAGGTCGACGCGCAATGCGTTCATCTTCTGCGTGCGCACGTTCGGGGTCTTGGGATCGCTCGGCAGGTAGGTCGTGCAAGCCGACGTCCACTCGATGCCCTGGAAGATCGCCGTCCACCTGGGAGCCCAGCCCAGGAGCCAGGGGTTGTCGGAACAGCTCACCGCCGCCGGCGCGGCCGCGCCCCGGGCCGTGGCCAGCAGCGCTGCGACGACGACGACCGCGGCAGTCTTGCGCATGACTCCTCCTTCACCAGTTCATTGCCGAAGCGAGGAGATGGTAGCAGACTCGCGCCGGCCCCGCGCCCCTCGCCTGTCTATGGAAATCCTCCTGCGTTTCTAAGGACCGCGACATCAATGGAATCAGGCACTTTCACCACGGGTTGCTAATCTAAAACTCGACAAGCTTTGTCAGTTCTTTCCGTATACGGTCTCTGACGCCAAGACCTACACGAGCCGTAACGAGCTCCTCAAAGCGGGCGTCGACGACGCTCAACCCGCCTGTCGACACCAACGGCGCAGCAAGTGCCCGCTCCAACTGTGCCCTGGCCATTGCGTGCTCTCCACGTTCCAGCATTACTTGGGCCAGCTCCTGCCGATTCGATACCCAATCTGCTGCAAGTGATATCGATTGGCGCAGCCCTGGCAGCGGATCCTGCCCTCGTCCCAGGTCCCTGAACGCCGTCGCCTTGAGCATTAGAGCCCCCGCCTTGAGCCGGTCCGGAGCCGCAGACTGAAGAATCTCGTCGCATAACCCTATTGCCTCCTCCAACGCCGGCTCGCTACCCAGCTCATAGACGGAGCAGTAGGCAAGCCAGAAGCGCGCCCTGTAGTCAGAGGTGTCGCGAGAAAGCAGTGATCGCAACACCTCCACCGCACCGCCAATCTCGTGCGCCGGCTCGACGTTCAGGAGCGCCAGCTCAAGGCGCTCTTCGGCGGATGCTCTTACCCCCTTCGCTTCCAAATAAGCGATGCGCTGCCGTTCGGCAGCGGTGGCATGACCGTAATATCGCGTCATACAGGAGGGTGATCAACCCAAAAGTTGCCGATGTTGATCACGCCATTCGCGACCTGACCCGTCACGACCACCGTTTCGCCGCCCACCATGATCGATCGCGAGGACCTCGCGCATCAGCGGCTCGGCCCCGTCGCCATGGCGTTTCAGGGTGCGAGCGTCCTGCCCCTCGACGTCTCGCTGCCGTCGCTGCGCGAGGACGAAAGTTGGGACTCCCGGCTCTCGCTCCCAGGCGCCGTCAACGGCGCGGCGGTGACCCTCCAGATGCGGGTGCTCATCCGGCAGCGTGACCGAGGTCAGGAATCCCCTCTGCAACCCCGCGGGCGATCGATCCCTCGTAGGCAAGCCCCATCAGGTACAGATCGACGTCACCCGGGGCCAGTCCGGCCAGCACCAGGCGTCCGGCGCCGTCGCTCTCGGGCGGCAGCCCGAGCTGCGCCAGGTGCATGGCGAGAACCCGCTGCGGCACGACGAGTCACCCCATCCGCAGGATCACCGCGACGTGCGGCACCGGCTTGCCTCGCTCGCCGAGCATCGTCAGCTCGAGGACCGCCGGCTGCGCCGGACAGTGCAGCACGTTCTGCCCTCCTGCCTCGCCGCCTGCGTCATGCGCGCCAGAATCATATCGAGAAGTCGCAATCCCGTCTGACGGGTCTGCTCTCCTCCGACAGAGCGGCGTTGGTTCGTCGGCCGGGCTGTGTCCGGATGGAAAGTCGCAATCCCACCTGACTGATCTGGTCTCCTCCGACTGCCGGCCTTCCAACCTCCTTGCTCTCAATGGGTCAAATGCCGCCTGGCCGTTACCCCCCGATTGGCCTCCAGCAACCCGTTCGGCGGTACCCTTTCTGATCGATCGGGGAGCAATTAACCCATTGACCATTTGAAGCTTACAGCGCCGGCCGTTACCTGGGTGCCGATTCGGCGAAATCAACCCGGCATGAATCACAGCCCTCCCCGGCCCTCTGCACTCCTGGCACCCTGGCGCCTCCTACTTCGCCCTGCGAGACGCCGCTGGCCCCTTCACGCGCCGCGAGCCGGCGCCGGACTACGGCTGCGGCGCCACCGTCACCTGGATCTCCGTCGTCTCCAGCGCCGGCAGCGTGACCGAGGTCAGGAATCCCCTCTGCAATCCCGCGGCGATCGATCCCTCGTAGGCCAGCCCCATCAGGTACAGATCGACGTCACCCGGGGCCAGTCCGGCCAGCACCAGGCGTCCGGCGCCGTCGCTCTCGGGCGGCAGCCCGAGCTGCGCCAGGTGCATGGCG
>Ga0070732_10001611_pt1 | contig 12300 bp, 13 predicted proteins | sample Coa_R1_5_FD_66449 | JGI IMG/M metagenome (GOLD analysis project Ga0070732, IMG submission 66449) | Surface soil microbial communities from Centralia Pennsylvania, which are recovering from an underground coalmine fire - Coalmine... | ecosystem: Environmental > Terrestrial > Soil > Unclassified ...
CGGGGCACGCGTTGTCGAGCATCGTGTGGCCCGGCGACGTCTACGGGAACGCCGGCTTGACGCTGGCGGCCGGGATCTTCCTGCAAGATCCGACGTCCGCCCGGTACCTCGATTGCTCCGGCCCGACGCACCCGTGCGTCCCCGTCATCGACAACTTGCAAACCGGTGTCGCGCAGGTCGCCGCCAACCTGCAGAAGGGGTGCGGGTGCAACCCGTCGTACCCGTTCAAGGCGCAAGCGTTCTTCCCGCAAGGCCCGAAGGACAACTCGTACGACGCGGGCGGCGGCGTCACGATGGTGACGCACGCCGATCAGAACGTGACCGAAGCAACCACGTTGGTGCAGCAGATCGGTTTCCCTGGGGCGATCAGCGTTGGTGCGATCAAGTCGATCTCGACGTCCGGATTGATCGACGGCCAAGCAGTAGCGGAAGGTGAGTCGTTCATCACCGACTTCGATCTCGCCGGTCAGCTCCATATCACCGCGATGCACAGCATCATGAAGGCGGTAAGCGACGGAACGAACGTGACGGTGACGAAGTCTCAGGTCATCTCCGGCATGACGATCGGCGGCCAGGCGGTCACGTTGGACTCCAGCGGGTTCCACGCCGGCGGTCAGTCGCAAGATCCGTTCGGAAAGATCGCGAAGGCCTTGATCCAGCAATACCTCACGCCCAACGGCATCTCGATCAGCGTTCCGTCACCCGTGGTCACGCAGAGCGGGGGCACGGGATCGATCAACGCGGCCGGCGTCGTGATCAGCTTGAGCGCTCAGGGCATGAACAAGATCGTCCAGAACATCCCGCAGCCATACCGCACCTGGCTGCAGTCGCCGGGATCGAGCCCGCTTGCGCCGGCGCTCGACCAGTTCTCGACGTTCGTGCAAGGCTTGATCGCGACACCGACTCAGTTCGACCAGACGATCGAGCTCCGCCTCGGCGACCTCTCGATCGCGTCGGCCGCCGCGCCCGCATACATCGCACCTCCGCTGGGGACTTCCCCGATCCCGGGCGTACCGATCACTGCGCCGCAACTGCCGACCTCGCAAGTGCTTCCGCCGACCAGCCCGAGCACGAGTGTCCAGGGCATCCAGCCCGGTAGCACGCTCGGGATCACTCCAGTTGCAGCGGTCGCAATCCCCATAGGCCTCATCCTGATCGCGCTGTTGTGGATGCTTGCCGGAGCCACCGGTTTGGACAGGATGGCCGCGGCGGCTACATCATCCGTGGCTGTTGAAGAGTGCCCATTGGAGAAACCATGACGGACGTCGCGCAGCGCCAATCGGAAGGACGCGTAACCAAGTTGCGCGCGTCCCTCGCCAACGTTCGTTCGCGCGGCAACAAGATGCCGGTCGAGCGCATGATGGCGTTCATCGGCGCCCTGCTGGTGGGCATCGGGATCCCGCTGATCATCCTCGGGTGGTACGGCGCCGCGCACACGCCATACACGTTCGAGCAGATCCCCTACATGATCTCTGGAGGGCTGCTCGGACTGGCGTTGACGGTGCTGGGCGGACTCTTCTACTTCGCCTACTGGATGACGCGCCAGGTGCACGAAACACGCCGGCAGTCCGACCAGACCGAACAGGTCTTCCGCCGCATGGAATCGATGATGTCCTCGAACGGCCACGGCACCGCGACGGCGATCAGCTCGAGCAGCCCCGCCGCTGAAACCGCCGTCTTCGTCACGACCTCGCGCGGCTCGATGTTCCACCGGCCCGACTGCGTCGTGGTGAAGGGGCGTACGGACATCAGGCGGGTCACCGGCGAGGAGAAGAACCTGAAGCCCTGCAAGATCTGTGATCCGCTGGGCGAGGAAGTCACCGCGCTCGAGTAGGCCGTCCGGCCGTCTTGCCAGACAGAACGAGAACGTGTTCTACTTGCGTCGTGGAATTCAATCTGGCCGATCTCTTCGAGTCCCTCGCCGACACCGTCGGCGCGCGCACCGCGCTCGTGTGCGGTGACCAGCGGCTGACCTACGCCGAGCTCGATGCGCGCGCGAACCGCTTGGCGCACGCGCTGCAAGCGGCCCGGGTGAAGCCCGGCGACCACGTCGGGATGTACCTCTACAACGGCACGGAGTACGTCGAGGGGATGCTCGCGTGCCTGAAGATCCGCGCCGTCCCGATCAACGTGAACTATCGCTACGTCGAGGACGAGCTGCGCTATCTCTTCGCGGACTCGGATCTCGTAGCAGCGCTGCATCGGCGAGAGTTCGCGCCGCGCATCGCGGCGATCAAAGCCGATGTGCCGAAGCTTCAGGCTCTGTTCGCGGTCGGCGGGGGAGACGCGGACCTGTCGGCGATCGGCTCGGTTGAGTACGAAACGGCGCTGGCCGCGCAGTCGGATGCGCGCGACTTTGAACCGCGCTCCGGCGACGACCTGTTCATCATCTACACGGGCGGCACGACCGGCATGCCGAAAGGCGTCATGTGGCGCCAGGAAGACCTGTTCTTCACCGGCATGGGCGGCGGTAACCCACTGGGCGAGCCGGTCGAGAAGCCGGAGATGATCGCGCAGAACGCGCTCGCGCGCGACCCGCAGATCGTGCAGTTCCCCATCGCGCCGCTGATCCACGGTGCGGCGCAGCTGGCGGTGTTCATCGGATTCAACTGGGGCGACAAGATCGTGCTGATCCCTCGCTTCGACGCGGACCTCGTGTGGGAGGTCGCGGAGCGCGAGCGCGTCAACACGATGACGATCGTCGGCGATGCGATGGCGCGCCCGATGGCAGAAGCGCTGCCGCGGCACCTGCAGCGCGACCTATCGAGCGTCCTGTACGTCGGTTCCGCCGGCGCGATCCTGTCCGACGCGGTGAAAGAGCAGTTCAAGGAGCACCTGCCGTCGCTGATCGTTGCGGAGAACTTCGGCGCGACCGAGACCGGCCACCAAGGCATGGAAGTGATGGGCAACTCGCGTCCGGAAGGCGGCGGGTTGCGGTTCCAGATGAAGCCGACGACGACGGTGCTCGACGATTCGTTGCAGCCTTTGACGCCCGGCGACGGCAAGACGGGCAAGCTCGCGATGCGCGGCCGTGTCCCGCTCGGCTACTACAACGACGAAACGAAGACGCGCGCCACCTTCGCCGAGATCGACGGCGAGCGCTGGGTGATGCCCGGCGATCTCGCGACGATCGATGGCGACGGCTCGATCATCGTGTTCGGGCGCGGAACGATGTGCATCAACTCGGGTGGCGAGAAGGTCTACCCGGAAGAAGTCGAAGCCGCGCTGAAGGCGAACCCGTCGGTGTTCGACGCAGTCGTGGTCGGCATTCCGGACGAGCGCTGGGGGGAGCGCGTCGCCGCACTCGTGCAGCTGCGGCCGGACCACCCGGCGTCGTCGGAGGACGTCCAGGCGCACGCGCGCACCAAGGTCGCCGGTTACAAGGTCCCGCGCGACGTGCACTTCGTCGATGAGATCGCGCGTCAGCCGAGCGGCAAGCCGGATTACCCGTGGGCGAAGAAGCTCGCGACATCTTTATCGGAGGAGAAATGAGCATCCGAACGCCCATCTGCGACGAGTTCGGGATCGAGTATCCGATCTTCGCCTTCTGCCTCGACAAGGAGATCGTCGCCGAAGTCAGCAAGGCCGGCGGCATGGGCGTGCTCGGCGCACTGCGTTTCACGCCCGAAGAATTGGAAGCGGAGCTGAAGTGGCTCGACGAGAACTGCGACGGGAAGCCGTACGGCGTCGATGTCGTGATGCCGGCGTCGTCGGTCGCGGCAGGGCTCGATCTCGACGCGGTGATGCACGATCTCGAGAAGCAGATCCCCGAGCAGCACAAGCAGTTCATAGAAGACGTGCTGAACAAGTACGGTGTCGAGCAGCTTCCCGAAGGCGAAGAGGTCCGCGGCATCCTGGGATGGACCGACGCGACCGCGCGTCCTCAGGTCGAGGTGTCGCTCTCGCACGACATCGCGTTGCTGGCGAACGCTCTCGGACCGCCGCCGAAGGACATCGTCGACGAGGCGCATCGGCATGGTGTGAAAGTCGCCGCATTGGTTGGTCGCGCGGATCAAGCTCGCAAGCAGCGTGATGTCGGAGTAGACATCATCGTGGCGCAGGGAACGGAAGCCGCCGGGCACACGCCCGACATCTCGACGATGGTGCTCGTCCCCGACGTGGTCGACGCCGTTGCACCGGCGCCGGTGCTGGCTGCCGGTGGCATCGGGACGGGCAGGCAGATGGCAGCGGGTCTCGCGCTCGGCGCGGTCGGGATCTGGACGGGCTCGATCTGGCTGACCGTTGCCGAATCGCAATTGCCGAAGGCGATCATCGAGAAGCTGCTCCAAGCAGGTGCGAATGACACCGTGCGGTCGCGATCGCTGAGCGGCAAGCCCGCGCGCCAGCTGAAGACGGCATGGACCGAAGCGTGGGATTCGAAGGAGTCGCCGGGCACGCTGCCGATGCCGCTGCAGTTCTTGCTGACGTCGGAAGCCGTCCACCGCATCGGCCGTTCGGAGCACCCGGAGCTATTGGGCGCGCCGGTGGGTCAGATCGTCGGACGTATGAACGAAGTGAGGCCGACGGCGCTGGTGATGGCCGACATGATCCGCGAGTGCGAAGAGACACTCGAGCGGCTGGACTCCCTGAAGCGTTAGCTCGCGGCGCGCTCGTGCAGCGCCGTGCGGATCTTCTTCGGATCGCAGCCGAGCTCTTCCAGTAGCCGCAAGCCGAGATTCGGCCGATCCGCGTTCACGATCGCGAGCATGAAGTCGCGCGTGTCGATGGCCTTCGCGCCTCGACGTTCCGCTTCGCGGCGCGCGTCGGCCAAGGTCCGTTTCACGCTGTCGGTGACCGACATCCGAGACTGCCGCCGCCTGTGCATCGAGTCGGGCGCTTCCACGGAGATGCCGATCGAAGCGAGCGCCTGGTCGTCCAACCGGTGCAGCGCCTCGCGGGCGTCCTCCAGGTGGATGCCGGTCACCGCGACGCCGACGCCGTTCGGGTTGGAGAGCAGCGCCAGGAGGATGTGCTCGCTGCCGATGTACCCGTCCTGCCGGCGCATCGATTCCAACCCCGCGTCCCGCCATATGTTCCGCGCGTCCTTCGTCATCCGCAGCATCGCGATCACTCCTTCCGGTACTTCTTGTGAGCAGCTTGCCGGCTCATCCCAAGCGCATCGCCGATCTGATCCCACGACCAGCCTTTCCGCCGGGCCGCGCGAACGGATTGCTCCTCGAGCTGATCGGCGAGGCGCCTCAGCGCCATGACGGCGCGGAACGCCGTCTCGGGATCGTCGGAAGAAACCGCGGTCTGGAGCTTGGAGATGTCCATGCGTCAACCATAGTTGACAGATTCAGGCTTTGTCAACCCCGGTTGACGTTTCGGGACCTAGCCGCGGTTCAGGTTCGGGAAAAGCTCCGCGCCCATCTCCGGCGTCAGCGCGATGAACAACCCTTCGCACTCGGCGCACAGCACGTCGCCGGCGCGGATCTCCCCCGACGTGAACGCTTTCCGCCCGTCGGTGCGCAGCACGCGCGCGGTGATGTCTAAGTCGGTCTTCAACGGGGTCGGTCGCCGGTACTTGATCGTCAGCGTTCCCGTCATCCCCTGATTCCCTGCGATCGCATTCGCCATGCCGAGCAGCAGGTCGAAGATCGCCGCGATGATCGCGCCGTGCACGTATCCCGGCGGACCTTCGTACTGCCGGTCGAGGTTCGCGTGCCCGTGCACGACCTTGTCCTCGCCCCACGTGATCTCGACCGGAGGCGCGATCGGGTTCGACTTCCCAACCACGGGGTCGTAGCCGAAGTTCTGCTGCAGGTCGTCGAACTCGGGCTTCGTCGGGTTCTTCGGCCCGCGCCTCGGCAGCTCATCGAGATCGGCAACGACTTTCTCCAACGCTTCAGATGCGCGCTCCGAGTCGGGACCTTCGAGATCCGCTTCGACCGCATGCGCGACCAACGTTCTGATCGCAGCGGCAAGCCGCTCGCGCGCGGCCCGCGTCATCTGCCCTTGAAGTTCGGCGTGCGCTTCTCGGCGAAGGCCTTCGGGCCTTCCTTCGCGTCCTCGGTCCCGAAGACCGGCAGGCCGATCTCCAATTCCTTCTGAAGCGCTTGCTCTTCTGTTAGGCCTTCGGTTTCGCGCAGGGAGCGCAAGATCGCTTGGACGGACAGAGGTCCGTTCGCCGCGATCTTGTCCGCGATCTCGCGAGCTACCTTCAGCGCTTCGCCGTCGGCTACGACGCGGCCGATCAATCCCATCTCGAGCGCGTCGCGTGCGGGGATGAAATCACCGACGAGCAAGATCTCCGCGGCGCGCGTGTACGGGATCTGTCGGCGCAAGCGAACGGTCGAGCCGCCGATGGGGAACAGGCCTCGCTTCACTTCGAACAGTCCGAACTGCGCGCTCTCCCCGGCGACGCGGATGTCGCACGCCTGCAGCATCTCGGTTCCACCCGCGACGGCGTACCCTTCGACGGCGGCGATCAACGGCTTCGTCAACCGGTAGTTGCGCAACAGCGCCTTCCACGGCATCTCAGGATCCAACCTCGATCGCTGCGTCCACTCGTTGTCGTCGCCGTACCCGCCGGCCATCGCCTTGAGGTCCGCGCCGGACGAGAAGTGGCCTCCGGCGCCGGTCAGGATGGCGACCCGGATCGAGGGGTCTTCGTTGATCTGCTGCCACGCATCGGTGAGGCGGACGACCATCTCGGCGCTGAGCGCGTTCCTCGCGTTCGGCCGGTTCATCGTGAGCGTGAGGACGTGTCCGTCCTGCTCAACCAGGAGATGCGGCTGCTCGGTCATAGGGGAAAAAGTAGAACACATTCTAGTCTTTGGGGCAATGCGGGACCTGCCCATCTGCAGCCTTGCTTCCCAAACGAGAACGTGTTCTACTAGGCAATCGGAACGTGTTCTAGTCCGCTAGAAGGACCTGGAGAACACCATGAACATAGACCTGAACGACCTCGAGGTGTGGGGGAAAGCGGTTCCGCATGACCAATTCGCGTGGCTGCGGGAGAACGATCCGGTTCACTTCCAGACCCAACCCGACGGTCCGGGCTATTGGTGCTTCACGAAGCACGAAGACATCGTTAAAGCGTCGAAGAACTTCCAAGGTTTCTCGTCCGGCAAGGGCATGCATATCCGCGATCCCGAGAACGGCGCGGAGCTCATGCTCATCAACATGGACCCGCCGGGACACACGCGTCTGCGTAACCTCGTCAGCAAAGGCTTCCACCCTCGCATGATCTCGGCGCTCGAAGACAAGATCCGCGAGGTTGTGACGGAGATCCTCGACAACGTTGGTCCGAAGGGCGAGTGCGACTTCGTCACCGAGATCGCCGCGGAGCTTCCCTTGATCGTTATCTGCGAGCTAGCCGGCGTTCCTCCGGAGGATCGACACAAGATCTTCGCGTGGAGCAACACGTTGATCGGAACGGGCGACGACCCCGAGTACTCACCGGGGATGGAGGCTGCTCAGAAGGCGTTCTTGGAAGTGAACGAATATGCGAACGTTCTCGCCGAGTTCCGGCGCCACGAGCCGCGGGAAGATCTGGTCTCCGCGATCGTCAATGCCGAGATCGACGGCGACAAGCTCGGCGATCTCGAGATCTCCGTGTTCTTCGTCGTATTGATGATCGCCGGCAACGAAACCACGCGGAACCTGATCGCGGGCGGGATGCGCGCGCTGTGCGAGCACCCCGACCAAGCCGAGCGGTTGAAGGCCGAGCCGGAGCTGTTCAAACCGATGGTCGAAGAGATGCTCCGCTACGTGTCTCCGGTCAACTACTTCCGCCGCACGGCGACGCAAGACTTCGAATTGCGTGGCAAGGAGATCAAGGCCGGCGAGAAGTGTGTGCTCTGGTACACCTCCGGCAACCGCGATGAAGAAGTGTTTCAGGACTCGATGGGCTTCGACGTCAGCCGCAACCCGAACCCGCACGTCGCGTTCGGCGGTGGCGGCCCCCACTTCTGCATGGGGTTCTCGTTGGCGCAGCTCGAGATCAAGGTGATGTTCGAAGAACTGTTCAAGCGTCTGCCCGACATCCAGATCGCGGGTCCCGTGCAGCGCTTGCGCTCGAACTTCATCAACGGCACGCGTCACATGCCCGTCGCGTACACGCCAGAGCGCGCCCGCGTCTAAGTCTTCCCCTTGTAGCTCTTTCGTCGTATTCTCGTCGTTGGGCGAGACTGATGACACCGTCGATCGCGGCTCTGAGCGGCCTGCCGGCCATTGCGCTCGTCCTGGGAGTGGCCTTGTTCGCGTGGTGCATCATCATGGCCGTGCAGCGGCGCCGGTGGTGGTGGGCCCTCGCGATCTTCCTGATCCCGTTCGTGGGACCCATCGTGTTCCTCATCGCGAACCCCGAACCGAGCCAGCAGACGGGGCCGAGGCGCTTCGACGGCTAGCTGAGCTCGATGACCGAGCGGATCCCTTCGCCGCGCTTCATCATCTCGAACGCTTCGTTCACTTCGGTCAGGTCGATGCGGCTCGTGATCATGCCTTCAAGGTCGAGCCGGCCTGCACGCCACAAGTGGAGCAGCCGGTCGAAGTCCTTCCGCACGTCGGCCGAGCCGTAGTACGAGCCCTGGATCGTCTTCTCCATGAAGAAAAGCTCGTACGCGCTGAACTGCACCATGGCGTCCATCGCGCCGGCACCCACCACGACGGTCATCCCGCCGCGGCGCGTCGCCTCGTACGCGTTGCGGATCGTGACGGGTAGCCCGACGACCTCGAACGCGTAGTCGAAGCCGCGTCCGGCCGTCAGCTCGTTCTTCAGGTTCTCGAGCCCACCGGGATCGGTCGCATGCGTGGCGCCGAACCTCTTCGCCGCCTCACGCCGCTCGGGGGACAGGTCGATCGCGACGATCTCCGCGGCGCCTGCGATGCGCGCGCCCTGGATCACGCTGATCCCGACGCCGCCGCACCCGATGACGGCGACCGACGATCCGGGCTTCACCTTCGCGGTGTTGATGGCCGCGCCCACGCCCGTCATGACACCGCACCCGATCAACGACGCGATGTCGAACGGAACATCGTTCCCGATCTTCACTGCGCAGCTCGCCGGAACGACGAGCTCTTCGGTGAAGGTGCCGGTGCCGGCGAACCCGAACAGCTTGTCCTCGCCGCGCGAGAACCGCTGCGACACCGCGTTCGGGATGAACTCGTCCATGCACAGCTGCGGCTGCCCGCCCAAGCAGGTTATGCAGTGCCCGCACGGGGGAACCCAGGCGACGATCACGTGATCGCCGACGGCGACGCTTGAGACCCCTTCGCCGACGGCGATGATCTCGCCTGCACCTTCATGGCCGAGCACCGCGGGCAAGGGGATCGGCAGCGTTCCGTTCTGGCCCGATAGATCCGAGTGGCACACGCCGCTCGCTTTGATCTGTATCCGGACCTCACCTGGTCCCGGTCCCGCGACTTCGATGTCTTCGTAGAACTCGACCTTTTCGCCGATGGCGGGAAGGACTGCTGCGCGCATGGAGGGCCCCCTGGCTCAGAGTTGTGGACGTGATTAGAACACGTTCTCGCTGGTTCTATCAACGCTTGCCCGGTCGTCTTGCCAACCAGAACGAGAACGTGTTCTAATCCTGGTCCTATGACCGACCTGGGGTTCTGGAACGTCGCGCAAGCCGATCCGAAGCACCTCGCGCTCGTCGAGCCGGACGGCACCGAGCACACCAACGGCGAGCTTCTCGCCTCCGTCAATCAAGTCGTCCACGGGTTGCGCGCGCTCGGTTTGCAGCCTGGGGACGTCGTGGCGACGGTCCTTCCCAACGGCGCCGCGATGTTCGAGCTCACCCTCGCGGCTCTGCAGGCGGGCTGGTACCTCGTGCCGATGAACCACCATCTTGCCGGCCCCGAGATCGCGTACATCCTCCAAGACTCAGAAGCGAAAGCGTTCGTCGCGCACGAACGGTTCGCCGATGCAGTTACGACCGCGGTGAAGGAAGCAAACTACCCCGCCGACGCGAGCTTCGCCGTCGGCGACATCCCCGGCTTCCGCCCCTACGGAGACTTGAAGAAGGGCCAACCCACCGACATGCCGGCCGACCGCAAGCCGGGCGCCGTGATGAACTACACGGCCGGCACGACCGGACGCCCGAAAGGCGTGCGCCGTCCGATCCCCGATATCGACGCCGATCTCCAAGCGACGTTGAACGGGGCGTTCCTGTTGCTCTTCACCATCCAGCCCCATGAGGACAATGTGCACCTCGTCGTCTCGCCGCTGTACCACACCGCGGTGCTGACGTTCGGGCTCGACTCGATCCATCTCGGTCACACGGTCGTTCTCATGGACAAGTGGTCACCGGAAGGGACGCTCGAGCGGATCGAGCGCTACAAGGTGACGACGTCGCACATGGTGCCGACGCAGTTCCGCAGGCTGCTCGCGCTTCCGGAAGACGCGCGCAACAAGCACGATCTGTCATCGCTGCGCCACATGGTCCATTCCGCGGCACCGTGTCCCGTCGAAGTGAAGCAGCGGATGCTCGACTGGTGGGGGCCCGTGATCGACGAGTACTACGCCGCGTCCGAAGGCGGTGGCACGCTCGCGATGGCGGAGGATTGGGTCAAGAAGCCCGGCACCGTCGGAAAAGCGTGGGCGATCTCGACGATCAAGATCCTCGACGACGACGACAACGAGCTGCCGGCCGGCGAATCCGGCACCGTCTGGATCAAGATGGGCGAGTACAAGTTCGAGTACCACAAGGACAAGGCGAAGACCGACAAGTCGTGGAAGGAAGGGTTCTTCACCGTCGGCGACGTCGGGTACTTAGACGAAGACGGCTATCTGTTCCTGAACGATCGCAAGATCGACATGATCATCTCCGGCGGCGTGAACATCTATCCCGCCGAGATCGAGAAAGAGCTGGCGTCGCACCCGAAGGTCGGCGACGTCGCGGTGTTCGGCATCCCGCACGACGACTGGGGTGAAGAAGTGAAGGCGGTTGTTGAGCCGGCGCCGGGCGTGCAGCCGGGGCCCGAGCTTGCGGAAGAGCTGACCGCGTTCTGTCGCGAGCGGCTTGCCGGGTACAAGGTTCCGAAGTCGTTCGACTTCACCAACGACATGCCTCGCGACGACAACGGGAAGCTCTACAAGCGGAAGCTACGGGACCCGTACTGGACCGACCGCGAGAGGGCGATCTAGATGGCCGACGAAGTCCTGCGCGCGCCGCACGTCCTCGAGTATGCGTACACGCGCAGCGTCGGGCCGGTCATCGGCCGGTTCTTCACCGGTTTGCGCGATCAGAAGATCGAAGGCATCAAGGGCGCGCGCGGCCAAGTCATCGTGCCGCCGGTCGAGTACGACCCCCAGACCGCCGATGCGCTGAACGAATTCGTGGAGGTCGGTCAGTCCGGCGTCGTCACGACGTGGGCGTGGGTGAACGAGCCCCGCCCGAACAACCCGCTCCAGAAATCGTTCGCGTGGGCGTTGATCAAGCTCGACGGCGCCGACACCGCGATGCTCCACGTCGTCGACGCCGGCTCGGAAGCGAACATGAAGACGGGGATGCGGGTGCGCGCGCGCTGGCGCGCCGAGCGCGACGGCCGGATCCAAGACATCGAGTGCTTCGAGGCAGAGAAATGACAGAGCCGATGATCGTGACGATGCCGATCCGGCTCGAGTACGACTACTCGCCGGGCGCCGGCCGCTCGCGGTTCCTTCGCGGTTTGGAGCGAGGCAAGATCCTCGGCGAACGGTGCCACGTCTGTCACAAGGTCTACGTCGGCGGCGGAAGCGGCGCGTGTCCGCGCGACGGCGTTCCGACCGAGGAAGTCGTCGAGCTTCCCGACGTCGGCACGATCACGACGTTCTGCGTCGTCAACGTGCCCTTCGCGGGTGCGACCGTTCAGATCCCCTACGTGTCGGCGTCGATCCTCCTCGACGGCGCCGATATCCCGCTGATGCATCTCATCCAGGAGATCCCGGCGGAAGAGGTTCGCATGGGGATGCGCGTGAAAGCGGAGTGGCTGCCGGAAGGCGAGCGCGTCCCGAGCATGGACACGATCAAGTACTTCAAGCCGGCCGGCGAGCCCGACGCGCCGATCGACGACGTGTTGAAGAGGATGCGCGCCGATGCGTGACGTCGCGATCGTTTCGTTCACGCAAGCACCCTCGCGCCGTCGCGTCCCCGAGGCGAACGAGGTCGAGATACTCATGCCGGTCGTCGCCGAAGCGGTCGAGAAGTCGGGCGTCCCGCGCGAGAAGATCGGCTTCACCTGCTCCGGTTCGTGCGACTATCTCGCCGGTCAGCCGTTCGCGTTCGTCTGGGGCCTCGAGGCGATCGCCGCGTGGCCGCCGATCCGCGAGTCGCACGTCGAGATGGACGGCGCCTGGGCGCTCTACGAGGC
>Ga0070732_10001613_pt1 | contig 12292 bp, 5 predicted proteins | sample Coa_R1_5_FD_66449 | JGI IMG/M metagenome (GOLD analysis project Ga0070732, IMG submission 66449) | Surface soil microbial communities from Centralia Pennsylvania, which are recovering from an underground coalmine fire - Coalmine... | ecosystem: Environmental > Terrestrial > Soil > Unclassified ...
CGGTCAGCCTTACGTTTATCCAAGGTGCGTGAATAAGTTCGGCTTGTCCGGCATCACTGGAACCCTGAATGCGGCTGGACTCAACAACGAATACGCGACGGTGTGGGAGCCGCGCATTGGCTTCGCATACGATCTCGGCGGACGTCACAAGACATCGATTCGCGGCGGATACGGCATTTATTCGGTGCGTGAGGATCTAGGCGCCGCCGACAACCTGGCCATCACTCCGCCCACCTACCCCTTCGGCGTAAACTTTCAGCCGGCAGTCTTCGGCACTTGCGGCGCGACCGCATCCTGCCTAGCCAACTTATTTGCGGCTAACAACGGCAACCCCATCTTCCCATTGCCGGGTGTTCCAGCACTCGGAGCCCAGCCGACCCAGCCTTACGTGCCCCAGGCTTCGCAGTTTGCCGGTTTCCCCAATGGCGGCTGCAAGCTTGCGAACGGAGTTGTTACAACTAATAGCACGCAGTGCGGCCCTGCCTATACCGGAACGGTCAACAGCCTCATTCAATTGGCGGTGCCTCTGCACTGGGTTGCCGGCACGACGCAGCAGTGGAACTTCACCATTCAGCGAGCACTCGGACACGAGTGGTTTGCGGAACTGGGTTATGTCGGAACGAAAGGCTCGCGCCTGCGCTCGACCTACGACCCAAATCAAGCAAGGCTCGCGACGCCACAAAACCCGGTCGTCATTCCAATCACAGCCGGTGGTGCCGTCCCTGGTTATAGCTGTCCCGCAGCGAACACCGTTGGTGGCTCGTGCCAAATTGTCGATTCGACGAGCGACAACGTCAGCGCCCGCGCACCGTTCCAGGGCATTGCTCCGGCGGATTTCGAAGACTTCGCTCCGAACTCTGACTCGCACTACAGCGCGCTGCAGGCTACACTCGCGCATCATCTCTCACGGGGACTCTATTTCCAGAGTGCATACACGTACTCGAAGTCGATTGATGATGTCTCGACAGCTTCCGTGGCATTCGTGACTCGAGTGAACGATCAGAACAATGCCCGGGCCTCCCGCGGATTGTCCGACTTCGATCGCCGCCATCGCTTCGTAGCCAGTGCCGTCTACCAGATCCCGTTCTTCGCCGACGCCAGCGGCGTAACCAAAGCCGCATTCAGCGGGTGGGAAGCCAGTGGCGTCATTACTTTGCAATCCGGAACTCCGTTCACGGTCTTCGATCCAAGCGGAGGCGGCGCCTACGCATTGGCCAGCCCCGCCGCGACCGCAACATTCGGACCGGGATTCGGTTGTGCAAACGCCCTCAGCTCAGGTAGTCTCAGCTCCCGTTTAGCGAACTGGATCAAACCTGCCGCCTATCAACCGGACCCAGTGGCAACACTTTCCGACGGCACACCCAGCGACGGCACCCTGTATGGCAATACTCCTCGCAACTGCATTATCGGACCGTCGCAGAAGAATGTGGACTTCACCCTCGGCCGAATGTTCAAACTGGGCGAGAGACAGAATCTCCGTTTCCGCGCCGACTTCTTCAACTTGTTCAATCATCCGTCGTTCACCAATCCCGCAGCGCCGTCGGTGTCCGCAGCCGGCGGTTCCGCGCCGATCACCTCTACGGTCGGAACGCCGAGGCTGATTCAATTTTCGCTGAAGTATTCTTTCTAACCGGTTCGCAAGCCGGGCCCCGTCGTAACCGGACACCCTGCGGTCAGGTTGGGGCTTTGTTGTTGTGGCCGAGTTCCGCAACCTGGCGCCCATTTTGCCCGGCGAAGCCCCATCTCTTGAGATTCCACTTGCATTTGTTCGGTCTTTATCGAAAAAATACCCTTTACTAGTAGAGCAACAAAATCGGATGCACGAAAAACAATGCAAAATTCACAGCTTATTAACCACGAAATCCACAACCGTATTTATGCTTAGGCATTGGCCAACCAACCCAAGGAGCGGCGAAATTTGGCCGATGGTCCGGCAATATCCCATCGCCGCTCACGTCGCAGCGCGTCGGACACAACTATGAGTATCGCGAACAAGACCCCGAATCCCGAACCAGCTCATCACTACATTGTTCGCCGCACAGTGGAGGCCTGCCGCCTCGCCAAAGAGGCGGCTGGAGCCGCGGCGGAAGGCATCGCCACCGGCTCCAGTAACCTGCTGAACTCCCTCCGCCAGCGCGAACGTGAACTCGATACTCTCGACATGGAAATTGATGGTGGTGTTACGACCGCTATTACCGAAGTCGGGCCTGCCGAAGCGCGCGAACTCCTTGCCTGCATGAAATTCATGATCGGCCTGGAGCGTATCGGAGACCTTCTGCTCAGCTTCGCCAATAGCGCACAGGCCGCAGGTGGGCGGATCGATTCCGAAGACACGCGCGACCTGACGCAGATGGCCACGATCCTCGAAAAAATGCTGACGGATTGCGGTGCGGCCTTCTCGGAGAGGGAGATCGGCAAGGCCATCGACGTTCTGCGAGCCGACGCGGAGATGGACCGCCTTCGCAACCTCATTTTCCTGCGCCATATCGAGAATCCGGAAAACATTCATCGGCAGGCCAGCCTGCAAGTGATCTTCATGACGCAATCGCTCGAGCGCGCCGGCGATCATGCCAAGAATCTCGCTGAAGAAGTCTGCCATTTCGTCAGCGGGCACACCGTGCGTCACGTGCTGATGGCCTACGATAAGCCGGTGGAGCAGATGTTCATCGACTACCTCCGCCGCCGCGACCAGCACCGCTGAGAATTGTCGCGGGACAGTCCCGCTGGCCGGACTATTCTCAGCAGTTGACTCCAGAAGTCCTTCCCGCCTAGCATTAGCCGCCCGACGCGCCAACATCCCGCTATCGAGGAACTTCATGAACAAGCGCTTCTTCGTCTTCTTCTTGTCCTCACTGTTTTTACTTCTGCCTGCCGCTGCTACGGGAAAAGATCAGTCCAAGAAAGCTGCCGCAGCCGACTCCTCGGAAAAGAAAGAAGAGAAAAAGGATCTCCCACTGACGCCCACCCGCACGGTCGAGTTCACGACCGATGAAGGCACATGGATTTCGCTGGACGTCGCTCCGGATGGTCAATCCCTGATCTTCGAGTTACTGGGCGATCTCTACACACTGCCAATCGCCGGTGGCGAAGCGAAAAAGATCACTTCGGGTATGGCGTTCAACAGCCAGCCGCGATTTTCTCCTGACGGCAAGCTGATCACGTTCGTGAGCGACCGTGGCGGCGCGGAAAATGTATGGATTTCGAATCCCGACGGCACAGAACCAAAGCAGTTGAACCACGACGAACAGGTGGAGTTCACGTCGCCAGTTTTCACACCGGATGGCCAGTACGTTGTCGTCAGCCGCGAAAGCCAGTTCCCGTGGGAGAACTATGACATTTGGATGTACCACATTAAAGGTGGTGCGGGAGTGCAGGTGACCAAGGGCAAACCGAAGCCCGACACTCCTCGACGCGACTGGGTGTATGCGGTCGGCCCGTCGCTCTCTCGTGATGGGAAATATATGTATTATGCGGCGCGCAAGAAGGGGCTCGCCTACAATGCCCAACTTCCTCTTTCCCAAATTATGCGCCGCGACCGGATCACCGGCGAAGAGGATCTGATTACTGATGCAGCAGAAAGCGCATTCCGCCCCGAGGTCTCTCCCGACGGCACGAAGTTGGTGTACGGCACGCGCTACGAAACAGAAACCGGGCTACGAATTCGTGATCTGGCGACAGGTGAAGAGCGCTGGCTCAAATATCCGATTCAGCGCGACGATCAGGAATCGCTTTACACCCGCGACTTCCTGCCCAATTACACTTTCACACCCGACAGCAAGGACCTGATCGTCACCTGGGGCGGGAAGATTCATCGCGTTTCGATTGCCAGCGGCGACGTCAGAGACATTCCTTTTTCCGCAAAGGTGTCGCGACAACTCGGACCGCAACTCAATTTTCCGACGCGAGTAGATGAAGGCCCGGTCATCGCTCGCATCATTCAAAGCCCGGTACAGTCGCCGGATGGAAAGCACGTAGCATTTTCTGCGCTCACTCACCTTTACTCGATGGAACTCCCGCAAGGAACGCCGCGCCGCGTTACGAATGCCGCGGATCGCGAGTTCGAACCGGTATGGTCGCCCGACGGTCAGTGGATCGCGTACGTCACTTGGTCCGAACAGGGCGGACGAATCTGGAAGGTCCGGGCGGACGGTTCCGGCACGCCGCAGCAACTGACGAAGACGCCCGCCTTTTACCGCGATCCCGCGTGGGCGCCGGATGGACAACGCATCGTCGCCTTACGCAGCCCACGCAGCGCGCGTGTGGAGGCCTTTGACGAATGGGATCACGTGGGGATTTTCGACCTGGTCTGGCTTCCCTCCGACGGCGGGGATACAAGCGTGATCCTGCCTGCTCGCGGAGCTTTGCATCCTCATTTTGGTCCAGAGAAGGACCGCGTCTACGTCTACTCTGACGCTGGCCTTTTCTCCGTTCGATATGACGGCACCGATCGCCGGACACTGGTAAAAGCGGTTGGTAAGGTCTGGTTCCCCGACCCGAGTAAGACTGATGGAGAGCCTGCCGACGAAATTCGGCTTAGCCCCAACGGACAGTGGGCGCTGACTCGCATCAGCGGTCAGCTTTACGTTTTTCCCGTTCCGCACATGGGCGGCGAAGTGCCGATCGTCAATTTGGATAAATCAGTGCTGCCTCTGCGCAAGGTAAGCGACGTCGGGGCCAATTATCAGGACTGGGCGGATGGCGGAAAGACGATCACCTGGGCAGTGGGCTCGACCTTCTTCCGGCTTCCTCTCGACAAAGTCGTATTCGAAGCACCGAAAAAAGATGAAAAGAAAGATGATGAGAAAAAAGCCGACGCTAAAGACGAGAAGAAAGAAGACAAGAAGCCGCCGAAGTTACCGGTTGAAGAGATCTCGGTGAAGCTCGAGGTCCCGCGCCACAAGCCCTCCGGCTCGGCGGTTCTTCGCGGAGCGCGAGTCATCACCATGCGCGGTGACGAGGTGCTTAACGACGCCGATATCGTCATCAAGGACAACCGCATCGCAGGAGTTGGCGCGCGCGGATCGGTCGCCGCACCTCAGGACGCGAAGATCATCGACGTGGCCGGAGCGACCATCATCCCGGGCTTCGTCGACCTGCATCCTCACTGGACTGAAATCCGCCGCACAGTCATCGACCTGGAGAATTGGTCATTTCTGATCAACCTTGCCTACGGCGTGACGGCAGGCCGCGATCCGCAAACGGCCACTGACGATATGTTCGTTTACCAGGACCTCGTCGACATGGGCGAGATCCTCGGGCCTCGCGCCTACTCCACCGGTCCGGGAGTTTTTCCGGACACCGATTTTCAGTCGCTGGATGACGCCAAAGACGTAGTGGCGCGATACAAGAAGTTCTATCGCACAAACCATCTGAAATCGTACATGGTCGGTAATCGCAAGCAGCGGGAGTGGATGGTGCAAGCTTGTCTGGCCAACCAGGTCATGCCCACGACGGAGGGCGGCCTCGATTTGAAGCTAAACCTCACGCACGCAATCGACGGCTTTAGCGGCAACGAACACAGTCTTCCGATTACGCCGCTCTATAAAGATGTTGTTGAACTCTTCGCTCGCTCAGGAATCAACTACACTCCAACGTTGATCGTCGCCTATGGTGGGCCATTTGCGGAGAACTATTTCTTTGAGAACACCGAGGTCCACGACGATGCCAAAGTGCAGCATTTCATGCCCCACAACATCGTGGATTCGAAAACGCGCCGCCGCGAAGGCTGGTTCCGTACCGACGAACATGTTTTCCCACGCCTTGCGGGCCAGGACGCCAAGATCATCAAGGCCGGAGGAAAAGTTCTCATCGGAAGCCACGGCGAATTTCAGGGACTCGGCTACCACTGGGAAATGTGGGCCTTGGCTTCCGGCGGAATGGGTAATTTCGAAGTGCTGCGCTCGGCTACGATTCACGGTGCTGAGGCCATAGGCCTGGCGCAAGACCTTGGAAGCATTGAGACCGGAAAGCTGGCGGATTTGATTGTGCTCAACAAGAATCCTCTCGACGACATCCACAACACGAACACAATCCGCTACGTCATGAAAGATGGGGAACTGTTCGAAGGCGACACTCTCAACCAGGTCTGGCCGGTGCAGAAACCACTGGCGCCGCTGTGGTGGTGGAATGAGAAGCCGTAGGAGGCAGCAGAAAAATTGATTCCCGATACTCGGCCGGCGAAAGCCATGTCAAACCACGCGGGTTTTCGAGACACGTCGACGATGAATTGCGCGAGTTTTGACAGGGTGATCCCATTTTTCCGCCGCCTCGAACTTTACAGCCCTATCAGTCGATCGATGACGCTTGGTCTCTTCGCACTGCTCTTCGGCATCCTCGCAATTGCCGGCAGTCCTGCTTTTGGACAGGCCGAAAATGCGATCCTGATTAGTGTGACGGAAGGTGCCACGACGCCTGCAGGGCTTGTTCCCATCGGAAAGTACTTGAACGGATATCGCTCGTCCTTAGACGGACAGACTATCGAATATCACTCATCGGTTCCGGACGCAGACTCTGCATTGCTTGTCAGAGGCCAACGGATAGCCCATTCGATATCCTGGCAAACCGATCCCATTCCGGAACCGGCTCCAGACTTTGCTCAGTTCATCTGGCTCGCCGGAATTGAATGCGCTGGTTTCGCCGGCGAAAAAGAGAGTCACTCTTTCGAGTTCCTGATCAACGGCCAGAGCTGGTTTAGCTTCAGGAATGCCAAGGATTCAACGGCAGAGAATTGGAAAGTCTCCGGGGCGGACGGCGCGGAATTGTCCTTCTCTTCGGCGATGACTGATAAGGCAGGCGATCTCTTTGGCTACATGATCCTGAAGATTCCCGGAAAGAACCTTCCAGCTGGTAAGCCACTAACGATCGAGGTCAGAGGAGACGATTCGGGCAGCCCCGACTGGTACATGACGTTCCAACACCCGTTTGACTTCGTCCCGCGAGTGCGTGCCGAACCTGCGCTGCTCAGGGAAGGTACGGGGACAAGACAGGTCTTGCGGATGAGTCTCGACAACCTGGTCAACGGAAGAAGTCTCGAAGTTCAGATTCCGGGTCACGAGCTGATGCGGGTGGATCTGCGAATCGGTTCCAACGTTCTTCAGTTGCCCATCCCAGTGGTGACTTCGACCGTGGCAGTACCTGTCATCTTCAAACTAAATGGCCAAGTCGTCGAAACTAAGGATGTTTCTGTGACGCCCGTCCGAAGCAGAGAGATTTATCTGCTCTCCTATTCTCACAACGACATTGGATACACGGATTTGCAGCGCGACGTCGAACGAAAACAGTGGAACAACATTGAGCAGGCGATGAAGCTCATTCGCGAGACGCGGGACTACCCGGCAGATTCACGCTACAAGTGGAACCTGGAAACGATCTGGGCATTGGAAAGCTACCTCAAGCAGGCGTCACCGGAGCGGCGCCAGGAGTTCTTCGCCGATGTGCGGCAGGGCAGCATCGGGCTGAGCGCGCTCTACGCGAACATGCTGACCGGTCTGGCAAATTCGGTGGAGATGAGCCACTTCTACGATTTCGCTCGCACTCTCCGCAACGAATATCACATTCCTATGACGACTGCAGTTACGTCCGATGTGCCCGGCTTCAGTTGGGGCATTGTTTCCGCTATGGCGCAGAGCGGCGTGAAATATTTTGCCACCGCACCCAATACCGGCGACCGCATCGGGTACACATTGCAAGCCTGGGGAGACAGGCCTTTCTACTGGACCTCGCAGTCGGGCCAGGAAAGGGTTCTGACCTGGATGGCGGGGGCGGGTTATTCCAGCTTCCACGAAGGAACCTTGAGCAAACTGGGCGACGAAAAAATCCTGAAGCTGGTGCGGAAGTTAGACAGCGCGTCGTATCCTTACGATATCGTCCAGCTTCCATACACGCTGGCTGATAATGGCCCGCCGGATCCAACACTTTCTGACTACGTCAGGAGTTGGAATCTGCGCTACGTTACTCCCCACTTGATTCTGGCAACCCACGAGCAGATGTTCCAGGAATTCGAACGGCGATACGGGTCGACGTTGCCAGTTGCGAAAGGAGACTTCACGCCCTACTGGGAAGACGGTGCAGCCTCCACTGCGTACGAAACCGCGTTGAGTCGTGCCGCAGTCGACCGGCTCATCCAGGGGGAGGCCTTGTGGTCCATGCTTTCACCCGGGAGCTATCCCGCAGAGGAATACGCTGCCGCGTGGCGCAATATCGCGTTCTACGACGAGCACACGTGGGGCGCCTATAACAGCATCGAGCAACCCGACCTGCCTTTCGTCAAAGATCAATGGGAGTTCAAGCGGAAATTCGCTCTGGACGCAGACCGACAATCACGCGACCTCCTGGCGAGGGCACTGCATTCGAATGTTGAGCATGTTGCGGCGACCGCGATTGATGTGTACAACACGAACTCATGGCCGCGCTCCGACATCATCTTTCTTACGCCGGAGTTGAGCTCGGCAGGAGATCGAGTGACCGATATGCAGGGCCGGCCCATACCTTCGCAGCGTCTCTCCAACGGAGAACTGGCTGTCCTCGTGAAGAACCTGCAGCCGCTCTCCGCCGAACGCTTGTTGATTAAAAAAGGAGAGGCCTACAGCGAAGGGACGCTCAGAGTTCAGGGAACCACTCTAGAGAATGAGTTCATCGTGCTCTCAGTCAATCCAGAGACTGGCACGATCGACAATCTGAAGTTGAAGTCGAAGGACATCGGGCTAGTAGAGAGTGCGCAGAGCGGCGGCCTGAACGAGTATCTTTACGTTCTTGGCACGGACCCGAAGAAAGCGCAGCGGCTTTCGAACGTTCGAGTGCGTGTGAAAGAAAAGGGGAGTTTAATCGGCTCTTTGCTGATCGAAGCGGATGCTCCCGGAGCCAAGCGATATTCCAGCGAGGTACGTCTGGCGGCAGGAATCGACCGCGTTGACTTGATCACCATGATTGACAAGCAGTCCGTGCGGGAAAAGGAAGGTGTGCACATCGCGTTCCCTTTCGCTATTCCAGAAGGCCAGTTGCGTTATGACGTCGCCGGAGCAGTAGTACGACCTGAGGCGGACCAGTTGCCGGGCGCTTGCAAGAATTTCTTTTCGATCCAGAGTTGGGTCGATATCTCGAACGCTGACTATGGGGTGACTTGGGCGACGGTGAATGCCCCACTGGTCGAGATCGGTAATATTACGGCGGAGCAACCCTGGATGAAGTCGATTGGGCCCGCCACTCATATTTATTCGTACGTAATGAATAATTACTGGCACACGAACTACAAGGCGGATCAAGAAGGACCGGTCACGTTCGCGTACTCGGTCTTTCCGCATGGTGCAAATAGCGCAGTCGAGGCCGCGAAATTTGGTATGGAACGTAGGCAACCGTTGATCGTGACCGCGGCAGTGGCGTCTACTTCAACTGCTCAATCGCCGATCAGACTCGCTTCAGAAGGAGTCCTGGCTTCTGCGATTAAACCTTCCGTGGGCGGGGGTGGATGGTTGGTGTACCTGTACAATCCAACGTCGCAGTCACAGACGGTCACTTTTCGGAGCAGCAACGGCACTCCAATGTCGGCCCAACCCATCTCGGTCTTGTCCGCGACGGATGCAGGCCGAACGCGGAATATGGAGGATTTACCGGTCGCTGCCTTCCACAGTGTCTATGTACGAGTGAACGAACTTTCGGGCAACAGCGATCCCAGGCAGGCGAACCCGGGCCGCTAAAGCAGGCGAGCCAAGCTGCCCGAGTCCAATCATCAAATCTCCATCAACTTCCAGGCGTCGCCGTATTCCTTACGAATCCAACAAAGCCTTCGGCGCAGGACTCACGGCAAATAATACGTCTTGATAGTAGTCGTTATAACGAGTAATATTATGAACCGAGATGAAAGACATACAAGTTCAAGGCAGGAGTCAACGAAAGCGCCCTCCGTGTCCCGAAGAAGCTGCTTTTCTGGACTTGCTGCGAACGTGCGATTTGCTATCGCGCCGCCCAGCCCAGGTATTGAAGGCTGAGGACCTGTCGTCAACGCAGTACAACGTGCTGCGAATCCTCCGTGGGGCGCCGGACGGACTGCCGTGTGGCGAGATCGCCAACCGTATGATTACTCGAGACCCAGACATCACCCGGCTGCTCGACCGTCTAGAGAAACGCGGATTGATATCGCGGTGCCGGGAAACCAAGGATCGGCGAATGGTGATGGCTCGGATCACAGCGGATGGGCTCAAGTTGCTCGCTCGCCTTGACGAACCGGTCGAGGAGGCCCATCGCAGCCAATTGGGGCACCTGGGAAAAGACCAGCTTCGGGCGCTCGCAGAACTACTGAGCGCTGCCCGCGCCAAAGTGGGCTGATTTTTTGTGGTTAATATATGTTGCAACGATTATCGTCGTAACGCATCTAATTCAATTAGGGAGGATCACACTGTGAGCACACTCGCAACCCCGCAGACCGTTACTACAACCTGGAACATCGACCCGGCCCATTCCGTTGCCGAGTTCAAGGTTAAACACATGATGATTTCGAACGTGAAAGGACAATTTGCCAAAGTCTCAGGGAAGCTGACTTTGGATGAGTCTGAGCTCGCGAACTCTCGCGTTGAGGCCGCGATTGAAGCGTCGTCGATTGAAACTCGCGATGCCCAGCGCGATGCGCATCTCAAGAGCGCCGACTTCTTCCACGTGGAGAAGTTTCCCACTCTGTCCTTCAAGTCCAAGCGCCTTAGCCTCGTCAGAGACGGGGAATTGGCCGTAGAAGGCGACTTGACGATTCGGGGGATCACGCGCACAGTTGTGTTCTCCGTGGAAGGTCCGACCCCGCCAGCAAAGGACCCGTGGGGGAATACGCGAGTCGGGGTTTCGGCGACGACCAAAATCAATCGGAAAGACTTTGGCCTGATCTGGAACACCGCGCTCGAGACCGGTGGCATCCTGGTCGGCGACGAGGTGACCATCACCCTGGACGTCCAGTTCATCAAGGCCTAAGAAATTTCATTGCGCGGCACAGAATTGCTGCCAGCAGAAAAGAAGGAGGGGAGACTTATGTCACTCCGCCCAGTAAAACAGATCATTCAACCGAAGCCCACTATCGAGGGCGCCGGCGTCAAATTGCAGCGCGCCTTTGGCTTCGGCAAGACCAAGGACTTCGATCCATTTTTGCTGTTGGACGATTTCCGCAACGACAACCCGGACGATTACCGTGCGGGATTCCCCTGGCATCCTCACCGCGGGATCGAGACCATCACCTATGTCCTTGCCGGTTCCGTCGAACACGGCGATAGCCTCGGCAACAAAGGCAAAATGGCAGCGGGCGATGTGCAATGGATGACTGCCGGCAGCGGCATCCTGCATCAGGAGATGCCGAAAGGCGATACCAGAGGGCGCATGCACGGGTTTCAACTGTGGGCGAACCTGCCCGCATCACTGAAAATGACCGACCCACGCTACCAGGACATACCATCGACTGCGATCCCCGAGGTCACCGACGATGACGGCACCCGCGTACGCATCATCTGCGGAGAGTTCTGGGGCAAGAGAGGACCGGTAGAAGGTGTGGCCGCGGATCCAAATTACCTCGATGTCTCAGTCGCTCCGAACCAACGGAAGCGGCTCAAAATCGAGACGACGCGCAATGCCTTCGCTTACGTGTTCGCCGGATCAGGCACGTTCCGCGACTCCTCGAATCCGCGCGCGGTGCTGACGGAGCGGGTCGACAAGCCCGACGCGCCGCCCCTGTACGACGTCGGGAATCACTCGCTGGTGCTGTTCGACCGTGGCGACGAGATCACTGTCCAGGCTGGAGACGAGGGTATCCGATTCCTGCTGGTGTCGGGCAAGCCGATCGAGGAGCCGGTGGCATGGTACGGCCCGATCGTCATGAACACGCAAGAGCAGCTGCGCCAGGCAATGGCTGAGCTGCAAGCCGGCGACTTCATCAAACATCGCTAAATCGCCATCAAAGAATGCTCCGTGCAGATCGTCTGCGCGGAGCTATCTTTGATGGACCCTGAATCTGAATCAGTTGGCTTAATCGGAATCGACGTTGTATGCGGCGGATTAGTGCATCCTGTCAGCATTTTGCCGTTCCTCCTACGACGGAGGCCAAATCTATGTGCCGAACTTTAACGGCGGCGTAGATCTTTACCGCCTCGTGCCATGGCACTTTCCACGTGTCTCTCGTGTGCTGTTTGGGGGCCTTGCTTTTGCGACAGGCACAAGGCCCCTTTACAGATTTGTAGCGCCTCGATTTTGCTCCAGACCCTCTTTTACGCCAAGCTCAGGCAAGGTCGTAGCGATCAAGGTTCATTACCTTGTTCCACGCAGCCGC
>Ga0070732_10001614_pt1 | contig 12291 bp, 17 predicted proteins | sample Coa_R1_5_FD_66449 | JGI IMG/M metagenome (GOLD analysis project Ga0070732, IMG submission 66449) | Surface soil microbial communities from Centralia Pennsylvania, which are recovering from an underground coalmine fire - Coalmine... | ecosystem: Environmental > Terrestrial > Soil > Unclassified ...
AGGACCCACGTTTGCTCGAATTCAACGCTCGCTTCGGTGACCCTGAAACACAGGGAATCGCACCCTTGGTCAAGAAGGGACTGTTGGAGCACTTTAATGATGTCGCAGAAGATTCTAGCAGATCCACAGTTCCGGAGTGCGCGTCGTCAGCCTCCGTTGTGGTGGTCATGGCCTCCAAGGGTTATCCGGAGAACCCGTCTACGGGCGACAAGATCATGATCAAACCCGTGTCTCAAAGCAACGTTGTACTATTTCACGCAGGCACGTCACGAACTCCGACGGGAGAACTGGTAACGTCTGGAGGACGGGTCCTGAATGTTACCGCGACAGCGCCTGACGTAGGATCGGCCAGGAAAGCTGCCTACGATGCCATCCAACAGTCAATCAATTTTCCGGGAATGCAATACCGACTCGACATAGGAAGCAACGAGATACGCCGCCGAAAGGTGCAAAAGGTTCACGCGTGAATCTGATGGAAGAATGTGTCTTCTGCAAAATCATAAGGAAAGAATTACCGTCCTATTCCGTCTTCGAGGATGAAACCGATATCGCATTCCTCGACATCCGCCCGCTGAACCCTGGACATACTCTAGTAGTTCCCAAAACACACTTTCGATGGATCTGGGATGTTCCTGACACTGGAAAGCACTTCGAGACCGTTGCAATGATCGCGAAGGCCCTTCGAAAGACAATGAAAACGGAATGGATAGCGGCTGATGTGGCTGGCATGGGCGTTCCTCACGCACACGTACACCTTGTTCCGCGATTTCCCCAAGACGGTCATGGGGAGTTCGTCAACGGCAAGAATGTCAAGACGATACCAGCTGAACAGATGGTGAGTATCGCCGAAACCATCAGAAACGGACTTGCTTCAATCTCAAAACTGATCTCTGGAGGAAAATAATCATGGTGCCCATAGGAGTCCTGGTCTCCGGAAGGGGATCAAACCTGGAGGCCATTCTGGACGCTGTCGACAGGAAGTATGTTACAAAAGGCGAAGTCAAAGTCGTTGTAAGTAACAAGCCGGGCGTTGGAGCGCTGGAGCTTGCCAAGAAACATCAGGTCCCCGCGGTAGTCCTAGATGACAAGGGATTGCCCAAACTGGACCCTGAATACGACAAGAAGACGATCGCAACACTCGAGGCCCACGGCGTAGGCTCGAAAGAGGGACTAGTAGTCCTCGCAGGCTACTTTCGCATCCTGAGTCCACACTTCGTGCAGAAATATCACAACCGGATCATGAACGTGCACCCTGCACTCCTTCCAGCCTTCTCAGGGCTCGATCCCCAGAAGCGAGCCTTGGAGCATGGAGTCAAAATCGCGGGCGCAACAATCCATTTCGTTGCCAACGAGGTTGATGCGGGGCCGATAATCCTGCAGGCCCACGTCCAGGTCAGAGACGATGATACCCCAGATACACTGTCCCAGAGAATTCTACGACAAGAACATCGACTCTACCCTGAAGCAATACGCCTCTTCACAGAAGGAAAACTAAAGATCGAAGGCAGGAGAGTCCTGCTCGCCACATGACAGTTACCATTCTCGACGGAAAACTGGTCGCGGGTGAAGTCAAGAAACAAGTGGCCCGTCAGGCCGAAAATCTTGCGAAGCTCGGGACCAAACCCTTCCTTGCGACGATACAAGTTGGCGACGACCCTGCAAGCACAAGCTATCTGAAGGCAAAACACAAAGCAGCCGAAGAAGTCGGAATTGGATCCGAACACCACCACCTAGCAGCTGACACTTCACAATCCAAACTCGAAGCTTTACTCGGCCAACTAAACACCAATCCAAAGGTCCACGGAATACTCGTTCAACTGCCTCTACCGAGAGAATTTGATGAAGATGCAATTATCGAGAAGGTTATTCCTTACAAAGATGTTGATGGGTTACATCCAATCAACGCGGGCCGACTGTCGGCTGGCAAAGAAACGCTGGTGCCTTGCACACCCAAAGGAATCGTTAAACTACTATCTCATTACAAGGTACCAATCGCCAGTCAGTTCGTTGTTATCATAAACCGAACAACATTAGTAGGCAGGCCCCTCGCCAACCTTTTCCTCAACCGTGACGCCACCGTGACAGTATGCCACTCTAAAACAGTGAATCTCGCCCAAACAACAAGGGCTGCGGACATTCTTGTTAGTGCCGTGGGGAGAGAGGATTTCCAAATAAAACCCGAACACGTCAAATCCGACGCGACCGTGATCGATGTTGGACTCACCCGCGTTGAGGGAAAACTCCGCGGCGATGTCGACTTCGATAACGTCAGCCCACTCGCTCGATTCATCACTCCAGTCCCTGGGGGCGTCGGACCAATGACAGTCGCTTGTCTGCTGGAGAACACAGTAGAAGCTACCAAAATACAGACAAGGAGAGGCCAGAAGGAACCGAGTAATTCCTAATCTATTGTGAGCGCATTGGGTGAAGCACAGATCGCAGTCGAAAAGGAGAATCTGAGACGGTACATTCTACGCCTTAGGGATCGACAATCGATCGGCGAGGTGCAACAGAAGAGCGAAGACATTACTGATCAGGTGCTGCTTCTTCATGAGTATGTTCGGGCTCGTGGAATTGCCTGCTATGTGAGCAAGGACACTGAGGTGGATACTCGAGTTTTGATCCGATCGTCTCTGGACAAGGGGAAGCGGGTCATCATACCTGTCGTCAAGAAGGGAGATGTGGAACTCTTCTTCTCTGAAGTAAAAGACTTAGGCAAAGAGCTGGCTCCCGGGACTTTTGGAATACTTGAGCCGAAACCAGAGTTTGTCCGTCAGGTTGGTTTGGACGCGGTCGACATAATGTTCGTCCCTGGCATAGCATGGGATCGGGACGGATACCGGCTCGGCTGGGGCAGAGGATATTTTGACCGTGCAATCCAGAAACTACCTCCCCACGTGACAACTGCGGGATTAGCGTTTAACCTGCAATTGATCAATCGGGTTCCGCGAGATCAATTTGATGTACCAGTCGATATGGTCGTGACGGAGTCGAGAGTGATACGGGGTCATCGATGACAAAAAGCGTAAGCATACTCATGGGCTCTGAGAGCGACAGAGAAATCGCCAAGAAAGCCGAGACAATCCTCGACAAGCTTGGAGTCCAGTATGAGACTAAGGTCTTGTCGAGCCACAGAAACCACAAAGAACTCGACAAGTATGTTGAAACGTCCAAGGCCGACGTGTTCATCACGATCGCCGGGCTCTCCGCCGCGCTTCCCGGCTTCGTCGCATCGCTATCAACCAAGCCCGTTATCGGGGTCCCCGTGTCTGGAAAACTGAACTTGGATTCGATCCTCGCAATAGTACAGCTTCCTTCGGGCGTCCCCGTCGGGACTGTGGGTCTCGACAACGGAACAAACGCAGCACTGTTGGCGGCCGAAATACTCGCCCTGTCGGATATTGAGGTCTCTAAGAAGCTAATTCAATATCGGAGTGGCCAGCTGTAGATGCAAGAATCCATTCAGAATCCTACAATACCTTTCAAGCGTGGAAAGGTCAAAGACGTCCACGACAACGGACACGACCAACTGCTCTTCATTTTTACAGACAGAGTCTCCGCGTACGATGTGGTCTTGCCGTCAACGATTCCGAGGAAGGGAGAAGTCTTGTGCAAACTCGCGAAATTCTGGTTTGAGTATCTCAAAGTTCCCAATCACATGGTCCGAGCGGAAAATCCGAACAGGATGATAGTCCGGAAGCTCAAAATGATCCCTGTCGAGGCGGTAATCCGCGGATACCTTTACGGCAGCCTCTACGACCGTTTGAAGAAGGGCGAGGTCTCGCTACCTGTCAAGCCGATCTTGGCCGAGAAACTTCCAGAGCCATTTTTCGACCCCACAACCAAATCTGATGTGAAGGACGAACCCCTCACAATCGAGCAGATTGAGGAGGAGGGTTGGCTCGACGAGAACCAGCTGGACGAAGTCCGCCGAAGAACTACAGAGATCTACCGAAAAATGTCAGAGCGAGCGGAGAACGCCGGATTTATTCTAGCTGACTTGAAGCTTGAGTTTGGATTCGACAAAGAGGAAAACATTGTCCTAGCAGATTCTATCGGACCGGACGAGTTCAGACTCTGGCCCAAGAACGAGTATTCGCCGGGAAAGACGCAGGAGAGTTATGACAAACAGGTGATCCGTGACTGGTTGGGCAAAGTGGGCTACAAGAAGACCCTCGACGAGGCGAGAAAAGAAGGACGACCAACTCCTCGACCTCCTGACCTCCCTCAAGAGCTTATCGAAGAAACCAGCCGACGATACATTATTGCGTATGAGCGTTTGACTGGACTGAAGCTGTAAACTTGCCCGGGCCCGGGATGACCTATGCCAAGGCTGGGGTCGACTCGAAGCATGTCCGTGAAACCCACAAGGCTCTCGCGAAGCGCCTAGAAGCCACCTTCCAAAATAGGAAGCGAAAGGTAGGATGGCCCCTCTTTCCAATAGGACACTACGCGGGACTTGTAGATCTAGGAGGCGGGCGAGTGTTGAGTCTCCATACAGACAGTGTTGGGACGAAGGTCCTCATAGCCCGGATGATGGAGAAGTATGATACTATCGGGATTGACTGCGTTGCGATGTGCGCTAATGATCTGATCTGCACAGGCGCAGAACCAATCAGTTTCCTCGACTATATGGCAATGGCGAAGCCAGACCGTTCGCTCGTTGAAGAAGTGGCTGTCGGACTGGTCAAGGGCGCAAAAGAGGCAGGGATGGCGATTGTAGGCGGAGAAACGGCTATCGTACCCGAACTTCTCTCGGAAGATGGAGGATTTGACCTTACCGGATTTGCTGCAGGAGTCTGCAAGAAGGAAGAACTGATTCTAGGTGACCGAGTCGTTGAGGGCGACAGTCTGATCGGAGTTGCCAGCTCTGGAATTCATTCGAACGGATTCAGTCTTGCACGTAAGGTTCTTCTCAAGAGATACTCGCTACGAGATTCGCCTGCTCCTCTTGACAGAGCTCTCGGTGAAGAGTTGTTGGAGCCGACCAGAATCTACGTAAAACCTGTGAGAGAACTAGTTGGAAAGGCAGAGATTCATGGGATTGCCCACATAACAGGAGGAGGAGCATTCTTGAAACTGGAGAGGATCCTAAGACAAGGAAGACTTGGGGCAAACTTAGACGGTCTGCCAGAGCCACCTGAAATATTCCGACTAATCAAGAAAATAGGACGAATTTCGGATCGAGAGATGTATCGGACCTTCAACATGGGAACAGGGTTAGTACTGGCTTGTCCCGAAGCTCATGCGAATCGGATTGTCAGCACATTCAAGAAATACGGCCAGAGTGCTTTGAGGATTGGACGAGTACAGAGAAGAACCGGAATCAGAATAAGAGATCTGCAATTGAACTGAAGCTCGAGCAAGAATAGGTTCCGAGAAACGTTGAGATTTCAGGGTGGTAGTTGTTCGGAAAAACTGGCGTAGGCCAGGTTCCAGCTTCGCTCAGTCGATGAATGAAAAAAAGAGGGTCCGGTCCGACAGGTTCGAGTGGTGTCTACATGCGACGAGTGGACTGCCAGAGGCCTACGATGTTGCCTTCGGTGTCCTTGAAGTAGGCTGTGAAGCCCATATCGGCGACTGGCTCCTTCTTCCGAACCATTTTGCCGCCCAGCTTCTCAACACTCTTCAGTGTGGCTTCGATGTCTGGAACGTCAATCGTAATTACGGTGCCTTTGACTTCGTTATTGCGCTTTGTTAGTCCGCCGTTGATTGCGCCAGGCTTTGTAGGCATCTGTGTCTTCTGGTCCATCTCGGTAGTTCCAACCATGTGGTACTCCATTCCAGGGAATTGGCTGATGTCCCATCCGAAGGCTTTCTGGTAGAAGCTCTTAGCTCGTTCGACATTGTCGGCCGGTAGCTCAAAGTGAGTAACCCTACTGTGGTGCATATTCTTCCACGTGCCTGTGGAGGCAAAATCTGTCTAATAAATAATCGCTATACTTTTCTTTCTGAAACGAACTCAGGTCTTAGGACGAGACGCAGTTGAAGGCCTGACAGTTCATGCCAGAAGATTCAATTGTGTGGAGCAATATTCCTATGTCTGCGTCTAAGCGCTCCCCATGTTCCCAGTCCGAGCGCTCCTACAACGGCCACTATCCCTAGTGGCAATAACCAAGGGTTGCCTGAACTATTTGTCGAAGTGGGGGAGGTTACCGGGGTTCCAGTGACCATTATCCAACCGTTCATTGCAGGAATGTTTGGATGAACCGAGCACTGGTATGGATAGTAGCCCGGTAGGTCGAATGTGTAGCTGAAGCTTTGGCCCGGTGATAGGTCTCCACTACTAATGAGAGGAGTGCCCGATTGAGTAAGATTAGTTTGAGGATCTGAAGTTACGGTGTGAATTGTCGCTCCATTGCTGGAGTATGTCCAAGTCACTGTGGTTCCAGTTGTAATGTTGATGTGAAGAGGTTGAAACGCGTAGTCGACAATGTTCGCCGCGTAGGCCGCATTTGCGTGGGCAGCGGAGGGAAGCAGATGAGGGACTTGGGCTAGGGTGAATCCTATAATGAGGACCAGAGTAATTCTTGATTTCGGACACTTCTCGAAAAAATTGGGGAACGCCCTCATGTTAGGGCGACCTCTACGCCATTTTTGGCTTGGGTTTGAACGCAACGTACGCTACGAGGATGACGGCGATTATGGAGACAATAAGGGCGCCGAGGCTGTAGTACATGGCGTTGCTGGCGTTGCTCTGGGTAGTATTGGCTGTCGATTGGAGTGGGTCGACAACGTTCACTGTTGTCGAAGCGGTTACCGCAGGACTGAATTCCTGATGAAAGTCGTTTACTAGATCGAGTCTGATTGTGTGGGTGCCGGGGGTCAAAGTTAACGGGATTCCGTTGACGCTTGCCCAGATTGTAATGTAGACATTGTCGACAAACACGTGGATGTGTCCTTCGTTATGGGCACCTGCGCCAATTGTTGTTGTGTTGACATCGTTGTTTGTCCCGGGCTGGACAAGCGTGTAGTTGTGCACGAGGAACGACACAAGAAACGATGTGCTAACAGTTTGGTTACTGTTGAGGACCCCACCAGATCCTGGCGAAAGGATTGCAATAGCGCATTTGGGGCTGCATGGTGCTGCAGCACCGTAGACATGTGGCGTCAACGATGGGATTCCGATTGCGAACAAAGCTACTAACAGAGCCATGGTAATCAATGGTTTTCGACTTCTCATTTTTCTCGGAAGAAGGTCCCACGCTGATAGCTTGATTAGGCTTGTTCAAGCGGTCGGAATATTGCTCGGCCTCCTTCGTTTGAATGTAACCGGAAGACCTTGCGCCTTCATTACTCAGTCATCGGTTCGTTGGTGACGGATTTCTTAATGCCACCGCGTGATTGCGTTCTTCTTGGTCCGTATGCGCGAAACGATGTTCGACGAATCGTATAACATACGAGAAGTTTTGGATGATGTCATCGAGAGAGTGACTCTTCGCGAGAAACTCATCACGACAGCCAAAGGGTTTGCTGAGAAGAAAAGAGAAGAGAGGTATACTCTTGCGATCAAACAATTTGAAGGTCTAATGGGTGACTTCTTGAGACTCTATCAGCCGATTCTTGATAGATTACGAAGCTATCGAGACGGGCTTCAGAAGGAGCTGCAAGGCTTGAAGTCGAATCTCGCGACGGTCACTGGGATGCTAGAGGTCTCGAAGGGCATTGAGGGTTTGCAGGCTAAGGTACAGCGTTTAGAATCTGACGGTCAGGAGCTTGACGAGACGATCAAAGAGAAGAGTAAGATCACTGAGAAGATAGACGATCTCTTCAACCGGATCAGGACCCATAACCCTGGAATGGGCGGATCATCAAACGCCTACTCTGACGTCCTTTCGGGCATGCCAAAAGATCTATTCCCAGAGCCCGCGGATACCGGTAAAGAAGTTACTAGAAAAGTAAGGTCCTAAAGAGGAAGCTAGGAACCTCCTCTGGATCAACGACAACAAACGTCTGAGCCTAGGCTCTAAGAGAGGTTCTTCGTATCCACGCCGATCGTCTTGTGATGGTACTTTAGTCCGTATCGAAGATACGCGAGTAGTACGTAGAACGCGTCTTCTCCGCGAGACGTGATTTGATAGTTTATCTCGTCTCCGTGTTCGACTCTTTTGATCAGTCCCTCCTGTTGCATTTGGTGTAATCGCCTCGAGAGGACTCTGGGAGCGAGACCAGGATTGTTCCGCATGATTTGTCCAAACCTATGTAATTTCAAGTAGCCGATGTCTCGCAGTATGAGTAGGGTCCATTTGGAGCTTAGGGCGAGAAGGCTCTTCTTCAGCGGATCTTGCTGATACAATAACTTCGGTTCGACCATTACACGACGCACCTCAGAACGTGTCAAGCCTTTTGCCGGTATCCAGACGGTCCCTACCTCACATAAATACTATCCATTGGATAGTGCCTGTGAGACAAATGAACCAAGCTAGCCAAGTCGCAGACTCCCCGAGCAAGATCGCTCTGAAGTACTTCGAGCACTGGTCCAAGAAAGACTATGAAGGAAGTGCAGCCTACCTAGACGAAAACCTGTCGTTCATGGGCCCGATTGATACATTCAATAATTCAAAGGATTATGTCCAGGCCATAACGCGTCTCGGCAAGATTGTCAAAGAAGTTCGAACCAAGAAGACATTCATTGACGGCAGTGACGTCTGCTTCGTCTACGACCTAGTCACTAACACGCCAGCGGGGACCTCGCCCTGCGCCGAATGGATCCACGTAGAACATGGAAAAGTCCGCACGATACAAGTGTTCTTCGACGCCAGACCCTTCGCGGCCATGTTCGAACACAAACAATAACCAGTCCATAAACCAAATCGTTATTTCCCAAATTTTCCGAACGAAGAATGATGCAAGCGAAAGACCCCGCAAGACCACCTCGATCCCCTGGCACGGTCAGCCTGACCGAGCTGGCGAGCACAGACCCGAATGCGACACGAAGCTTTCTCGAGAAGGTCTTCGACTGGAAATTTGAGACTGTCAGAATGTCGCAGGGCGACTATCTAACTCACAGTTCAATCAGCGGTAGTGGGGTAGGAATCCGGCCGACTCGCTCCCATGAGACTCCTACCAGTCTGAATTATGTCTTGGTAAGTGACCTTGACGAAGCGGAGAGAAAAGTTCGAGAGATGCACGGCGAAATCGTACTTCCAAGGACGGACATTCCCGGAATGGGCAGCTTCTTCTGGTTTAGGGCGCCCGGAGGACCTGTTATGGCGTGTTGGAGAGATGCGCCACAAGGTCCGGCGAGGGAACGATAGATTCTGCGCTGCTCGCAAGATCTTAGAACCTGCCTTTTCAAAGCTAAGACTGCTTTGTTCCACAATGCGAACAAAATCGGGCGCTGAAGGGTAATTTGGTACCGCAGTTGTAGCAGAATTTGAACGCCGCGACTGGCGGCTGACTAGGGGCAGCTGGAGGCTGAATGGTTTGAGGCGGGGGCGTCGGCACAGGCTGTACCGGAGGCTGAACAACTTGGGGCGCAGGGACAGGCATCGGTTGTGGAGGAGACTGGAATTCATATTGGACCGGCCCAGGCTGATCCTGAATGGAAAAGTATGCGATTATCTGGTAAATGAATGCGATGAAGAATATCAGGAAACCGGCCACTATGATCGCCGTAAGAGCTCCTACGAGGTAGAGCAGACCCGTGGTCGCAAACGCGCCGACTTTGAGTCCTTGTGCTGTCCTGTCGTAAGACCGTTTGAGAAATATGCCCGATATGATAGCGGAACCATCGAAAACTCCGAAAATCGCTAGGGCGCCGGCAAGGCCTCCTGGGCCGAAGCTAGACGGCAATCCTGCAGAAGCGTCGAGGAATCCGATGAACGGCCCTGAGACAAGAAAAACTACGAGTGCTATCGCGCTGATCACTGCTGTGATCACTCCGATCAGCGCATTCTGAAAGATGGCTTTGTCCTGAGTGGCGTCCGAGATTTCCTTCTGCGAAATGAGGATTAGAATCCAGCCGACTACGCTGATGCCGGGAATAAGCGCGAGAATGGCACCTACTCCGCCGAGAATTTTGGCATTAGATAGTGACGCCATAACTGAGCATGATCAGCACTATTCTTTAAGGTCCGCTCGAAGCCGCACGCAGTTTGCTCGTTTCAGTGGGAAGCCTAGTCCTGGGAGAATTGACGGATAGTTCCGACAGTAAGATCTATCCGTCCAGAAATGACCGTTAGGTCACGTGCTGGATTTTTGCCTTCTAAGGATCGTGAGAGTGTTCGTACCCGGGGACTGGATGGGGCAGATATGGGAAGGTTGAGAGGAATGGAGTAGTGTTAGGAGGTTGTATGGGGTTGGAATCGACGCCGTCTGAGACTAAGCCTGCTGCTCCGTCTGGTGTGAAACCCGAATCTACTAGGGGGAGAGTCGCTCCCGCGATGGCTCTTAGTTCTATGTCGATCACGTCATCGAGGACCCTTCGCCCGTTGGGGAATCCGGCGAGATCTCCTCCGAGAATGCCGAGTCTACTAGGGCTGGTAGTTGTCGGTGGAATTGCCATGTTGAGACGCAGATAGTCCGTTTGAAGTGCTCCTGTGAAGTTTTGGAAGCCAGATATTATTCCGGACGGTATCCCTGTCAGGAGTATCGCGATCAGATCTGCCCTGGCCTTGGTGTAGGCGGCGAGGTTTGGAAAGACTCCAGGATAGAGGACTGGCAGGAGCTTCTGGAGTTCAGGAGTCTGGTAGTAAGCTAGGAATTGCGAGTCGAAGCGAGGATGTGCAGTGTTCCAAAAGTCCTTCTTTCCAAGCGGTATAACCACCTCGTTGATGAGAGGCATTCCAAGCCGGGAGACCTGTGTATATGGTCCGGTCTGGAATCCAGAGGAAGCGTCGTCTTCCGGCTGACCATTGTCATCGTCGTCTCCATCGCCTGGCAGAATTGTCGCTTTACGACGACTAGCGGACGCCCATATTCCTACCACTGAATCTTCATCCGAAGGATCTGTTGGGTTCGAACCGTCACTCGTGAAAAGCGTTTTCGAGACTTGTAACGCGATGGAATGGACACTGAACCCCTTGGTCGTGTCTACACCTGGGGCGGCCGGCGTTGGAATCAGATGTAGGTTCTGGAACGGTCTGAGTGTTCCGAGGTCAAATATTGATCCGAGGTCCACGTAGAATGCCTCGTCTCGTTGGCCTGCGAAGACTCTAGACCCGTCGCTTAGACTGTTGATTGCGGCGTTCGCAAGATCAGTATAGTTTGGAGTTGATCTTGGTCCAATGTTGACCGGGGGGGTCGGGAGATTGCTTCCCAATACGGTTGAAGAGCCAGTTCGTCTAGGTCCATGCACATTTGTGACCGAATAGAACTGTTTCACGTTCCACGAAGAGTCAGTTAGAGAGCTGATCGGTCCGGTGTTGTAGAGGAAGGTGTTTGGGTTGCCAATCTTTGTTTTGAACCGGAACTGGTAGGTGACGTTCTCGATTCCGTCGCCGTTATTGTCAACCATAATCTCGTAGAGTACATCATCTCCAAAAGTGTTGAAGTTCGGGCCGCCTGCAGGTTCCTCCAGCGGCAAATAGTTTGCAAGGATTGTAACTGTGTCAGGATTGTCAGGACTTACGAAAGCGTAAAGGTCCGTGTTGTCAGCAACCGGGTCCTTCGAAATCTTGGGCGCTTCTCTATGGGATGTCAAGATTTACTCGCTCACTTTTTCGGCGATAAGCGCTGCAAGGACCGAGTCCCTGGTTTTGACAACAAGTTGTCCGTTCATCACGGTGACTTGATCCCCGGACACTGTCGCTACTATCGGCTCTGAACTATCATTGGCAAAAGGGGCTCTCTTCGGCTGATCCAATGGGAGCGGAATCTTTCCCATCAGAGCTGTGGCTCCAACTGCTACAGCTGTTATTCCCACTCCGTATTTGATGAATTCTCTTCTAGAAACCTTGTTTTGTCCATCTTCAGATTTCTCGGCTGTCTTCTCTTCATTCAAAAGTGATCTTTTTGAGTTTCTTCCCGAAATCACTTTTAACGGTTTTCCCAAATCATGCCAGTTTTCTGTCCATATTCTACCCGGAGAGTGAGGAAGCATTCCGCACGTTTGTGGCGAGCAGTTGTGTTGGCCTGCTCTACTTCCAAGTTACTCTGAGTAGGTTGGACAGTGCGAATGCTTCGCCAATGTTGATGAGGAGCATGTAGGCCGATGCTTGGTCGACTAGAGGTGCTGCAGAGTTCTGATAGAGGAAGAGCCAGAAAACTAGAATTGCAAGGTTCAAGACAACAAAGAAGCTTCCAAACAGGACGAGGCCCATGGTGAACGAGGATCTAATCTTTCGGTAT
>Ga0070732_10001615_pt1 | contig 12289 bp, 10 predicted proteins | sample Coa_R1_5_FD_66449 | JGI IMG/M metagenome (GOLD analysis project Ga0070732, IMG submission 66449) | Surface soil microbial communities from Centralia Pennsylvania, which are recovering from an underground coalmine fire - Coalmine... | ecosystem: Environmental > Terrestrial > Soil > Unclassified ...
GCTGCTGCGCGAGGTCACCTACCAGGAGGTGCTGGAGAAGGACCTGAAGGTCATGGACACGGCGGCGATCAGCCTGTGCCGCGACAACGGCATTCCCATCGCCATTTTCAACTTGATGACCCCCGGCAACATCCGCCGGGTGGTCTGCGGCGAGCAGGTCGGCTCCATCGTGCGGGCCTGACCGGCTGTCAGGAGGCGCCATGAAGGAGGTCAATCAAGAGGTCGAGCAGCACATGAAGCACGGGTTGGACCATTTCCATCACGAGCTCAAGCACCTGCGCACCGGCCGCGCCTCGCTGGCGCTGCTGGAAGGGGTGATGGTCGATTACTACGGCAGCCTGGTGCCGCTGAACCAGGTCGCCAACCTGGCGGTGGCGGACGCGACGCTGATCACCGCCGTGCCGTACGACCCCAGCCAGAGCGCCGCCATCGAACGGGCGATCATGAAGGCCGAGCTGGGCTTGAACCCGTCGAGCGACGGCAAGGTCATCCGCATCCCGGTGCCGCAGCTCACCGAGGAGCGGCGCCGGGAGATCGTCAAGAAGGCGCACGACATGGCGGAGCACGCGCGCAACGCCGTGCGCCAGGCGCGCCGCGAGGGCAACGACAAGCTCAAGAAGATGGAGAAGGACAAGCAGCTCAGCCAGGACGACGAGCGCCGCGGCCTCGACGAGATCCAGAAGCTCCACGACCGCTACATCCACGAGATCGCCACCGCCCTGGAGCACAAAGAGCAGCAGATCCTGGAGCACTGAGGCGAGCGGAGGCGTCCAGGGGCGCGGTCCCGGCCATGGTCCTCTACGGTTACCACCCGGTGCGCGAGGCGCTGCGGCACCGGCCGCACGAGGTGGCCAGGGTCTTGGTCAGCGCCGCGCGGCAGGGGCGCCGCCGGGAAGAGATCGAGGACCTCTGCCGCCGGCACGGCGTACCGGTTGCCGTGGTCCCCGAGAAGGCGCTGGCGGCGGTGGCCGGCCCGGCCCACAACGGGATGGCCGCGGAGATGCGGGCAGGGGAGCCGGGTGGCGCGGCGGCCGCGGCAGCTGGCGCCGCACCGGCGGCTCCGGTGCTCGGCCGCGCCCCGGATCCCGACCTGGTCGTCCTGCTCGAGGACGTCCAGGACCCGCGCAACCTGGGAGCCGTCCTGCGAGTCTGCGAGGGAGCCGGGGTCGGGCAGGTCCTGATCCGCGACCGCGGCTCGGCGCCGATCACCCCGGCAGTCGCCAAGACCGCCGCCGGCGCCAGCGAGTGGCTCCCGATCGAGCGCATCACCAACTCCGCGTCCACCCTGGAAGCCCTGAAGAAGGAAGGCTTCTGGGTCTACGGCTCCGACCCCGAAGGGGAGCCTCCCTGGCGCTTCGACCTCACCGGCAAGGTGGTCCTCTGCTTCGGGGGCGAGGAGAAGGGCCTGAGGCACCGCACCCGCACCCTCTGCGACGCCACGATAGGCTTGCCGATGAGGGGGCGGCTCGCCTCCCTCAATATCGCCACCGCCTCGGCCGCCATCCTCTACGAGGCCCTGCGCCAGCGCTTGCAGGGTTCCGGGGGCAGCGGCTAGACTGAAAGGCCGTTCCTGCGCCTGGCGGGCGCTGGGCCTGCCCGCCCGCTACGCGCTCGTGTCTCAATGAGGGTGCCGGGCCGCCCACCGGTGCCACCCGCCTCCGCCGGCATAGCTCAGGGGTAGAGCTACGGTCTTGTAAACCGTAGGTCCCCGGTTCAAATCCGGGTGCCGGCTCCAATGAAATCAATGAGTTAGCAGGCTAACCTTGACCGGCTTGCCATCGCGTGCGGCCGCGATACTCGAGGTTCGCGATCGTTCAGAATTCCACCTGGAAAGAGAGGTGCCGGCCGCAATGCCGGTGTACTGATCGCGGCGGGGCCTGCGGAGCGTAGCCAGTCTCTGCTGGCGGGCGACGGCGGCGAGGATCTCGCGGCGGCGCCTGCGAACGACATAGCGCGGTGCGCGGGTCCATGGACGCGCGTTTCGCCGCACCCCTTGCGGAAGTTCCCGGGCGCGACAGGAGAAGACGCCCAGCCGCGAGGGAGACAGGATCTCTTCCGGCGTGGCGAGGGAGCGGTGAAGGGAGACGGGTTAGGGCGGGGGGAGCGGACCGAAGTCGACCTCGAAGTTGACGGTCAGGGTGTAGTAGACGCTGACCGGCCAGCCGTCGAGCATGGCGGGCTCGAAGACCCAATTCGTCGCTGCCCGCACGGCGGCCCTGTCGAGCCCCGCGGGGAGGCCCTTGAGGACGTGCACGTTGGTCACGCAGCCTTGCTGGTCGATGACCGCCTCGAGGATCACCACCCCCGTGATCAGCTTCTTGCGTGCCTCCTCCGTATAGGCCGGAGGCGGAGCCGAGATCTTCACGGGCTTCGCGACCTGCCCGCCGACGTGGTAGATGCTCGACGGATGGTCCGGTGGGTCGCCAGGGGGGTGGGCGGTGGGAAGGTTGGCGGCACGCCCAGCGCGGCAGAGCAACACTCGCGCCGGTGCCGCCGTGGGGCCGCCACCGGCAGCGGCGATCGCCTGCTTCGCGGCCGCGGCGGCCTCCGGGTAGAGAGAGCGCCGAAAGCGGCTCGTGGCGAGCCCGGTGAGCGTCAGGCCACGGTCGGCAGCGCCGGATGCGAGCGCCTTCTCGTACGCCTCCCCGGCCGCCGTCAGATCCGCGATGGCGGCGGGGCCGCATGGCGGCGGCTTGCAGGCGCCGGCCCGTTGCAAGTACAGGTCGCCGAGGTGCTGGTAGGCGAGCCCCTGGAGGGGATCTCCGGCGAGGGTGCCCACCGCATCCTGAGTTGCCGCGATCCCGGCGTCGAGGTCGCCGAGGCCCAGCTTGGCACGCGCCAGGCCGAGCAGGCATTCGCCGCAGTGTCCACCGGCATGCGCGTTGGCCTCCGCGTAGGCCTTGGCGGCGGCGTGGAACCTCTTCTCGCCGAGCAGCCCCTTGGCGGCTGCGAGCGACGCCGCGTCGCCGACCGTGCCCGCGGGTGGCTCGACGGCATGCGCGGTGCGCGGCAATGCTGCCAAACTCGCGAGCAGCGACAGGGATAGCGCTGCCAGCTGTGAACTCCATCGTCTCGACGCCCGAGCTGCGCTGTCCGGCCGCCGCCGGACGGGGGTCGAGCCGCCCGTCCAGCCGCCCTGGGTGGTCATTCTCGGGTTCCTGCATTTGGCGATCCACCGCCAGATCGCCGCGAGCTCCCTTGCTCTAGTCGCCACGAGCGCTAGCCGTGGCGCAGCCCTCGAACCTACATCGCCGGGCAAGGGCAGTGACTCTGGCAGGCGGTGAGGGTGGAATAGCTGTGGCCACCGTCCGTTATGCAAAGCTGTATCGGCTCGAAGTCGCAGCAGACGCCGATGTCGGGAGCGCAGCAATAGCCACTCGCCAGGGCGTAGATCAGCGGCGCCGTGGTCAACGCCGCCGGGCCGTGGATCATCGGAGCCTCGGTCAGCGGGCAAAGCGCAGCGGCGCCTGAAGCTGCGGTAGGACTCACAATGCCGGCAGGCGCGGCGGCGGCTTCCATGGCGATCAAGCCGGCCACTACGAGGGCAACACAGACGGCGCTGCTTACAGGTTCTCGCATAAGTCCTCCTTGCTTAATAGAGCATATCTTATCACATAGCGATTGAACGTCAACGCGTTTACCTGGTAAGGGCCGCCTCACTCCCCAGCCTCGCCGCCCGGGCCGCCTCGGCGTCGATGAGCTGGCCTTCAACCTGCTGCTGGGGCGGGGCTGGCCGGCGACGGCCGGCGACCTGGCCGAGGCGGCAGAGGTATGCCGCGAGCTGGGGCTCGGCCCCCTGCTCGAGCGCCTGGGCGGCGGGGCTCGAGCAGCGGATCGGCGAGGCCGGCTGACAGCTCTCGGATGGCGAGGCGAGCCGGGTCTGCCTGGCGCGCGCGCTGCTGCAGGCGCCCGACCTGCTGGTCCTCGACGAGAGCTTGGCGGCGCTGGACCCGGAGACGCGACTGCGGGTGCTCGAGGTGGTCGGGCGGCGCGCGGGGAACGCTGGTGCTCATCGCGCACGGCGTCCGGGTCGACGGTCAAGGTGTCGAGGTCGATGGGGACACTGACGACCGAGTAGGGCTGGTCGACGGCGCGGAGCTCGCCGTGCTGGGAGGTGAAGAGGCGGCCCGAGTAGGTGAGGCCAGCGGAGTGCTCGCCATCGAAGACGAGGCGGCGGGCGGTGAGCTCGGCCAGGGGGCGGTCGGGGTGGACCTCGTGGAAGACGAGGGTGCGGGCGATGCTCGTCGACCGGCACCGCGATGGGCGGGTCGAGGGTTCGCTGGCGATCGCGAGCATCCGAGATGGCCTGGACGCGCCTTCTCAGGTCTGCGAGCTGGTCGGCAGAGAAGGCGGGCAACCGCTGCGTCGACTCCCGCCGAGGGGCTTGACCCGCGATTGCTATCAAGTGCACGCTGTGACGGGGACAAGACCTCGAGCCTGGGGGGTGCGAAGGGATGAATCGCCGTGCCGATGCGCTGGTGCTGCTGTGCCTGGCGGGCTACGCGTCGTGCTCCCGTCCCGGCACGCGGGCGGTGCTGCCGGGACCGCTGCAGAGCGAGACGATCAAGTTCGAGTTCGCGGTCTTTTTCCTGCCGGTGCCTCGGATCGACCCGCTCGCTCGGTTCGATGCTGTCGTCGCGCGCGAGTTCCCGGCCTTTCGCAAGGCGGCCGCGCGGCCGGAGGCACGGCAAGGGATGTCCGTGTCGGCCCGCCGAGTCGCGGACGTTCGGAGATCATATGCGCCGCCGGACCTGCGGAGCTTGAGGTATTCCGGGCGCGGCCTGTCCAGGGAACAGGGTGCCGCCCTGCAAGCGTCGAGATCCGCACTGGTCCTGGACTTCGTGGTCTCCCGGGAGCACACCTGGGACGGGCTGCGTGGCGCCTGCGGGCTCGCGAGCCGGTTGGCACGCGACACGGGTGGGCTGCTCTGGGACGAGGAAACGCGGGAGGCCTTCTCGCCTGACGAGTGGGACAGCCGGCGGTTGGCAAGCTGGACGGAGAGGGAGCCGGACGTCTCCGGGCACCTGGCGATCCACGTCTATCGGAGGACTGAGCTCGTGCGGGGGATCACTCTCGGGATGGGCAAGTTCGGGCTTCCCGATCTCGTGGTCGAGGGCTTTCCCTGGTCGTCCGAAGGGGGCGTGGAGAACCTGATCGAATCGCTCGCTCAAAGCCTGGCCGAGGGTGCGCAGGCCGGGAGCGCGGGCGAGGTCACCCTGCGGCTGCAGGACCTCCGCAACACCGCCGCCCGCGAGCGGCAGGTTCGCGGCCTGAAGCCCAAGGCGACCGGCGTGGCGCGCCTGCGGCTGCTCGAGGGGAGGCGGGAGGCCGGCGATCCGGAGAATCGGCTGATCGAGATCGGCTTCGACCGTTACCCGGGGCCGGATGCGACGGCGCGCCAGGATGCCCTGCTGTCCGAGCTCTTCGGCGCCACCGACTCCATCACCAATTCCCGGCACGGCGATCAGGAGCTGCTCGCGGCCAGCCGCCATGCAAGAGCGCAGCTGCCGTCGCTGCGGCAGGCGTTTGCCAAGGGAATGGCCCCCGGCGAGTACATCCTGCTCAAGGCCCCTTTCGCGACGCGGGACGGAGGCACGGAATGGATGTGGGTCGAGGTGGTCTCCTGGAAGAGCGGCGCCATCAAGGGCGTCCTCAAGAACGATCCGTTCTACGTCTCGGGACTCCATGCCGGTCAGATCGTGGCCGTCGCGGAGGAGCGGGTCTTCGACTACTTGCACCGCTTTCCCGATGGAACGGAGCAAGGCAACGAGACCGGGCCGGTTCTGGAGAGGGAGGCGCGCGGCCAGCATTGATGACCCGGGCGCGGGCCTTCTCCCAGGCGAAGGATGTTGTAATCGCTTTGACGTGCCCCCCTGAAACTGGTCCAACGGGAGAGTGAGTCCTCCGCTTCATCGCGCATATCCCAGGCTGCAAGCGCAACTTTTCTTCGTAGCGAAATAGGCCATCGCGCAGATCTCTCCGTCTGCTTTGAGAGGACCGGTGTGTAGAACGAGCGATGTGCTCGGGAAGTCCCATCTAAACTCGAATTCGGTTTGGGGGTGAGCGGTCTCCGGAGCGCTGGTCGGTTGTCCATAGGTAGCACTTATAGTGTCAAGAAAGGGGGTGCAGGAAGCCGTGTGAGTCATTATCGCTACCTCATAGAGCTGCGGTGCGACTTTGGATGGATCGCTCTGATCGGTCTTGTCGAGTCGGCCCGCCCTGCGAAATCTAAGAAGAATGTGCAACGTGGTATCGTCGCTCTTTATGCTTGGGAGGACTAGCTCGGTAACGCCGGCCTTTCCCGGGTCTCCGGGTTTTGCCTCAGGGTGCAGCTTCCTAACCGTAGCTGGGGTCATTCCCCAACGAAGATCTTTCCAACCAAGAAGGTCCCTATCCATGATAGGCGCGGCGTAGGTTGCGTGTGCTAGACAAACGCCAAGCCCCCAAAGCACCATGATTCGCGACATTTACGTTCTCCGGTTAGTTCTTCATCGGCCACGGCGAGCTGGCGAGGCTCCGGCAACCTTGTTTGACTCATCTTGGGCGCGATCCTAAAAGCAACTACGAGTTTCGGCCGTAATGATATTCCTGGGCTTGTTAGCAGTCAAGTGCGTTATGCAAATATGGCCATTCGGTAACTGATCTGGGCAGGGTGCCAGAAGCCGCCTGTCTTCGGTCAGCCGGTAGGCCAGCATGAGCAGGCGGCGCGTGACTCCGCGCGGACAGAAGAGAGAGATATCGGGCGTGCCCCTGTCACGCCGCGTACAGTGCGGCGCAGCAAAAACGATCGGCGCACGCGGACTCGCTACCGCGCGATCACGATTCAGCCGACTCTTCGCCTGGGGGTGAGCGGCAGCTCCAGCTCCACGCGGTCATACATCACTCTCGGCGTGATCCGTCCGCGCTCGCCGCGTTCGAGGATGACGAGCCCGTAGCCCGCCATGGTGCGCAGGGTGCGCGACAGGTTGGACTTGGCCTTGCCGGTGAGCCGCGCCAGCTCGTCGAGCGAGCCCGGTGCCTGCTCGGCGATCACGCGCAGCAACTCGCGATTGCCGGCCGACAGGACCTTGGCGAAGGACTCCGTCGAGGTGAACCAGACCTTCGGCTCGTGCGGCGCGACCCGGCGCTCGCCGCGTGCCACGGCCATGGTGCGCGCCTTCATCTCATCGTAGCTGGCGATACCCACTCTCAAGGTGGTCATGGGATCACTCCTCTTTCCCGCAACACCGCGTCCACCGTGCTCCAGAAGTCCGCGAGGAGGGTCGCCGCGTCGCGATACTCGTAAGCCCCCTTGCTGTCGCCGGCGAGCGAGGGATCGCCGCAGGTGACGAAGGGGGCGGCCTGCACTACCTCTGTCTCGAGGATCCGAGCTGACGAAGGCGCCGGGCGCGGTAGCATCGTGGCGTGACGGCCCAAAGTCTGCCGGTGACGGACCTCGACCAGATCCAGCCGCGAGACGACGAGCGCATGGTCGCTCGAGTTCTTGCCCCCTTGGGCTGGCGGTATCGCTCAGGCAACCAACCCGCGACGGCGGCGCCCCCCTGCCATCACGGCGTCGGCATCCTGCCGACGCTCCCGGTGGCGCCGACGATGCAGGGCATCGCAGCCGGGCGCGACGAGGTACTCGAGCGGGGCATCGCCGCCGTGTCGCGCTAGGCGGCGTTCTCAGGCCTCGTTCTGCTGCGCCGTCGGAGCCTGCGCGCCGGTGGGCGCGCGGGGTACTGAAGGCCCGGATCGCCTCCCAGACCGCATGCTATTGTTTCAGCTTGCTTAGAGCGGCTTTAATATCGAGGGGGTCGGGGTGAACGTGCCGAAACAGACCTGCAGGACGATTTCGCTGCTCGTCAACGCATGCCTCGCACTGGCGGCCGGTGCTCAAACGACAGCTCCTTCCACCGACACGGCGTCGAGCACGGTTGACAACGCCGGCCCACCGTCGGTGGTCGCTCGCCAAGCCACGCCCGATGAGGTGGGCTACCAGGTGATCGCTTCGCCGATGCTCCTCGAGATCTCCCTTGGAGCGCATGGCAAGGGCAAGTCTTTGAAGGACATGGATGAGCAGCACGTGTGGACGACCACCGACACCGCCGGCTTTGTCTGCGAGAAGGCCCGGGTCAAGATGGTTCAGGTGTGGCAGGTCAAGAAGCACGACCAGGTGACTCTCAGGGTGATCCCCATGCTCGCGGCGGAGCACACCGGGCGCGCGATCGACGTCACGGTTGCCATCGTCTCGGGCGGGAAGGAGCTACGAAGAGGACTCCTGCGCGTGGATACTGCTGGCAGTGATACAGGCTCCCCGGGCGCCATCGCAGTCGTCAGGGTGCCTCACGTCATGCTGGCATTGCCGGTGCCGCAAGTGGCCACCAGGAATTCCACCGCGGAGTTCGACTTCGAGTTTACCGAACAGGAATTCGCCGCGATGTTCGAGGGCGACCGAGCTCCTCTGGTCCGTATGATCTTGGATATTCAATGAACGAGCTCGACGCAGCTCGATTCGAGGGATCTCCCATGCGCCGCCAGGGTCTTGTCCGGGATCTTGCTTTCAGCCTCCGGCTGGTGGACCGGGAGCGGCGCCTGGCGGCGACGATCATCCTGGTGCTCGCCGTCGGGGTCGCGGCGGACGCGACGGCGCTGATGCCGGTGCGGCGCATCCTCTGGGCGCCCCTGCCGTTTCCCCACGCCGAGCGGCTGGTCCTGATCTGGGGCCACTACCAGAAGCCGGCGGTCGAGCGCGGCGCGCTGTCGCCGCCGGGCCTGCTCGAGCTGGCCGGCCGGCGGGACCTCTTCGCCGGCGTCGGGGGCTTTTCCCGTCAGCGCTTCGACCTCACGACCGAGGCCGGCACCGACAAGGTCTTCGGCGCGGCGGTCACGCGCGGCTTCTTCGGCACGCTCGGCGTCCGCCCGCAGCTGGGGCGCCTGTTCTCGCCTGAGGAGTACCTCTCCGGGAGCTCGCGGAGCGTCGTGCTCGGCGACTCGTTCTGGCACCGGCGCTGCGGCGGCGATCCGGCGGTGCTCGGGCGCGGCATCACGCTCGACGGTGCCCGCTACCAGGTCGTCGGCGTGCTGCCCGCCGGCACCGGGTTCCCCGCGGCGGCCGAGGTCTGGACGGTCGACGCGCTCGACCCGCAGGCGCCGACCTTCCACTGGGGCAACGAGTATCTGACGGCGGTGGGACGCCTGCAGGCAAGGCCGCTCGGCGAGGTGCGGGCGGCGCTGGCGCTCGTGGGCGAGGGGATGCGAGGGCGGCACGCCGAGGTGTACGGCAACGACTCGGGCTACACGCTGGCGGCGCTGCCGCTCCATGACGTTCTGGTCGAGCGGGTCCGTCCCGTCGTCGTCGCCGCCTTCGTGTCGCTGTCGCTGGTGCTGCTGATCGCCGCGGCGAACACCGCCGCCCTCTGCTTCGCCAGGGTCCTCGCCCGCCGCGGGGAGTTCGAGGTGCGCGCGGCGCTCGGGGCGCGCCCGGGCGAGGTGGTGCGACAGGTCGCGGTCGAGAACGGCCTGGTGCTGGGAGCGGCCTTCCTGCTGGGGGCGGCGCTGGTGCCGCTCGCCGCGCGGCTCGCCGCCCGTGTGCTGCCGATCGAGCAGGCGGCCGGCGACCTCTCCTGGCTGCCGTGGCTCGGCGGTGCCTTCCTCGCCTGCCTGGCCGGCGTCGCGCTGCCGCCGGCCCTCTACGCCGGCCGGCTCGCGGCCCGGGCACGGCCCGTCGCCGCCGCATGGGGCGGGCGGACGCGAGCGGCGCGGCGGGCGACCGGCCTGCTCATCGCCCTCGCGGCGAGCTTCGCCTTCGCCCTGCTGCAGAGCACGACTCTGGTGGTCGGGAGCGCCCGGCGCCTCGCATCCCTGCCCCTGGGCTTCGAGCCCGGCGACGTGCTGGTCGCCAGGGCGCAGCCGCTCGAGCGGGACGTCGCCGACGATGCCCACCTGCTGCAGTACCAGGAGGAGCTGCTGGGCCGGGTCCGGCAGCTGCCGGGGGTCGTCGCCGCGAGCACGGTGTCCACGGCCCCGCTGCAGGCGGGGACCTTCCGCCTGCCGATCGCGGTCCGCAGCGTGTCGCGGGCGCCGGTGACGGTGCAGTGCGAGGTCCGCGTCGTCGGCGCCGACTACTTCCGGACGCTGCGGATCGCGATCCTCGACGGGCGCGGGCTGACCGCCGCGGACGACGAGCGCGGCGAGCGGGTGGCGGTCGTCGACACGCGGCTGGTGGGGCTGCTCGGTCCCGGCAGCCACCCGCTCGCGGCCGAGCTCGACCTGGGAGGGCCGCGCCGCTTCCAGGTGGTGGGCGTCGCGGCGCCCGTTCGCCAGGTCCTGACCGCGGAAGGGGATCCGCCGCCCTTCGTCTATGTGCCCTTCCGGCAGTTTCCCCTGCGCAACCTGACGCTGGCCCTGCGCATGCAGCCGGGAACGAGCCGGGCCAGGGCCCTGGCGGCGCTGCGGCTGGCGGTGGCGCGGGTGAACCGGCGCCAGCCGGTCTTCGATGCCGCGACGCTGGGCGAGCTGCTCGACGAGGCGAGGACGCCGTCGCGCTCGGCGATGTGGATCCTCCTGGCACTGTCCGTGGTCGCGTGGATCCTGCTCGCCGCCGGCGTGCAGGGGATCACCGCCTTCCGGGTCCGGCAGTCGCGGCTCGAGCTCGGGGTGCGCAGCGTGCTCGGCGCGCGCCCGGCCGATCTCCTCGCGCTCGGCGTCGCACGCAGCCTGACGGGTCTGGCGGCGGGAATTGGGGGTGGCGCGCTGCTGGGGTCCTGGCTGAGCACCGCGCTCGCGGGCGTGCTGTTCGGGGTGACTCCCTGGGACCTCGGCAGCTACGGGCTCGCCGCGGCCGGGGTGGTCGCGACGGCGGTGGGCTTCGTGATCGCGGCGTCGCTGCGGGAGGTCTACCGGCCGCCGGCGGCGCTGCTGGGGGACATCGGCCGGTGAGGGGCGCGGCACCATGTCGGCTGCCGGTTCGGGCGCCCGCTGCGCAGGCTGCCTGGCAGACCAGCCAAGCCTGGTCTTCGATCAAGGAGGTGATCGTGATGCGAGGATCCATGATTCGATCGCGGCTCGCGCTCCCGTGGAGCGCGCTGCTGGCGGCGCTGATCGTCGCCGGCTTGGCCGGCTGCGCCGCCGGCACGCCGCGGCCCGCTCCGGCCCCGACGGCGGCGCAGGCCGTCGCCGCCCCACCCGCCGCCGCCGCGGCGCCGCTCAGGGCGGTTCTCTTCGGCTATATCCCCGACTCGGCCAAGGACAAGCTCCAGGCCCTCCGCCACGCCCTCACCGAGCGGTTCCAGGCGGCCCATCCGCGGGTCTCCTTGACCGTCACTATCGATTCCAACCTCGACCTCTACGACTTCAAACCGGGTGGCGAGCTCGGCACCTTGCTCGGCAGTGGCGCCGGCGCCGTGGATGTGGTGGAGGTGGACACTCTCCTGCTGGGCGCTCTCGTCGATTCCGGATGGGTCCAGCCGCTCGCCACGGACAACCGCGAGGTCGTGCCCGCGGCGCAGGCGGCCGCGGTCGTCGGCGGCAAGGTCTATGGCGTGCCGACCTACCTCTGCAGCAACGTGATCTACGCGCACGACGGCGGCCTCGCCGCGGTGCAGGACGGTCCGGCCCTGCTCAGGTTCCTGAGCGCGCTGCCGGCGCGGACGCCGCTGGTCGGCACCTATCATGGCAGCTTCACGGTGCCCAGCGTCTATCTCGATGCCTGGGCCGACACCAATGGCGCCTCGGGGCTGGCGGGCGCCTACCTGCCGCCGGTGGACGGCAAGACCATGGGCAGCTTGGCGCCGCTCGTCGCGAGCTGCGCCTCGGGGGGGAAGAACCCCTGTCTGGACAAGACCTACGCCGATGGGACAGGAGCGGAATCGGCCTTCGCCACGGGCCAGGCCAATGGCTTCTTCGGCTACACCGAGCGGCTGTTCTACATCCTCGACGCGGCGCCGTCCCAGCCGCTCCCGAGCGTCATCTCCGCCCCCCTCGGCCTCGGTTCCCACCCGGTGATGTTCGTCGATGCCCTGGTCGTCAATCCGCATTGCACCGGTCCGTGCCTGGCCAACGCCATGGAGTTCATCGACTTCATGTCGCAGCTGGGCACGCGCAAGCTGATCGCCTTCAGCCAGGATTCCCCGCAGCCGACCTTCCCGCGCTATCTCCTGCAGGCGAGGAAGGACTTCTACCAGGACGCGCTGGCGCGGCACGACCCCTTCTATCCCTCGTTCTGGCAGATCGTCCGGGCGGCGGTGGCGTTCCCGAACCAGGGCTTCACCGCCGACTACCTGACGCTGGGACCGGCGGTGCTGCAGGC
>Ga0070732_10001616_pt1 | contig 12288 bp, 12 predicted proteins | sample Coa_R1_5_FD_66449 | JGI IMG/M metagenome (GOLD analysis project Ga0070732, IMG submission 66449) | Surface soil microbial communities from Centralia Pennsylvania, which are recovering from an underground coalmine fire - Coalmine... | ecosystem: Environmental > Terrestrial > Soil > Unclassified ...
CGTCGCGCACCTCGATGCCGAGCTTCTGCAACTCGAACAGCATGGGCGGTTCGCAGACGTCCAGGCCGAGCGGCATGTCGGCCACGCCCTCGGCGACGAGGATCGCCTTGATCTCCTTTGCCGCCTCGCGGAACAGCGTGATGTCGCTGCCCGTCGCGCCGCGCAAGCCCAGCAGCCCGGCCTTGCAGTGGTCGGTCTGCAGCCAAGGCGCGTACAGGCGGTGGTGCTTTGCCGCGCTGCCGAAATCCCAGATGTAGGGGTCACCGTTGCCGGTGATGAGGGAATAGCGCGTGAGCTTGTCGCGCGCCCATTCGCCGATCACGGTGCTCGTGGTATAGCGGATGTTGTGCTGGTCGAAGGAAAGCAGCGCGCCGAGCTCGGAATTGGCGAGCGCCGCGCGCACGCGCGCGAGGCGGTAGTCGTGCAGGCGGCGGAAGTTGATGCGTTCCTCGAAATCGACCTGCGTGTGGCCGGGCGCCCCGATCGGCCGCGTCCAGTTGTGGTGCGGATCGACGTCGTCGGGCCGGATGATTCTCGGTTCCGGGGATTTTTTTCTCTTGGCCATCGAGGGTTCCTTCGGACGTTCCGTGCAGAACGCGAAGTATGCCACGCGGACGCCGCTGCGGCAGCAAAAAGCTGCCGCAGCGGTCGGGCACGCGGCGCCTACTGGGCCTGGATCCCGGCCGCCTTGATGAGCTTGGCGTTGGACTCCAGTTCGCGCTGGATCATCGCCTCGAACTCCGGCAGGGACATGGTGAGCGGGTCCGTGCCGAGCTTGAGAAAGCGGTCCTTCACGTCGGGCGCGTTCACTGCGGTGTTGATCTCGCGGTTGAGGCGCTGCACGATGTCGCGCGGCGTCTTCGCCGCGACCAGCGCTCCGACCCAGAAGTTGTAGTCGGAATTCGGGTAGCCGGCCTCGACGGTGGTCGGGACATCGGGCAGCAGCGCACTGCGCTTCGGCGAGCCCATGGCGAGCGCGCGGATCTTGCCTTCCTTGAGATAGGCGCCCACGGTGAACACCGGCGCGAAATACATGTCGGCGCGCCCGGTGAGGATTTCGGTCATCGCTTCCGAGGTCCCCTTGAGCGGCACGTGCAGCACCTCGATGCCCGCGGCGTAGCGGAAGAATTCCAGGTTCATGTGCGTGGAGCTGCCGATGCCCGCGGAAGCAGCGACCAGCCGCCCCGGGTTCGCCCTGGCGGCGGCGACGAGATCTCCAACCGTCTTGTAGGGCTTCTCGCTGGAAGTCACCAGCACCGTCGGCACCGTGGCCATGGTCGCCACCGGCGCGAGATCCTTCGCGTCGAGGCTACCCTGGTTCAGCAGCGCCGCCACCGAGAAGGCCGAGGTATAAACCATGATGAGATGGCCGTCGGGCTCGGCCTTCGCGACGTATTGCGCGCCGATCAGCCCACCCGCCCCGAGTCGGTTCTCGACGATCACCGCCTGGCCGAGGCTCGTCTGCAGCTTCTCGGCGAGGATGCGCGCGATCGTGTCCGAGGCGCTCCCCGGGGTCACGCCCGAAACCAGGCGCACGGTCCTGCTCGGATAATTCGACTGCGCCGCGGCGATGCCCGACGCGAGCATCGCCGCGGCAAACAAGGCCCAGCCACTGCGTTTCGAGATGGTCATGGTCTCTTCTCCTTTTCGGCCTTCAAATCCTGGGCAGCGCGAGCTGCCCGGCGAGCCAGTCGGCCGTCCGGCTGCGATAACGATAGGGGCGATTGTTCGCATTGTGCCCGCCGTCCTCGACGATCATCAACTCGACCGGGCCGGACACGCTTTTCGCCAGCTGCTCGGCGTGCGCCGCGGGAACGAGCCGGTCCTGGCGGCCGGTGACGATGAAGATCGGGCAGGTAATTTTCGCCGCGGCCTCCTTCATGCTGAGCGTCGCGGCGACCTTCAGCGCCTCCGCCTCGGTCGCCGAGTGGCTGCGCACGCGGAAGGCTTCGCGCGTGAGCGTGGGCAGCGCGCTCCAGATCTTGTCCCACTCGAACGGGCCGGAGATGCCGATGCAGGCCTTGATGCGCTTTTCGTAGGCGGTGGCGCGCGGCGCGTAGTAGCCGCCGAGGCTCACGCCCCACATGCCGATTTTTTCCTTGTCCAGGTCCGGCCGCGTCGCTATCCAGTCGCAGGCGGCACGCGCCGCACGCTCGTAATCGCCGCAGATGGGGATTTCGTATTCCGCTTCGCCCTGCCCCGGGCCGTCGATGGCGAGAACGGCGATGCCGCGCGCGAGGAAGGGTTCTTCGTAGGCGTGCAGCTCTTCTTTCGTCGAATCCAGGCCCGGCGCCATGATTAAAATCGGCGATCGCCCCGGCGCACCGACGGGCTTGCGCAGCACGCCGTACATCGTCTTGCCCTCGAAGGGAATCGCCACGCGTTCACCCGCGGGACGCATGTGGGGCAGCGCGTCCTTGTAGCACCCGACCGAACGCATGTGCGCTTCGCGCATCTGCTTTGGATCGTGCACGAAAACGAACTTCGCGAAGTGGTAATACATGGACGCGCGCACCAGGTGCTCGCCGGCGCTGAGCTTGTATCCCTGTTGCAGCGCTTCGCGGCCCAATGCTTCGTGCACTTCTCCGCGCTTGCACCAGGCGGCGCACCAGTCATCCCAGTGCTCGATGCCGGCAGTGACCTCCTCGAAATCGGCCAGAAGCACGCCGTTCGAGACGAAGCGCGGCGCCCAGTGGGCGATGGCGGTGACGACATGGGGGTCGGAGGATTTCGTTTTCGTTGCAGCTTCGGACATGCGTAACTCCTGGTTCAGGCCGTCAGTTTCGCGCCGGTCAGGCGCTTCAGTTCCTCGAGCGAAAGACCAGCAACGAGGTCGCGCGCGATGAGACCGCGCGGCGTGACGTCGATCACTGCGAGATCGGTATAGATGCGTTTGACCACGCCGACGCCGGTCAGCGGGTAAGTGCATTTCGCCACGATCTTGGACTCGCCCTTCTTCGTGACGTGTTCCATCATCACCCACACGCTTTTCGCGCCAACGGCGAGGTCCATGGCGCCGCCCACCGCGGGAATCGCGCCGGGCTCGCCGGTGCTCCAGTTGGCGAGATCGCCCGTCACCGACACCTCGAACGCACCCAGCACAGCAATGTCCAGATGCCCGCCGCGCATCATCGCGAAAGAATCGGTGTGGTGGAAATACGAGCCGCCGGTGAGAAGCGTCACCGGCTCCTTGCCGGCGTTGATCAGGTCCCAATCCTCCGCGCCTTTCGCCGGCGCCGGCCCCATGCCGAGGATGCCGTTCTCGCTATGGAGAATGATCTCGCGGCCTTTCGGCAGGTGGTTCGCCACCAGCGTCGGCATGCCAATGCCGAGGTTCACGTACGAACCTTCCGGGATGTCGTTCGCGATGCGCGCGGCGATCTGGTCGCGACTGAGTTTCACGTAGCTCATCTGCTGGCCCTGGCTACACGCACGAGACGAGTGACGTAAATCCCCGGCGTGACGATCACTTCCGGATCGAGCGCACCGAGTTCGACGATCTCGTAGACCTGAGCGATGGTGACTTTCGCCGCGCTCGCCATGGTCGGCCCAAAATTGCGTGAGCTCTTGCGGTAGACGAGATTGCCCCAGCGGTCGCCCTTCTCGGCCTTGACAAGAGCAAAGTCGCCGCCCAGGGGCGACTCGAGCACGTGGCCCTTGCCGTTGATCATCCGCGTTTCCTTGCCCTTCGCGAGGTCAGTACCGTAGCCCGTGGGCGTGTAGAAGCCGCCGATGCCCGCGCCTGCGGCGCGCATGCGCTCGGATAGCGTTCCCTGCGGCACGATCTCCAGCTCGATTTTTCCGGCGCGGTAGAGCGCCTGAAAATGATGCGAATCGGCCTGGCGCGGATAGGAACAGACGATCTTGCGCACGCGGCCGGCCTTCAGCAGCGCTGCGAGCCCGGTCTCGCCGTTGCCGGCGTTGTTGTTGACGACGGTGAGATCCTTCGCGCCCTGCGCGATGAGCGCGTCGATCAGCTCGTCGGGAATGCCCGAGCCGCCGAAGCCGCCGATGAGGATGGTCGCGCCGTCGCGGATGTCGGCGAGCGCGGCCTGTGGCGAATCGAGAACCTTGTCGAGCATGAAAGCTCAGTCCACCTTGGCGCCGGTTTCCTTCACCATCTGCGCCCACTTGGCGAGTTCTTTCTTGAGATACGCAGCGAACTGCGCCGGCGGCCCGCCCACTGGATCGAAGCCGAGTGCCGCGAGCCTTTCCTTCATGTCCGCCGTGGCGAGCAGCTTCTCGATTTCCGAGTTCATGCGGTTCACCGCCTCGGGCGGCGCGCCCGCGGGCATGAACATCCCGACCCAGGTGTAATCCTCGAACCCGGGAAATCCCTGCTCCGCCACGGTCGGCACGTCGGGCAATGTCACGACGCGCGCGCGGCTGGTCACGCCGACGGCTCGCAGCCTGCCCGACTTGATCATGGGCACGGCCGGCGGCAGCGAAGTGCTGACGATGTCCACCTGGCCCGCGGCCACGGCGCTCACCGCGGGACCGGCGCCGGCGTAAGGCACGTGCACGATGTCCAGCCCTTCCTGCACGCGAAACAGGTGCTCGGCGGTCAGGTGCGGCGTGGTGCCCGAACCCGGGCTGCTATAGCTGAGCTTCGTCGTCTTCGCTTTCGCGAAGAGCTCCTTCAGGTTGCTTACTCCAAGGGCGGAATTGACGACGATGAGGTTCGGGCTCGAGGCGACCTCGATCACCGGCGCGAGGTCTTTCTCCAGATCGTAGCCCGCGTTGGAATACAGGCTGGGATTCACCGCGATCGCAGTGGTCGTCGCGAGCACCGTATAGCCGTCCGGCGCCGAGCGCGCCACCGCGACCGTGCCGAGGTTGCCGCCGGCGCCGCCGCGGTTCTCCACGATCACGGCCTGGCCCCAGGCCTCGCCCAGCTTCGCCGCGACCAGGCGCGAGGCGACGTCGGCTATGCCGCCTGGAGCAAAAGGCACGACGATGCGCACCGGGTGCGAGGGATAGGCGCCTTGCGCGAAGGCATGCAGCGGCAAGAGAAGCGCGAGGAATGCAAAACGCAGCCGTCCCGCGGACGATACAGACTTCATTGACAAAATCCTCCTCGGAATTCGGTGCAGGCGACCAGCGGCGGAAAGCATATCGCGTTTGCCTCGCCGGCGCACCATGCGGCATGCGGTAGAATTCCCGTTCCGCAGGAGAGCCCGCCATGCAGAAGAAAAAACGCCCCGAAGACCTCCGCAGCCACCGCTGGTACGGCACCAACGACCGCAAGTCCTTCGACCACCGCTCGCGCAGCGCGCAGATGGGCTACGACCGCAGCGATTACGCGGGGAAACCCGTCATCGCCATCATCAACACCTGGAGCGACATCAACGCCTGCCACTCCCATTTCCGGCAACGCGCGGAGGAAGTGAAGCGCGGCATATGGCAGGCGGGCGGATTCCCGGTGGAGATGCCGGCGATCACGCTGTCCGAGCCGTTCCAGAAGCCTTCCACCATGATGTACCGCAATTTCCTCGCGATGGAGACGGAAGAACTGCTGCGCTCCTATCCCGCGGACGGCTGCGTGCTCATGGGCGGCTGCGACAAGACCACGCCGGCGCTGGTCATGGGCGCGCTCTCCATGGGATTGCCGATGATCTACATGCCCGCAGGCCCGATGCTGCGCGGCAACTGGCACGGGCAGGTGCTGGGCTCGGGCAGCGACACGAGAAAATACTGGGCCGAGCTGCGCGCCGGCACCATCACCGAGCACGACTGGGAAGAAATCGAAGAAGGCATCGCGCGCTCGCCCGGCCACTGCATGACCATGGGCACCGCGTCCACCATGACTTCCGCGGTGGAAGCGCTCGGCCTCTCGTTGCCGGGCTCGGCTTCCATCCCCGCGGCGGATTCGCACCACGCGCAGATGGCGACCGCGACCGGCAAGCGCATCGTCGACATGGTGTGGGAGGACGCCACGCCGAAAAATCTCCTCACGGCTTCGTCCTTCGACAACGCCGTAACCTGCGTGCTCGCCTGCGGCGGCTCGACCAACTCCGTGATCCACCTCATCGCCATGGCGCGGCGCGCGGGCGTGCCGCTCGACCTGGACCAGTTCGACGCCATCTCGCGCAAGACACCGGTGATCGCCAACCTGCGGCCCTCGGGCAAATACCTGATGGAGGATTTCTATTACGCCGGCGGCCTGCGCGCCCTGCTCGCCTCGATCGGCGACCTGCTGGACTTGAAAGCGAAAACCGTGAGCGGCAAAACGCTGGGCGAAAATCTCGAAGGCGCGAAGATCTACAACGCCGAAGTGATCCTGCCGCGCGAGAAGGCGCTGATCCCCTCGGGCGGCCTCGCGGTGCTGCGCGGCAATCTCGCGCCCGACGGCGCCATCATCAAACCGGCTGCCACCGAAGCGCGGCTGCTGCAGCACAAGGGCCGCGCGGTGGTTTTCGAGGACTACAACGACCTGCAGGCGCGAATCGATGATCCGGCGCTCGATATCGATGCCGACTCGGTGATCGTGCTGAAGAACGCCGGCCCGGTCGGCGCGCCCGGCATGCCGGAATGGGAAGTGCCGATCCCCAAAAAACTGCTGCAGCAGGGCGTGCGCGACATGGTGCGGATTTCGGATGCGCGCATGAGCGGCACCGCTTACGGCTGTTGCGTGCTGCACGTCGCGCCCGAATCCTGGGTAGGCGGGCCGCTCGCGCTGGTGAAGACCGGCGACGTGATCGAGCTCGACGTGCCGCGGCGACGGCTGCAGGTGCTCATCGACGACGCCGAGATGGCGAAGCGCAAGCGCGCATGGAAAGCCCCCGCGCGCCGGTTCGAGCGCGGCTACGGCGCGCTGTTCTCCCAGCACATCGGGCAGGCCAATGAGGGCTGCGACTTCGATTTCCTGGAAGGCACGGCGCCGACCGCGGAGCCGGAGATTCACTGAACCCGCGCCGCAGGATCCCCCCGCGGTCAGGTGTTCGCCGCCTGCACGGACGCAGTTTCGCGGCGCGCCATCAGCGATTCGCGCGCCAGCACCTCGAAGCGGCGCGAGGCGACGACGCGGCGGTCGCGGGCATACGCTTCGTGGTTGCGCTCGAGGTCGTCGAGGCGGTAGACGTAATTCACCATCAGCCCGGCTGAGCGGCGCATGCCTATCGCCGAGGTATCGCCGAGCCAGTTCAGCTTCTCCAGGCGTGCGCCGTTCCCCAGGTGAAAGCGCGCCACCGGGTCGAGCGGATCGTGGCCCTGTTTCGCGTGCAGCAGGTAATAGGCGCACAGCCGCACCAGTTGCCGCTGCATTTCCGCCGCGGCGCCGTCCTCGAACCAGCGCGGAGCCTCGAGCCGCGCGAGCAACGCGGTGATGTCGGGCCGCCCTTCCGCCGCCGCGGCGAGCCACTTGCGGAAGCCCGGGATCGGCGAGAGCGTGGCGAAGGTCTTCAGCCGCGGGAATTCGCGGCCGAGGTCTTCGGCGACCTGTTTGATGAGCAGGTTGCCGAAGGACACGCCGCGCAGGCCTTCCTGGCAGTTGGTGATCGAGTAGAAGATCGCGCAGTTGGCCGAGGCGGGATCCGCCACCGGCGAGTCCAGCTCGAGCAGCGGCTGCACCCGGGCGCTCATGCCGCGGGTGAGCGCGACCTCGATGAAAATCACCGGCTCGTCGGGGAGTACGGGATGGAAGTAGGCGTAGCAGCGGCGGTCGGCCTGCAGCCGGCGGCGCAGGTCGGGCCAGCCCTGGATGGCGTGCACCGCCTCGTACTGGATCAGTTTCTCCAGCACCATCGCCGAGGTGCGCCAGTCGATCCGCTGCAGCACCAGGAAGCCGCGGTTGAACCAGGAATTGAGCAGGTGACCGAGGTCGGCGTCGATGCCGACGTAGCGCGGGTTCTCGCCCAGCATCTTCAGCAACCTGCGCCGCATCTCCACCAGGACCCCGGTGCCGCCGGCCGCCATGTTGAGGCGGCGGAACAGTTCCTGGCGCGGCGGCTCGACGGCGTGCTGCAGCCGGATCAGGTTGGCCTGCGACGGGTTCTGGCGGTAGGCCTCGGCGACGCGGCCCACCGTCTCCGGGTCGGGCGAGAACTCCTTCACCAGCAGGTCGAAGAAAATATCGAGCGCGGTCCCGTCCAGCCCCTGGTAGGCCGCCAGCGCCTCGCGCGCGATGCGTGCGCCCGAGACCTCGCCGCGCTCGGAGAGCAGCGCATGGCACAGCGAGATCACCCGGCGCGCGCTGCGCACCGCCGCGCGCGGCAGGCTCCCCGGCCGGCGGCGGGTCACCGAGCCGAGCAGGCGCTGGAAAAAGGACGGTTTATCCGGGGAGTTCATGGAAGTCAGACAGGCCGTCAATCATCTTTGTTCAATGTTGCAGGCATTCTAGCGCGGGATGCCGGCGCCGTTCGGCAGTGTAGAATCCGCATTCCCGAAAAGACGGAACCACCCCCATGGCACTCTCGGAAGCCGAACGCAAGAAGTGCGTCGAGACCCTGCTCAACGCCGAAAAAGAGAAAAAGCAGGCGGTGCAGCTCTCGGTCACCTACCCCCACATCACCATCGAGGACGCCTACGCGATCTCGACCGCGGTGGCGCAGCACAAGATCAAAAACGGCGCGAAGCTGATCGGCCACAAGGTCGGCCTCACGTCGAAGGCCATGCAGGCTTCCTCGCAAATCAACGAGCCCGACTACGGCCACCTGCTCGATCACATGATGATCCCCGACGGCGCCAAGGTGCCGCACGCGAATTACTGCGTGCCGCGCGTCGAGGTGGAACTGGCCTTCGTCCTCGGCAAGCCGCTCAAGGGTCCCGGCGTGAACCTGCTCGACGTGCTGCGCGCCACCGAATACGTGGTGCCCGCGATCGAAATCGTGGACGCGCGCATCGTGAACCCGCGCAAGATCTTCGACACCGTCTCCGACAACGGCGCGGCGGCCGGTATCGTCATCGGCGGACGCCCCATCGGGCCGAACGACCTCGACCTGCGCTGGGTCGGCGGCATCATGTACCGCAACTCCGAGATCGAGGAGACCGGGCTTGCCGCGGGCGTGCTCGGCCACCCGGCGCTGGGCGTGGCCTGGCTCGCCAACCGGCTCGGCGCGAGCGGCGTCACGCTCGAAGCGGGGCACCTGATCCTCGCCGGCTCGTTCACGCGCGTGGTGTTCGCCAACAAGGGCGACACCCTGCACGGCGACTTCGGCCCGCTGGGCGGTGTCGCGGTGCAGTTCGTCTAGCCTTCACGGAGACTTCGCCATGGCCAATCCCGGCTTCCGCATCCTTCCCATGCCGGCGCGCCCGCCGCGCGCGCTCATCGACGGCCTCGGGGCGATCGCCGCCTCGCAGATTTCAGATTGCATCAACCGCATCCCCGCGGGCGGCGCACCGCTGCGCCCCTTCCACCGCGGCGGCAGGCTGTGCGGGCCGGCCTTCACCGTGAAAACCGCGGTCGGCGACAACCTGATGGTGCACAAGGCCATCGACATCGCCCAGGCGGGCGACGTCATCGTCATCGACGCCGGCGGCGACCTGCAGCAGGCGATCATCGGCGAAATCATGACCACGCACGCGCGCGGCCGCGGCGTCGCGGGCTTCGTCGTGTACGGCGCGATCCGCGATTCCGGGACGCTGGCGCAGAACACCTATCCGGTCTACGCCTGCGGCGCGACCCCGCGCGGACCCTACAAGGACGGTCCGGGCGAGATCAACGTGCCGGTCGCGGTCGGCGGCATGGTGGTGAACCCCGGCGACATCGTCGTCGGCGACGAGGACGGCATCACCGTCATCGCGCGCGGCGACGCCGAGGCGGTGCTCGCCCTGGCGCTGAAGAAGAAGGCGAGCGAGGAAAAGACCATGAAAGACATCGCCGACGGCAAGTGGGACCGCCGCTGGGTGGACGAGACATTGAAAAAACTGGGCTGCGATTTCTGATGGAACTTCCCGTCAACACGTTCAAGCGCGCCCTCAAGGCGAACAAGGTCCAGATCGGGCTGTGGTGCAGCCTGTCGCACCACTACGCGACCGAGCTGGTCGCGGGCGCGGGCTTTGACTGGCTGCTGCTCGACACCGAGCATTCGCCGAACGACCTCGAGTCGGTGCTGCAGCAGCTGCAGGCCGCGGCGCCCTACCCCACGAATGCCGTGGTGCGCGTGCCCTGGAACGACATGGTGACCATCAAGCGGTACCTCGACGCCGGCGCGCAGTCGCTCCTCATCCCCTACGTGCAGAACGCCGAGGAAGCGAAGGCCGCCGTCGCCTACACGCGCTACCCGCCCGCGGGCGTGCGCGGCGTCGCCGGCGTGACGCGCGCGACGCGCTTCGGGCGCGTGAAGGACTACGCCAAGCGCGCGCAGGAAGAGCTCTGCGTGCTCGTGCAGGTCGAGACCCAGCAGGCGCTGGACAACATCGAGAAAATCGCGGCGGTGGAAGGCGTGGACGGCGTCTTCATCGGTCCAGCCGACCTGCATGCCTCGCTCGGCTACACGGGCGAGACCAACAACCCCAAGGTCATGCCCGTCATCGACGACGCCATCCGCCGCATCCGCAAGGCGGGCAAGGCGCCGGGAATTTTGACCGGCGTCGAAGCGGACGCCCGCCGCTGGCTGGAATGCGGCGGCCTGTTCGTCGCCGTGGGCGCCGACACCGGCATCCTCGCGCGCGGCACCGAGGCGCTGGCGGCGAAATTCAAATCCTGATAAACCGGACGCGAGACGCCGGTTTATCTCCGCGCGAACGAGCGGGCGCAAACGCCGCTCATCGCGCGATCAGCCCGGCTCCATCCCGTGTTTCTTCTTCACCGGAACCGATTCCGGTGAAGTCAGGAACCTGACCAATTGCCTCGCCGCCTCGGGCTGCTTCGCGGTGACCTGGATGCCCGCCGAAAACACGGTGATCTGCTGCACGTCGGGCGAGAGCGGCCCGACCAGGTCGATGCCTTTCACGGCCAGCAGTTCGCTGACCTGCTGGAATCCGATTTCTACCTCGCCGTTCGCGATCAGGCCGCCCACCGCCACGCCGGGCGGCGTCTTCTTCAGCTTCCCCTTGATCTGTTCGGCGATGCCCAGGCGCTGGAACAGGGCGACGACGTAGTCGCCGCTCGGGCCGCTGGAGTAACCCACCGACTTCGCCGCGAGCAGCGCGCGCTTCAGCGCCTCGCCCGAACTGATGTCGGGCCTGGGCGCGCCGGTGCGCACCGCCACGCCCACGCCGGATTTCGCGAGGTCGGTGCGGCTGGCGGGGACGATCTTGCCGAGCGCAGCGAGTTCATCGAGCCGGCTCCTGGAAAGAATCACGAGGTCGGCGCTGTCGCCGGCCTGCACGCTTTTCATGATGTCGGCCGTGCCGGCCCAGCGGGTCACGACCTTGTGGCCGCTCGCCTTCTCGAACTGCGGGACGAGTTCGAGGTAGGACTCCCTGAAAGCGGGAGAGCCGAGTACGTTTATTTCCGCTGAGTTCGCTGCGGGCATGAAAAATCCTGTGACGAGCATTGCGGCCGCTGCCGCGATCGATCGACCGTTCATGGTCTCCTCCCGGGTATTGTCGCCTGAAATCCGCGCGACAGGATGCGCGTTTCAGGCCGCGAGGGCAATCAGGAGTCGAATTTCCGGAACAGCACCGGCGCGAGCACGCCCAGGAACGCGAGCAGCAACGCGACCAGGGGCGCGTACGCGGCGAGGATCGCCAGCGGCAGCACGACGCAGAGCGCGACGAGAATCCACGGCGCCAGCGTGCGGCTGTACTTGAGGTAGGCCCAGACGCCCGTGGGCACGGCGGCCTTGTTCCCGCGCGACGCGCGGCTGCGGTGCGCCGCGCGTTCTTCCAGCCAGCCCAGGAACACGCAGGTCTGCGCGGCCACGCCCCCGACCCACACCGCCGCGCCTAGCAGCAGCGCGAAGGCCCTGAACCAGACCGGCACGGGCGGAGCCACCAGCTGCGCCGCCGCGAACATGATGGCGATGGCGCAGATGGTGCTGACGAGAACGAACACGAAGACCACCGGGATCGCGGCCCAGACGCGGGCCGCGACGTAGTCGCGGAAAACCTCGTCGCGCTGCAGCTTCAGCACGAGGTCGCGCGCGTCGCGCAGCGCGTTGCGCGGCCGCAGCTGGCCCAGCATCTCGCCCGCCGCGGCGCGAAAAGCGTGCGCAGCGGATTTCATCGTGCGGAGGGATCCCGAAGCCATCCGGGCATCCTAGGCCTGGCCGCAGGCTTATGCAAATGTCATAGGTCCGGACTGTGGGGCATTGGTGTCAAATTTCACGGTTTCACGCGTCGGGTGCGGGTGGCGCGCCGCAGCAGGATGTTGCGCGCTGCACGGGCGGGCACGGCACCGTGCCG
>Ga0070732_10001617_pt1 | contig 12281 bp, 11 predicted proteins | sample Coa_R1_5_FD_66449 | JGI IMG/M metagenome (GOLD analysis project Ga0070732, IMG submission 66449) | Surface soil microbial communities from Centralia Pennsylvania, which are recovering from an underground coalmine fire - Coalmine... | ecosystem: Environmental > Terrestrial > Soil > Unclassified ...
GTCCACCGGATGCGCGTGCGCTGGGCCGAGGTGGACCGGCAGGGCGTGGTCTTCAACGGCCATTATTTCCTCTACTTCGACGTCGCCGTCGCCGAATACTGGCGCGCGATCGGCTTCCGCTACCCGGAGGACATCGTCGACAAGTTCGGCACCGATATCTACGCCGCCAAGGCGAGCGCCGAATATCACAGCTCGATCGGCTACGACAACCTGATCGACGTCGGCTGCCGCGTGGCGCGCATCGGGCGCTCCTCGCTCCGCTTCGTCTTCGGTATCTGGCACAGCACGGCGCTCATCGCCAGCGGCAAGATCATATACGTCAACGCCGATCCCAAGACCCGCAAGACGGCCACGTGGCCGGAGACCCTGCGGCAGGCGATCGCGAAATTCGAGCGCAAGCCGCCGGAAGTTCCCGGAAGGACGCTGCAGCTAAAATAGCGGCTTTACTTCGCAGCGCCTCTCCATGCAGATTCGCGACAAGCTCTACATCGGCGGCCGGTGGGCCGACCCGGCCGGCACCAAAATCATCGAAGTCCTCAGCGCCTCGACCGAGGCACCGATCGGGCGCGTGCCCGAGGGAACGCCCGCCGACGTGGACGCCGCGGTGCGCGCGGCACGCGCGGCCTTCGACCCCTGGGCGGCGACGCCTCCGGCGGAACGCGCCGCATTCCTGCAGAAAATCCACGAGGGCCTGAAAGCGCGCGCGGAGGAAATCGGCCGCACCATCGCCGGCGAAGTCGGCATGCCGCTCAAGCTCGCGACGCGCATCCAGGCGGGTTCGCCCATCTTCACCTTCGCCATGTACGCGAAGATGCTGGGCGACTTCGAATTCGAGGAGAGGGTCGGCAACTCGATCGTGCTGCGCGAGCCGGTCGGCGTGGTCGCCGCGATCACGCCCTGGAACTATCCGCTGCACCAGATCGCGGCCAAGGTGGCGCCGGCGCTCGCCGCCGGCTGCACCGTGGTGCTGAAACCTTCCGAAATCGCGCCGCTGAACGCCTTCATCCTCGCCGAGGTCATGCACGCCGCGGGGCTGCCAAAAGGCGTGTTCAACCTCGTCACCGGCTACGGGCCCTCGGTCGGCGAGGCGATGGCGGTGCACGCGGGCGTGGACATGGTGTCCTTCACCGGCTCGGTGCGCGCCGGCAAGCGCGTTTCCGAACTCGCGTCGCAATCGGTGAAGCGCGTCACGCTCGAGCTCGGCGGCAAGTCGGCCGCGGTGGTCCTCGACGACGCCGACTTCGCCGCGGCGGTGAAGGGAACCCTGAACGCCTGCTTCCTCAATTCCGGGCAGACCTGCAGCGCGCACACGCGCATGCTGGTGCCGGAGAGCCGCTACGACGAGGCCGCAAAGATCGCGGTCGAAGTGGCGCGGACCTTCACCGTCGGCGACCCCTTCGGCGACTCGGCGAAACTCGGCCCGCTGATCTCGGCGGCGCAGCGCGAGCGCGTGCTCGGCTACATCAGGAAAGGCATCGAGGAAGGCGCCATACTTCTCTGCGGCGGACCCGGCGCGCCGGACGGCCTCGCGAAAGGCTACTACGTGCGGCCCACCGTCTTCGGCCGCGTCGATCCACAATCGACAATCGCGCAGGAGGAGATCTTCGGCCCGGTGCTGTCCATCATCGCCTACAAGGACGAAGACGAGGCCGTGCGCATCGCCAACGGCACGCCCTACGGGCTCGCCGGCGCGGTGTGGTCGGGCGACGAGGAACGCGCGAAGCGCGTCGCGCGGCGCCTGCGCACCGGGCAGGTGGACATCAACGGCGGCGCCTTCAACATGCTCGCCCCCTTCGGCGGGTTCAAGCAGTCGGGCAAGGGACGCGAGCTCGGCCGGCAGGGCCTGGAGGAATATCTCGAGTACAAATCCCTGCAGCTTAAAACCGAGGCGAAGGCATGAACGACAAGAAGGTTTTCAAATACTACTTCGAGGACTTTCCCGCCGGCATGGTCGCGGAGATCTCCGGCCCGACGCTGACGAAGGAATCCATCCTCGATTTCGCGCGCCGCTACGATCCCCAGCCCTTCCACGTCGACGAAACCGCCGCGAAGCAATCCATCTACGGCGGGCTGATCGCCAGCGGCTGGCAGACCGTGAGCCTGTGCATGCGCATGATCTGCGAGAGCTATCTGCTCGACGCGGCGAGCATGGGCTCGCCCGGCGTCAACGAAGTGCGCTGGCTGAAGCCGGTGCGCCCCGGCGACACCATACGGCTGCGCATGACCGTGCTCGAGGCAAAGCCTTCCACGAGCAAACCCGACCGCGGCACGGTACTGCACCGCTGGGAAGTGTTCAACCAGCAGGGCGAGTTGGTAATGAAAATGGAGGGCTACGGGATGTTCAGGCGGCGCGCGTCCGCCTGAACCGCGCAAGGTCCACGAACACGTCCCGCATGAGAAGGAGTCCGCGATGAGAATACTTTCCCTGCTCGCCGGGGCCGCGCTCGCGATGACGAGCGCGCTCGCCTCGGCCGAGCTCGCCGTTTCGGCGAACGACAACAAGGCGGTGCTGGTCGACGGCGTCACCACGCCGGTGGCGGACGCCGCGCCGGACACCGTCGCCGTCATCGACCTCCGGGCAAAGCCGCCGCGCGTGATCGCCGAGATCGAGGCCGCGGCAAGCGTGGTCGGACCGCCGCTTTCGGTCGCGATCGCGCCCGACGAGAGCATCGCCCTGGTCACCGCGGCGATGAAGATCGTCGATGGCAAGCAGGTGCCCGACGACAAACTGCAGGTGATCGACCTGCAGGGCACGCCCCCCGCCGTCATCGCAACGCTTGCGGCGGGCGCGGGCGCCGCGGGCGTTTCCATCAACCGCGCCGGGACGCTGGCGCTGGTGGCCAACCGCAGCGAGGGCACGGTCTCGGTGTTCGCGATTTCCGGCAAGAGCGTGACCGCCGCCGGCAAGATCAAACTTGGCGACGAAAAATCCGGGCCGAGCAGCATCGCCATCAGCGCGGACGGGAAGACGGCGCTGGTCACGCGCGACGGCGACAACCGCGTCTCGGTGCTCGCCATCGACGGCGGCAAGGTCGAATACACGAAGCGCGACATATACCCGGGCCAGCGGCCCTACGGCATCGTCATCTGCAGCCCGGGAGACATCGCCGTGGTGGCCAACATCGGCGCCGGCCAGGGCGACGCCGACACGCTGAGCGTGATCGACATGAAAGCGAAGCCGCCGCGCGTGATCGACACCCTCACCGTGGGACAGACGCCCGAAGGCATCGCCTGCTCGCCCGACGGCCAGGCGCTCGCCGTCACCGTCATGAGCGGCAGCAACAAGCCGAAGGACTCGCCCTTCTACCGCGCGCGCGGCAAGGTCGTGCTGCTGCAGGTGAACGGCCAGAAGCTGAAGAAAGTGTCGGAAGCCGACGTCGGCAACTGGTCGCAGGGCGCGGCCTTTTCCGCCGACGGCCGCACGCTGCTCGTCCAGAACATGGTGCAGAAGGAAATCCAGGTGTTCCAGCTGAAGGGCTGGCACCTGCACGACACCGGCCAGCGCATCAAGCTGAAGGCCGGCCCGGCGGGGATACGCATCGCCGACAGGCCGTAGCGCGGCGCTACTTTGCCAGGCGCGCCCTGAGGTTCTTCTCTTCCGCGTCGTCGGTGTAAGGCGCCGAGCGGACGAACTCCTCGAGGATTTTCGCGTAGCTCCCGTCCGCCGCGAGCGCGCTCCAGCGCTCCCGGTCGCGCGCAAGCCGCGCCTGCTGCTCGTAGAGGTGGTTGAACTGCGCGTCGCAGCGCGGGATCGGCGTCGGATAGTCGCGGATTTCCGCCGCAAGCGCCTGCCTGCGGCGCTGCAGATCCGCGGCGATCTCGTTCCACGCCGCCTCCAGCACCGCCTGCCGCTTCTCCCGGACTGCCTCAGCCATGCACGCCGCGGCTGTCTTTCGGTACGCCGCCCCGCTCGTTCATTCCGTAGTCCCGCAGCACCGAGGCCACGCGCAGGCGGTAGTCGGCGAAGATGCCGCCGCGCCCCTTGCGCTGCGCAGCGCGGTGGCCCTCGAAGTTGCGCCAGGCGCGCACCGCCTCTTCGTCGCGCCAGAACTGCAGCGACAGGAATTTCCCCTTCTGCGTCAAGCTCTCGAAGCGCTCGATGGAGATGAACCCGTCCATTTTCTCCAGGTCGGCCTTCAGTGCGGCGGCGATGTCGAAGTACTCCTTCGCCCTGCCCTCAGCCGGCCATACTTCGAAGATCACTGCGATCACGGCATTCTCCCTTGTTCAGTCGGCCCGGATGTTCGCGGCGCGCGCGATCTTCGCGAACGCGCCGATGTCGTTGCGGATCAGCGCGTCGAAGACCTCCGGGCCCATCGGGCGCGGCATCATGCCCAGCGGCGCCCACGCTCGCGCGGTCTCCGGGTCGGAAAGGATGCGCACGATCTCGCGGTTCAGTTTTTCGATGACCGGCCGCGGCACCGACGCGGACGCGAGCAGCCCGAACCAGAGTATGGATTCGTAGCCCGGCACGCCGGCCTCCGCGATCGTCGGCAGGTCGGGCAGCAGCGGATCGCGGGTGGCGGAGGACACCGCGAGCGCCTCGAGCTTGCCCGCCTTCACCAGGTTCACCGAGTTCGCGATCGGCGCCATGAAGAACTGCACGCGCCCGGTCATGGTCTCGGTGAGCGACTCGGGAATGCCCTTGAAGGGCACATGCACCACGTCGATGCCGGCCATCGCCTTGAACATCTCCGCGGCGAAGTGCGTGCCGCTGCCGACGCCGGCCGAAGAGAAGTTGAGCTGCCCGGGCAGCGCCCTGGCCGACGCGATCAGGTCGCCGACCGAGGTTATGCCCAGCGTGGGCGCGACCACCAGCACGTAGCTCGAGCTGGCGGTCTCGGTGATGCCGGCGAAATCCTTGAGGGTGTCGTAGGGCAGCTTCGAGTAGATCGCGGGCGCCACCGCGTGCGCCGAGGACACCGAGAGCAGCGAGTAGCCGTCCGGGAGCGACTTGGCCACCGTGTTGGCGGCGATGGTTCCGCCCGCCCCGGGGCGGTTGTCCACGATCACCTGCTGCTTCCAGGCCTCGCCGAGCTTCTGCGCGACGTAGCGCGCCGTCATGTCCGGCCCGCCGCCGGGCGTGAAGCCGACGAGGATGTGGATGGTCTTGTTCGGATAGTCGGCGGCATCGCCGCCCGCCTGGGCGTGCGCCGCGCAGGCGAGGGCGAGCAGCGCCGCAGCGAACGGCATTTGCAGGTGACGCAGGTTCATCGATCCCCTCTCCTCCGCGATTCGTCAGCCGGGCTTGCCCTGCACGGCCACGACCCGGTCGCGCCCGAGCCGCTTCGCCTGGTAGAGCGCTTCGTCGGCCGCCAGGATCAGTTGTTCCGGGGTAATGGTCATCCCGGGAAGCTGGCAGGCGACCCCGGCGCTGATTGTGACATGCGATGCCGTGCCGGAATGTGCGTGGGCGATGTTCATCTGCGCGATCACCTTGCGCACGGCGTCGGTGACATAGACGGCCCCCGTCAGATCTGTTTCCGGAAGGACGAGGGCAAACTCCTCCCCGCCGTAGCGCGCCACCAGGTCCGCGGGACGCCGGCAGCAGGACTGCATGGCGCCGGCAATGCGCTTGAGGCATTCGTCGCCCGCCTGATGGCCGTAATGATCGTTGTACTGCTTGAAGTGATCGACGTCGCACAGGGCGAGCGCAAGCGTCTGCTTGCTGCGCCGTGCCCGCGCGAGCTCGCTCGCGAGATGGACGTCGAAGTGGCGCCGGTTGGCGAGTTCGGTCAGCCCGTCCTGAGCCGACAGGCGTTCCAGCTTCTTGTTCGCCTCGAGCAGTTCCGCCGACAGCTGGATCTGGCGGCGGCGCATTTCGTCGATGCGCTGCATGGCGTGGATCTTCGCGGCCAGTACCACGTAGCTGCAGGGCTTGACCAGGTAGTCGTCCCCGCCGGCCTGGATCCCGAGTTCAAGCTGCTCCTCGACGTCCGCTCCGCTGAGAAAAATGATGGGAACCCAGTCCTCGGCATGCTCAGAGCGAATCCGCCGCGCCGCCGCATAGCCGTCCATGACCGGCATGGTGACGTCCATCAGCACCAGATCCGGGCGCTCGCTCTTGTAGGCATTCAATGCCTGTTGGCCGTTTTCCGCCGTCACCACCGCATGGCCCATCTTCTCGAGCAGCTTCTGGGTTGCGGCGCGGATCGTCGCCGAGTCGTCGACCAGCAGTATTTTCATGTTCCCAAGGCGGGTTGCCGTTTCAGCAGTTCGGTCATTTGGTCGAAAGTAACGGGCTTGCTGAAAAGATAACCCTGCATCTCGTCGCAGCGCATCAAGCGCAGGGCCTTCGCCTGCTCCTCCGAATCGACGCCCTCTGCGACGACTTTTAGCCGCAGCCCTTGGGCGAGCGACAGCATAGTCGAGACTAGCGTCATGGTGTCGGGCTCCTTCACCATGGCGACGATGAATGAGCGGTCTATCTTGAGCGATTGAACGGGCAGCTTGGAGAGATACCCCAACGACGAATAACCCGTCCCGAAGTCGTCGATGGCAATGCTCACGCCCAGCCCGCGCAGCGCCCTCAGCTTCTCAATGCTGGTGGTGATCTCCTCCATCAGCAGGCTTTCGGTGAGCTCCAGGTCGAGCCCACAGGCCGCACCGCCGAGCTTGAGCGCGTCCTCGACGATCTTGACGAAATTCGGCCGCCGTAGCTGGATGGCCGAGACGTTGACCGCAACGCGCGGCGCCTTCAGGCCCAGCTCCAGCCAGCGCCCGTAGTCGCGCACCGCCTGCTGCAGCGCCCACTCGCCGACGCCGAGGATCAGCCCCGTCTCCTCGAGCAGCGGGATGAATTCCAGCGGCGGCACCAGGCCGCGCTCCGGACTCATCCAGCGGATCAGCGCCTCGACGCCGACGATGCGCCGGGTCTCGGTGTCGACCTTGGGTTGGTAATAAAGGACGAACTCCTCCTTTTCGATCGCCTGCCGCATCTTGTTTTCCAGGACGAGCGTAGCCGCGGTCCTTTCGGTCATATGCCGCGCGTGGAACAGATACGGTTCCCCCGTCGCCTTCGCTTTTTTCAACGCCGCCTCGGCGTTCCTGAACAAGGCGTCCGCGTCCGGGCCGTCGTTGGGAAACAGCGCGATGCCGGCCTTGGCCGAGATCCTGAGATCGGCGCCGTTCACCACAAAATGCGGACCGAAGCACTCCGCAAGCCATTGCTCGACGAGCCGCGCAACCTCGCTCTCGGAACCGATGTCCGACCTGACGATTGCGAAGCGATCGGCGCTGATGCGTGCCATCCGGACCGGCCCCGCGTAGCCCTCGAGGCGTTCGGCGATCTGTCTGATCAGATCGTCCCCCGCCTGCTTGCCGAGCGAGTCGTTGACTGCCTTGAATCTGTCGACGTCCACAAAAACGAAAGCGAGCTTGCGTTGATCGATCTGTGCGGCGCTCACGTACTGCGTCAGACGTTCGTGAAACAGGGTACGGTTGGCCAGGCCGGTGAGCGGATCGTAGTACGCGAGGTACTCGATCCTTTCTCCCTTCTCGATGTGGTCTATCGCGAACGAGATGTCGCCGGCGAGCTCCTGCAGAAGCTTCATTTCCTCATCATCGAAGAACCCGGTCTCCGATGCATACAGGGCGAGGGCCCCTGCCGCGGCCCCGTCGACGCTCAGCGGGATGACCGCAAGCGACTTGATCCCGCGTTCCTCGCACTCCTTCCTCATCAATATCCGCGAATCGTTCGACACGTCGTTCGAGACCGCGGGCTTCATTTCCCTGATCACCTGCCCGGCGAGGCCACGGCCGCCCGGCCTGGTTTCGATCAATTCAAGCGGCGCGGAATCGAAGAAGCCGCGCACTTCGCCCGCCCAGGCGACCGGCTTCACCCGCATCACATCCCTGTCCACGACGCCCACCCAAGCCATCACGAACTTCCCCGCTTCCACCGCGATGCGGCAGGCTTCCTGGAACAAGTGCTCCCGGTCGCGGGTGCGGACGATGACGGAACTGATGCCGCTCAGCACGGCGTAAATGCGGTTCAGCCGGGCGATGTGCTCCTGTTGCGCCATGCGCACCATGAACTGCCCGACCTGGTTGCCGATGACGCGCACCGCCTGCAGCAGGCGGTCCTCCGGTTCACGCACTTCCCGGCTGTTGAAAGTGAGCGCGCCGACCAGCTTGCCTTCCGACATGGCAGGAAACACGAAGGCGCCGCGCATGCCGATATTACGGGCAAGGGCAGTCTGGGCGACCCGGGTGTCGCGCGTGATGTCGCTCGCCCAGACCGGCTTTCCGGATTCCCAGGCCTTCCCCGCCAGGCCGACGCCGGAGGCGTAGGTAAGCTCCTCGGAACTGACGAGAAATTGCTGGACGGCCCCGTCGGGGATGCCCCATCCCCCGGCAAAGCGCAGCAGCTGGAGATTCTCGTCCAGGTGGAAGTACCGCCCGCATTCCCACTGTTCCGTCTCGCATATCGAGCGAATCGCCGCCCTCAAGCCTTCGGAAGCGTTGTGCGCGTCCGCGAGGCTCTGCGCCACCATGTGTTCGAGTCTCAGCAGCTGGTCGGCACGCTTGTTCGCGGTGACGTCCTCGAACACCGAGATCTCGCACTGGGCGACGCCATTCGGATCGCGCATGACCGATGTCGTGACCCAGACCCAGACGAGCGAGCCATCCTTGCGCCGGTACTGCCTTTCCTTTCTCAGCTTGTCGATGTCGCCCGCGCGAAGATGGGCACGCAACTCCATCGTGTTCTCCCGATCTTCGCGGTACGCGAATTCCTTCAAATTCCGGCCTACGAGTTCGGCGCTGCTGTATCCCATGATCTCCGCCAGCCGGCTATTGGCCCGGATGATCCGGCCCTCCAGATCGACGTGAGCGATGCCGACGGCCGCCTGCTCGAAGGTCGCCTGGAACCGCAGCTCGAGTTCCCTGAGCTCCGCTTCGGTGCGCCGCTTCTCCGCGCCTACTTTCGATTCCTGAATTGCCCTCTCGACCGCGGGCGGCAGCCGGACGAGATTGTTCTTGAGGACGTAGTCGCTTGCGCCCTGCTTCAGCGCCCGGATGGCGTATTCCTCCCCGATCGTCCCGGAAAGAAACACGAACGGAATTTCGGGATGGGTCTCCCGCACGATGGCGAGCGCCGACATGCCATCGAACTGTGGCATGCTGAAATCGGAAAGGACGATATGCGGATTGAACTCGCGGAGTTCGCGCCGGAAATCCTCCTCGCGCTCCACGCGGCGCGCCTCGATGACAAGACCTGCGCGCTTCAACTCCCGCAGCGCGAGCGCGGCGTCCGTTTCGACGTCCTCGACCAGCAGGACTCGGAACTCTTGCCTCATCTCTTCACCTCGGCGACCCGTTTCCGGGCGGCCTCTCCGAGCCGCTCCCTTTCACTTCACCATAAGGTAACGCGGAAAAAACGGCAAGCCTCACCGCACATTACGTCCGGAAATAGTCCTCGTTGTCCGCACTCGGCGCTACGGGTTGATTCTCAGTTTCAGGAGGACATCGCAGCGGAAACCTGCTCCACGCCCAGCCACGCCAGGCCTTCGTCCATGTCGGTGGTCGCCTTGACCATGGCGCCGCGGTTGCGGCCGACGGTCTCGCCGAAACGCAGCGGGTCGATGAGGGGAACGTTGCCGACATAGGCGACCCGAAGTTGCCGCTTGTGCCTGTCGCCGTACTGGCGATGCAGCACGGACACGAATACCGCGTATTCGTAGCGGTCGCCGACGGACACGCTGCCCTTGACGTCGCGGCAATCGATGAGGGCCTTGGACATCCCGAACCTGCCGCAGGCTTCCAGAGTCTGCCCGGCGAATTTTTTTGCGGAGGCAAGATCGAATCTCCCGCCGGCCGTGACGAAAACGTATCCGTGCCGGGGTTCCGCGTGAAAAGTCAGGTTCATCTTTCCTCCTCGACTAAGGTTCGGCCTTGAATCCCGCTTTCGCGTGCGAGCCGTCGCAGAACGGCTTGTTCTGCGAATGCCCGCAGCGGCACAGCCAGGCGTCGGCGCTGCGCGTCACCGTCCTGCCGGTTCCGCTGACGATCTCGAGATTGCCCTCGGCGTGCAGCGGGCCGTCACGCGTGGGCGTGATGCGCAAAGGCCCGTCGCGCTTTGCCAGCGGCGTGGACTCCAGCGTCTTCGGCTCGCCGGTGGCGGTGAAACCGGCCTTGACGTGGCTGCCGTCGCAATACGGCTTCCTGGCGGAAGCGCCGCAACGGCACAGTGTCGCGCGCAGCGCGTCCGGCCGGCCGGCGAGCTGCATTTCGACATGGAAGGCGAGCGGGCCGTTCTCGCGCACGCGCACCGTGTTCACCTTCGGCGGCGCTTCGCCCGCGCTGCCGTCCAGCGGCTCGTAGCGGATCGCGCCCGAGGGGCAGCCGTGCGCGATCTCCGCGATCTCGGCGACGGTGGCGTTGTCGGGATGGATCCATTCGCCCTGCACGTTGGGAACGAACACGTCGGGCCGGCCCAGCACGCAGCCGCGCGAGTGGATGCATTTCTCCGCATCGAAAACAATGCGGACGCGCTTTCCAGTGATGATTTCGGCGCTCACGCGGACCTCGCCCTCGCCGGAATGCCGAAACCCTCCACCGCGCGGAAAGCCTTCCACTCCTTCTTCAGCTGCTTGCGACGGGCGGCGCGCGCTTCCCCGACCCGCTTGGCGAGGATCCTGCACGCCTTGCGCCGGCCCGGCGCACGCGCCCTTTCGATCAGCGCCTCGGCGACGGCGCAGTCGTTGAGCCCGCCCAGGGTCTCCTGCAGCGATTCGACCGCGCCCGCGAGCGCGCCCATGCGCGCCTCCGGAAACGCCGACGCGAGGAACAGCACGGCGTAGCGCAGCTTGCGCACCGTCTTGCGCAGCCGGTGGAGTTTTTCCGCTTCCAGGCGCATGAGCTTGCGGCCGCGCCTGCGGCTCGATTCGTGCAGCGCCGCGATCGCTGCGGCGGCGTGGCGGCGCAGCGGCTGCGCCGCCCGGGGAAGCGGCGCGACCTGCGGTGCGCCGTAGCACAGGGCGCGCAACTCGCGCACGAGCTTGCGGTAGCGCCCCGATTCCACCGCATGCCGCGCCGAATGCGCGGCGTCGGCCCGCATCTCATCGCAGGCCTCCTTCACGGCGCGCAGCCCGCGGCGATGCGGATGCCGCGCCAGCGCGGGCCGCAGCACCTGCGCGGTAAACACGTCCCAGTCGCGCGCCTCGCCCAGCGCACGCCGCAGCCAGCGCAGCTCGGCGAGCAGCGGCGCCGCTTCCGGGACCGCTTCGGCGAACACGGCAAAGGCGGTGCGCAGGCGCCGCAGGGCGACGCGCATCTGGTGCAGGTATTCCGGGTCCGTCCCGGCAAGCATGCCTTCGCGGTTGGCCTCGAGGTGCCGCACGCAGGCAAGGCACACGACGCGGAAAGCGCCGGCGGCGGTCATCGCCGCGTCGACGACGCGGTAGTCGGCCTTCACCGGTCCCGCCTCGCCCGGGCGCAGCGCGCCGTGCTCGCGGCGTATGCCGGGGCCGGAGCCGCGGATCAGCTGCCTCGGCAGCCCCGCGGCGGCGAAGGCGGAACCTTCTCTAAGCATGTCCGAAATGGCGCTCGAGGAAACCGAATAATACGGGATTGAACTCGGCGGGGTTCTCCGCCCAGGGATAGTGGCCGGAGCCCGTGACCACGGCGAATTCCGCGCCCCGGATCATGTCGGCCACGCGCTTCATCCCCGCCGGGTGCCCGGTCTGGTCGACTTCGCCCGCGACCAGCAGCGTCGGCACCGACACCGCGCGGATGGCCGCCACCGCTTCCGCCTCGGGATAGGACTGCACCGCCTTCACCGCGGCCTGTACCGTCTTCGGCGGCGTGCGCGAGGCCACCTGGCGCACCAGCTCCACCTCCGGCCCGGCCGATTTCGGCCCGAGCATGGAGTTCACCACCGCGAGCTGCGCGACGAAGGGATCGGTGCCCGGCGGCGGGGGCGCGCTGCGCCGGCGCACGAACTCCTCCTGTTCTTCCTTCGTGCGGTTGCCGAAATAGCCGATGGTCGCGGTGATCACGATGCCGTGCACCTGCGCCGGCGCCTTCAGCCGGATGCGCGGCGTGATCTGCCCGCTCATGCTATGGCCAAAGACCACGTTGCGCTCGCTTCCCGTGGCGCCGATCAGCTGCGCCGCCGCCTCGGCGACGACGTCGAAGCTGAACATCTCGGGCAGCGGCGACAGGCCGTAGCCGGGCGCGTCCCAGGCCACCACGCGGTAGCCTTTCGCAACCAGGCGCTCGGTCACGTAGCGCCAGTAGTCCTTGGCGCCGTAGATCCCGTGCAGCAGAAATACCGTCGT
>Ga0070732_10001618_pt1 | contig 12277 bp, 8 predicted proteins | sample Coa_R1_5_FD_66449 | JGI IMG/M metagenome (GOLD analysis project Ga0070732, IMG submission 66449) | Surface soil microbial communities from Centralia Pennsylvania, which are recovering from an underground coalmine fire - Coalmine... | ecosystem: Environmental > Terrestrial > Soil > Unclassified ...
ACCGAAGGTGGCAACCTGTTGTCCTGGGACGAACAGCGGCGCAAGCTGGAGCTGGTGGTTGAAGCTGCGCGGACCATCTGGAGCTAGTTGCATGCCCAAAACACCGCCCGAAACAAAGCCGAGCCTGTTGGGGTGCGCGATTTTGCAGCGGCTCGCGCGCTCGCCCATGAGTGGCTACGAGCTGAAGAAACTGTTCACCACGCCGGTTGGCTACGGTTGGCGGGCGTATGACACGCAGATTTATCGCGAATTGAAAGCGCTCGAACAATTGGGCCTTGTCCAGGGTCAGGTGGAACCTGGTCGAGGCGGTCCTCAGCGTCGCGTCTTCCAGCCGACACTGCAAGGCCAGCGTGTCCTCCGCGACTGGCTCGATTCGCCGCTCGATGAAACCGCGGTCAAGAGCGAGCTGACGATGCGCGTCTGGTCAGTCGACCTTTTTCCACCGGGCGCGCTGGAGAAACTCGTGGCGATGATTCGCAAACAGACACAGGCCCAACTCGAGCACATGACGGGACGACGCGAAGAGCTACGCGAGCGTTTTGGTCCGCCAGAGACCTCCGCCGACTCGACCGTTGTCGGACGCCTGCTCGTACTCGAATATGAAATCGAGGCGGCGCAGCTCAAATTACGCTGGTTGGAGCGCATCGAAGCGGTCCACGACGTGCGCACGTTGCTTGGGGAATCCGACTCACCAGTGCATCGCCGCGCGAATCGAAGGTCCTGAATATGGAATCAACACACACGCTGGCGGCGGTTCTGGTCGCCCCGAATGAGTTCGAGGTTCAGGAAATCGAAATCCCGGAGATTACCGAGGATGCTGCGCTGCTCGCCGTCGAGGCGTGCGGTATTTGTGGCTCCGACGCCCGTATTCGGCGGCGCCTGGCGGGTGGTCCGATGATCATGGGCCACGAAAACGTCGGGAGGATTGCGAAGATCGGCCGTGCCGCTGCCCAGCGCTGGCGCCTGCAGGAGGGTGATCGCGTCGCCCTGGAGGAGTACGTCACGTGCGGTGCTTGCCGCTGGTGTCGCTCGGAACGGTTCCGCTATTGCGCGCTGACCGATGGCGGATTGAATGGGCCTCCGCTTCGATACGGGTCGACTCCCATCTCGGTTGCACCTGGTCTGTGGGGCGGCTACAGCCAGTACCTGTATATTCACCCGGGCGCGGTGATTCATCGGGTGCCGCCCTCGGTTCCGGCCAATCTCTTGACGGTGTTCCTGCCGCTGGCGAATGGAGTCGAGCTCGCATGCGGCTATGGTGAAGTGGGCATCGGTAGCTCGGTGCTGATTCAAGGACCTGGCGAGCACGGCCTGGCCGCCGCCATGGCGGCACGCGCGGCTGGTGCGACGTGCATTATCGTGGCTGGCCTCGGGATCGACGTCGGTCGACTGGAGATTGCACGCAACGTTGGCGCGCACTACACAGTTGACGTCGAGCACGAGGACCTTGTCGCACGCGTGAAGGACATCACCGGCGGCGAGGGAGTCGATGTCGTGATCAACATTACCGGCGCGGGCACCAACAGCCTGGAGCAGAGCCTTGGCGCGGCCGCGAAAGTCGCGACGGTGGTGATTTCGGACGCGGGCAAAGAGACCATCAACGAGGCAAGCTTCGGTCGCCGCGAGCTCACCCTGAAATCCTCGAATGGCCACTCCTATCGCTCGTGCGAGCGTGCCATCGACATGATCGCTTCGGGCGAGGTAGACGTTGAGGCACTTTCAGTTCCGCCGTACCCGCTGAACAAAGCCAGTGAAGCTATCGACGCGGTGGCTGGACTCATCGACCGATCCATTACCTTTGCTAGCATTGTGCCTTCGATCGACGCTTAAATCCGAATGGTTGTTATTGACAGCCATTGCCACGTCTCGGACGTCTGGTACGAGCCGGTTGAGACGCTTCTCTTTCAAATGGATCGCAACGGCGTGGATGGCGCCGTGCTCATCCAGATACTTGGCCAATTCGACAACGGCTATCAACAGGATTGTCTGCGACGCTATCCCGGCCGCTTCGCAAGCGTGGTCATGGTCAATGTCGCGGAGCCGACCGCCATCGGAGAGTTGCGGCGGCTGGCGGAAGACGGCGCGAGCGGCGTGCGCCTGCGTCCGACCGCACGATCGGTCGGAGACGACCCAATGGCCATCTGGCGGACCGCAGCCGATCTCGGCCTGTCAGTCAGCTGCCCCGGCTCGTCGGCTGATTTCGCGTCCCCGGAGTTTGTCGAAATGCTTGCGTCACTCCCGGAACTGTGTGTCGTGGTGGAGCATCTCGGTTCCGCCAGTCGGCCAGACGCCGACGCGGCCCAGGCCGAACAGCGAAGGGCCGCGTTGCGAAACCTCGCCTCGTTACCCAACGTCTACGTGAAGCTCCCCGGCCTGGGCGAATTTGCGCAACGCGCCAGTCCTCCGGACGCATTTCCCTTCGTTCGACCAATCCCGGACTATCTGGACTTCGTGTACGACCTTTTCGGACCAGAGCGCCTGATGTGGGGCAGCGATTTCCCGCCGGTCGCCGCGCGGGAAGGTTACGCCAGAGCACTCAGTCTGTGCCGTTCGGTATTCATGAGTCGGCCTGAGGCCGCGCGAGAGCTGATCTTCGGCGAGGTTGCCGCGCGCGTCTTCCCACTTCGCTGAGCATCCTTCGCTCAGGCGCGTGCGGCGAGTTGCTGCTGGAACTCAGCGCGGATTTGCTCGCCCCCATTGGACTGCCAGTCTTTGACGACCTGATCGTAATCGCCAAGCGGACGACGTCCGGCGACAATGTCTGCCAGCGCATCATTGACGGCGAGGGTGAGTTTCACGCCCTTGGCGTCGTTTGTGGGTGATGGCAGCCCCAGTGTCGGATCGGCAAGGCCCGGTGGAATCAGCACCTGCTCCGCGGCGTACTCCAGTTTGATGAAGTCGGCTGCCCCCGGGTAATAGATCACCTGCGGATGCTGCACGACGTACCGCCACGGAACATTGTTCACGTCCGCGTTCCAGGCTGGCGTCGCGATCGGGTTCCCGTTCGCATCCAGGTTGTAATGCGTGCCGGCGATGCCATTGGTCAGCAGCAGGTCCTCCTGGCTGCCGAACGGCGCCGCCAGCCAGTTCATCACCCGCAGGAGCTCCTTGATCCGATCAGGTGAACCAGCCTTCAACGCTGCGAGCGAGTTGAAGCCGGCGCCGAGGTAGGTGACGGGCTTCGCGCCTGCCTGGGCCGGAAACGGGTTCACCAGCGAGAAATCCACGCGCGGGTCGGCCTTCTGGCCTTTTGAGTAGACGTCGAACCAGTTGTTGCCAAAGGCCTGCACGGCAGTGGCGATCTTGCCAGCGACAAACATATCCCGGTACGCCGTCTGGCTAGCGGTGGTCTGAGAATCCGGATGCATCACGCCCGCCTGGACCAGGTCAAGCACGTACGCGACTGCTTGCTTGTACTGGTCTGTCTCGATGTCTTTGACGAGTTTGCCGCTGGAGTCGATCATCCAGTTGTTTGGCGCGGCGAACATCTGCACGAAATAGGCGCCGAGAAGGTACGCGGCTCCCTGAAAACCGCCGAAACCCCACACACCTTTATCGGGCTGGGTGAGCGCCTGCAGGACGCGCTTGAAGTCATCCGCGCTGGTGGGTGTGTAATCCTTGCCCACAACCACGTCGTACATCTGGCTGTTTTTGAACAACTGGTTGCCGCCGACCGCCCAGCGCTCGAGCGGGATCCCGTACACGTGACCATTGATCACGGCCCCGGAGTTCTGCCACGCGTACGTCGGAATTGCCGCGAGATTGGGATAGTCTTTGATCGCGTCGCCGGCCAGATACGGCGTGAGGTCCGCCGCGGAGTGTTGCAGATAGGCGGGCAAATTGGGAACCGCCGTAGACGGTGCGCTGAAGAAGCCGATGATGTCCGGCAGATCGTTGCTGCTGCCAGCCATCAACGTGCCAATCTTTGCGGTGTAGTCCGCCAGAGGCACAATGTCGAAGCGGAAATCGACGTTCAGCGTTTTGTTGACGGCCTGCCAGGCCGGATTCTGATCCGCCGGTGTCGGTGGTGGGTACAGGCCAACGACCGTTGCCAGAATGGTGCTGCCGGCTCCGGGCGCATCGGCGGGTAAGGCTTTTGTCGGATTGGACGGATAGTTCAGATAGGCGTCCTCATACAACGGGCCTTTGCTCGGCAGGTCGGGTTTGGGTTTGTTCGCAAACGGAACGTAGGCGGGTAGGCCCGGCACCGCGGCCGCGGCGGGGGACCCTGGCGCGGTCGTGGCCGCCGGTGCTGTGGTTGCGGCGGGCGCTGTGGTGGCGAGTGCCGCTGCGGCCGTCGGTGCGCTGGTGGGTGCAGGGGGTGCGGCGGTTGGACTCGAGGGCACCGCGGCCGGGCCACAGGCCGCGCTCAAGAGCGGCAGGGCTGAGATCGCCAGCGCACCACCGGCAAGGTGTCGCAGCAGTGTCCGTCGTGTAACGCTCCGGTCTGAGTGGTTCATGATGCGCACCTTCCCATGTGTTGTCTCAGCCAGACATCGCCTGCTGCAGCTCGGCACGGATCTGGTTGCCGCCACCGTCCTGCCAGTCTCGAACGAGCTGGTCGTAATCGCTGAGTGGTCGCTGACCGGAGATGATCTCCGTCAGGTCATCCATGAAGCGTTTCTGGAGCACAGTGCCCTGCGAGCCCATGGTCGCGGAGTAGTAGCCCAGTGTCGGGTCACTGACGCCGAGTGGGATCAATACCTGTTCGGCATCGTGAGCAGCCTGGGCATACCCTGGAATATCGGCGATGTACATCACCTGTGGGTGCTGCATGGTGTATTTCCAGGGCACGTTGTTGGCATCCGCGTTGCCGCGGTCCGTCAGCACGGGATTGCCATGGTAGTCCAGTTTGTAGTCCACGTCTTTGATGCCGGCCGTGAGCAGCAAGTCTTCCTGGCTGCCGAACGGTGCGGCCAACCAGTCCAGAATGCGCAGGATTTCCTTGATCCTGTCGGGACTCGCCTTTTTTATGGCGGTTGTCGATTGAAAGCCCGCGCCAAGATAGTGAGCTGGCGGATCTCCGGCTCGCGCGGCGAACGGCGCGACCGGCAGGAAGTTCACCGGTGGCTTGCGGTGCAATCCCTGACGCCATACCTGCGCCCAGCCCAGTCCGAACCCATTCACATAGACGGCCCACTTGCCGGCCGCGAAATCCGTTGATGCCTGGGTGATCCCCGCGTACTGCAGCGTGTTCGGATGGAACAGTCCGGCGCCAACCAGGCCGCGCACGTAGCCGACGGCCGCCTTGAACTCCGGCGCCTCGAGATCTTTCACCAACTTGCCATCGGAGTCCACTCGCCACTTGTTTGGCGCGCCAAACATCGAGGCGTAGTAGACGATGTCAAAGGCGACGCCCTGGTATGAACCCGTGGCCCAGCGGTCCTCGTCGGGTCGGTTGAGCTGCTGGAGGATCCGTTTCAAATCCTCCGCGTCCTTCGGGACGTAGCCGGATCCGATCTCCTGGTCCCAGATCGTGGTGTTCTTCAGCAACAGCGTGCCCGGCAAATAGCGTTCGAGCGGGATCAGATAGAGATGCCGGTTATAGACACTGCCAGCGTTCTTCCAGGCGAAGGTCGGAATGGCCGCGAGGTTCGGGTAATCATTGGCCGCGTCACCGGCCAGACACGGGGCGAGGTCCGCCATCGACTGGTCGAGAAACGTCGGGATGTGCGATGCCGCCGCGTAGCCGCCATAGAAGCTCAGCACATCCGGTAGATCACTGGCGCTGCCGGCCATGATGGTCGCCAGTTTGGTGGTGTAGTCGGTGAACGGCGTCAGCACGAAGTTGAACGTCGAGTGGAGCTGCCGATTCACCTCCTGCCAGGCCGGGTTGCTATCCAGGGCTGTCGGCGGAGGCTGGAGCTGCGGAACGAACGCGGTGACGCTGCTTCCCGTTCCAGGCGGCTGACTGACGGCTTTGATGGGCGATTGGGGGTAGTTGACGTAACCGTCCTCATACAGCGGCCCCTGACTAGGGAAATCTGGCTGGGGCCGGAGGGCGGCTGGCCTGTACGTTGGCAGCAACGACGTCGCAGGCTTTGCGACTGGCGCGACAGTGCCAGGACTGGATGCTGGTGGCGCCGGTGCGCAGGCCGCAAGCAGCGCCGCTGCGCTACCGACGCTTACCACCTGCTGAAGGAATTGGCGCCGATCCATCCTCAGACGCCGCTGGCTTGCACCGAGGCAACGAGCTTCGACTGGTTCTCTTCGAGAACAGCCTCGAGTGTGTCCTGCAGAGAGCGCGTCTCCAGCGCTCGCACTCGGTACAGCCCACCGTCGTACGGAGCAACGGGTCGCGCGCCGTCCGTCAGGCGTTGCGCCAGTCGCAACAGCACGCGCCGCATCGTAATCACGGCCACGTCCGAGCTGCCCAGGTGCTCGTTCCAGCGCGCGTAAATGGGCCCCATACTCTGGGTCATAGCCATGTCCTGCTCGCTGATCCCGCGGATGCCCGTGAAATTGGCGGTCTTCTGCATCTGACGGTCAATGAGATAGTCGTTGGATCTGTTGGCGAGCGGCAGTAAGGATGTTGCATCGAAGCGTGGCACCACCTGGAGGCCCTGCTCCACCTGCGCACGCTCCGCGTCCGTTAACGGCCGCTCGGCGTGATAGCGATAACCGACCACGCTGGTGTGCGTTTCGTCGATCGGCACATAGGCGTGACCTGTCAACGGGTATGTCCCCGGAATGATGCTGTAGAACGGCAACATCCACTGCGTCAGTCGCCAGTGGAACTGGCCGTTGGCTTCGTCGCGGCGGCCGCCGTAGACGAAACCATAGTCCGTTTCTTTGACCATGAGTTTCGGCGCCAGATCACGCGTGGGCGGCAGTCCAGCGATGCCGTCGACCGCGCGCCGGTGCAGGAAGCCAATATGCGAAGTGTCGATGTCGCCCTCGGCCGCCTGCGCGTAATTGGTCTCGTGGATCCAGCGGCGAAGGATGCGATGCGAGTCGGGCACCAGGCACCACTCCATCTCGGGCAGTTGTGGCGCAAGGTCCGCTGGGCCCATGTAGATCCAGATCAGTCCGCCCCACTCTTTGGCCGGATACGTGACGGCTTCTACCTTGCTGCGAAAATCGGACTCGGCGGGCTCATTGGGCATGTCCACGCAGGTGCCGTCAACGTCGAACTTCCAGCCGTGGTAGACGCACCTGATGCCAGCTTCTTCGTTCCTGCCGAAGAAGAGGCTTGCTCCTCGGTGAGGACAGTTCGTCTGGATAAAACCAACCTTGCCGTTCGTGTCGCGGAAGGCGACCAGGTCCTCACCCAGGATGCGCACACGCCTGGGGTCGCTGTCGGCGTGTGGCAGCTCTGAGGCCAGCAGCGCTGGGAGCCAGAAGCGGCGGAACAACTCGCCCATGGGCGTGCCCGGCCCGATGCGGGTCAGAAGTTCGTTGTCGGCTTGGCTGAGCATGCGCCTGGCTCCTTGTCGGATCTGCCCGGCTGAGACTATCGCAGTTATGCACTATCTGGCAATCGAGCGACTGACCCGTGCCGCGCATCGTCAGAGCACCGCGATCAGTTCCACCTGAAAGCAAACACCACCGCGCAGCGGTCCCTCCTGGACGTGCCGTGCTGGACGGCTGCGTTCATCTGGAAATGCGCCGAGCCAGCCCTGCTCGAACGCGCCGCGATAGGCCGGATCGGAAAGCAGGACCGTCACGTGACCGATGTTCTCCAGGGTCCCGCCCGCGGCATGCATGAACGCGGCGACATTCTCGAAGAGCAGGCGCGCCTGTTCACCTGGATCGCCGGGCACCCTGTCCGTGGCTGGATCCCGACCGCTGATGCGCGAGGAAAACACGATGTTGCCGACACGACAGCCGAGCGGCACCGCCGCGGTATGTGACCAGCCTGGCAGGTCAATACTGCGCCGCTCGCTCATGCGCCAGGCAACGTAGCGCAGTAGTGCGGTACAGTCAACCGATCGCGATGCGTGTCTGCGCTTGACACCTTGACCGCGAGTGACCATTTGCCAGGCACGGATTATGCACGTTGCTGTGGCGGCAGGGTGTGCTGTCGCAGGATGTGTCGCAAGCGACGGTGTGCGCCCGTACGCCGTTCCTAACTCGAGGGCGCTCGGGCGACTCTCATTGCAGACGCTAGCTGCAGCGGTCGGCGCGACTTCATCGGTTTGGGGGGGAATCGCGGCTCAATCGAGGGTGGCGCCGGATGCAGCAACGCCGGTCACGGCTTACTCGCCGACGCTGTAACGTAGCCTCCCAAGGCAAACAAAGAAGCATCCACCAGAAATCGGTCGAAATAGCCGAGTTCCAGACTTTTCACGACGGCGTCAGAATTTACCTTAGCCGCACCGAGGACGAAGCCGAAAATGCACGCCCAGATGTAATGGGCGCGCGCGCCGCCAAACCCAGCTGAAATAAGCGCTGAGGAGGCGCACCCCCAAACGCCCTTGTATACGTACTCTCCAAATGCCTGGGCGCCGGTCGGATCGGTAAGATTGGGCGGGCTGTTCAGGACGTATGTATATGGGTTCACTGATGGAAGTGTGTCTTCGCTAGCGAATCGGCCGAGTGCAGGGTCGTAACCCCGGAGGGGAAAGAGGAGCAGCCCCGCCTTCGGCTCGTAGAATTGTCCGGTGTACGCGAAGGGGTTGATAAGGTCACCGGACTGGCTGGGGGTGCCAAACGCGGTATATGTGTAGCTGGTGGCAACACTCCCTGTCAGCGTGGCGAGGACTGTGGTGCTGCGCTGGGCGTCAGACAAATAGAAGTACCGTTGTCCTCCACGGACCATTTCCAATTGTCGGTTCGTCTGGGTGGGATCGTGCACGTAAGCGGCGGTAAGCGTGTTCGTGGCGTCGTATTCGGCGGCGATGTTCTTCTCATCGTAAGCGTAGCGGGTGACGCTCGTGCCTTCGTCGATTTCCACCGGCCGGCGGAGTGGGTCATAGCGGAAGACGGTGGCGGTGCCGTCTGGGCGCGTGATCCCAATCAGCTGATGCTCGGCGGACCAGGTGTAACTCGTGGTCTCCCCAGTGGCTTTGGTTATTCGCTTGACGAGGTTGCCCTCATTGTCGTAGGCGTAAGTAGTGGTCGCGTCGCTGACAAGCCGATCGTTGCCGTCGTAGGCAAATGATCCGAGGGGTGACGTCGACGTCGAAATACGGTTGCCCACAGGGTCGTAGGTGTACGTGTCGGCGGGGAGTCCGGAGATGCCCGGATAGATGGCGGAAGTGAGCTGGGAGGCGGCGTCGTAGGCGTACGTGGTTGTCCCAGCGGTGGTAGTAAGGGATCCGCGAAGCCCGGCGCTGTTATAGGTATAGTCCGCCTGGTTTACAACAGTTGGACCGAGGTTGGAGTGCAGAGTGATGAGATCACCAGCCGCGTTGTACGCAATTGCGTCATTGATGCCATTGGGTCGAATCAGGCTCGTGAGCCTGCCGGTCGGATCATAACCAAAATCGAACCGTCCACCGGCTGGATCGGTAAGCGTCGTGAGCCGCTGGACACTGTCGTAAGCGTAGCTGGTGGTGCCAGTTGGGCCTTGTGTGAACGTCAGATTGCCCACGGCGTCATATGCATAGGTGAAGCTTGTGGACGGAACGGGTGACGGGCCAAGGCCGGTGCTCGTGGTCGAGAGCAGACGGCCGCCGTCGTCATACGTAAAGGCGAGCTCGGCGGTCGCGTTCACCGCGCTCACCAGTCGTCCGAGCGGGTCATACGTGTAGGTTGAAGTGCCGGCCCCGGGCATGATCTTTGAGATTAGTCGAGAGTCAGCATCGTACGTGTATGCAGTCACGTCCCCGTTGCGGTCTGTCACAGAGACCATATTTCCGGCACCGTCGTACACCATGTGGTCGCTAGCGCCGGCAGCGTCCGTGACTGAAGTGACCCGATCGAAAGAGTCGAAAGTTGCGCCGCGTGTGTGACCGCTGGCGTCGGCGACATCAGTAAGGTTACCGTCCGCATCGTATGCGAAGGAGGTGGTTGCACCGGTCGGATCCGTGATCGAGCGGACCCGACCAGTTGCAGGGTCGACGTTCTGGCGGGTCGTATTGCCGCCGGGATCGGTAACGGTCACGAGTTGCCCAGCACTGTCGTATGTGCGAGTGGTCGTACGGCCCAAAGCGTCCGTTGTGGACAGTAGGTGGCCAGCGCTGTCATAGGTGAAGGTGCTGGCGTGGCCGTTGGCGTCAGCCATCGTGAGCAAGAGCCCATGCGCATCATAGGTGTTGCTGGCGGTGACGGCGCCTGTCGCGTCGGTCACCGTCAGCGGCTCGCCGAGGGTGTTGTAGGTGTAGGTCGTTGTTTGGCCGTTGGCGTTCGTCCGGCTAACCACGTTGTTGGCCGCGTCGTATGTTTGGCTGATCGAGTGGCCGAGCGGATCGGTCACGGTTAACTGCAGACCAATCGCGTTATACGTTGCTTGCGTAGTAATAGTTTTGCCGGCGAAGGTCTGATCTTGCTGGATCACATCTCCACGGTCGTCGTATGTGTTGATCGTCGTGAGCACCCCGGTCGCGTCGGTGAAGACTTGCTGGTGTCCGGCGACGTTTGCGGCGATTGTCGACGTATTGCCGTTGCCATCGGTTACGGCGGTAATCCGGCCCGAGGCGTCGTAGGTCAGTGTGCGGACCAACTGACCGCCGCCGGTGATCGTGAGCAGGTCGTGTGCAGCGTCGTAGGTGAATGACTGCGTAGCACCGTTGGGATATGCCACATTGGTGAGGTCGCCGGCGGCGGAGTACGTGTAGGTGATGCTGCCGGTCGGGCCGACGATCTGGCTGATCCGGTTGCTGGCATCGCGATTGAAGCTGACAGACGGGCCCGACGACGAGTGGATGCCGTTGTTGTCTATCGTCAGCGTATTGCCGTTTGTATCGGCCTGACTCAGCAGGCCGGCGTGACGATCAATCGTGTACTTCGTGCCGTTTTTCGCCGTAAGGATAAATTGCAGCGGGTCGTACATTTGCGAGACTCCGAAGAGACCGCCTGCGAAGAAGTTTGAGCCTCTGAGCTGAAGTCCATTATCGATGGCCTGCAGTGAGGAGGTGCTTCCCGCCTCGGCGGTGTACGCCGAACTCGTCGAGCCGGGCAAGAAAGAGCTTTGCGGAGTCAAATCGAACTTCTCGACGTGGCCATCAGGCCAGGTGACGCTGACGACATGCGGCACCGTCGTCTTGTAGCAGCTCTGCAGGAATGGGAAGGACCCACAGTTGAAGGTCGTCCAGCCGCCACTGCCAAGCGGGCCATTGGTGTCGATGCGAAAATCAGCCAGGCTTACGCTCCAGCCGACCCCAAAGTCTCCTGGCACCAGGTTGACGCTGTCATAGGTGCGCTGAACAGCAATCGGGATATTCGCGGCGTTGATGTTCATGTCCTGGAACGTGGTCGCGTATCGGCCCGGCTTATAGGTGCCGTCGACGATCAGGCCTGACTCTGTTTCGAAAACTCCGCCGCCCGACGAGCTCGCCCGAATGTTGATCGCATATGTGCCGTCGCGAAGCAACGTTGGGTCGAAAGTGGCTGCGACGTTGGTTCCGCTGCCGCTGGCAAGCTGAGTGAGGTTCGAATCCTCCGGGCGGCGATAGGAAATGGTCCAACTCGTGATCGTCTCGCCGGATGGAGGCATAAGTGTTGCTGCGATATTGACCGGCCCCGTCACAGTCGTACCCGTCGTGGGATTCATGGCTGCGATTGCAGCCGTCGCGGGGCCTCCGCTGGTGACCGTAATCGACACCATGGCGGGATTCGAGAACGCGTTTGTGTTGTCGCGCACCACATAGGTGAAGCTGTCATCTCCAGTAAATCCGGCGGCGGGAACGTAGCTGAAGGAGCCGTCTCCACGCAGCTGAACCACGCCCTGGCCGGCATCGTGCTGCAGAACCGCGGTGAGAGACCGACCTGGGTTAAGGCTCGCGTCATTGCTGAGGACGCCGGGGGCAGCGACGTCAAGCTCTCTACCAGTCTGGACCGTGTACACGTCGTCCGCGGCTTGCGGCGGTCCAGTGGCGCCGATCGTGATCGTGAGGCCTGGAGTGTCCGCGTCGGGCGTGACTCCATTGCTCGCGGAGATGGTAAAAGTGAATACGCCTGCTCTGGCAGGTACGCCGGACAACAGTCCAGACAGCGGATCAAGCGCCAAACCGTCGGGGACTGCTCCCGATGCGACAGCGAACATGGGCGCAGGCGTGCCGCTCGCAGCGAACTGATAACTGTACGCAGTCCCGACTGTCCCGGACGTTGGCGGTGTTTGCGCTGTGAAAGCCGGTGCTATCCCAGACGGAGTCGAGGTCGGTGTCGGCGTCGG
>Ga0070732_10001619_pt1 | contig 12273 bp, 13 predicted proteins | sample Coa_R1_5_FD_66449 | JGI IMG/M metagenome (GOLD analysis project Ga0070732, IMG submission 66449) | Surface soil microbial communities from Centralia Pennsylvania, which are recovering from an underground coalmine fire - Coalmine... | ecosystem: Environmental > Terrestrial > Soil > Unclassified ...
TTCAATAAAAACAACGGTTCGTGAGCGAAACCATCGTGGTGATCATCTCGTGCTGCCGGCGTGTGAGCGGTAGTTCGGGTGACATCAGCACCCCGAAGGTGGAAAAGGCGTGGTTCAGCGCGTCGGGAATCAGGCTGTGCGAGGCCACGATCGCCGGGAGCCCTTCATCGGTCTTGAATACGGGCATGGCATATTCTTGGGGGTACAGAGAATGCTGCGATTCAAGGGCGCGTAAGAGCCGCTCATTGGCTTCCGAGAGTGGAACTGTCTTGATCCAGGTCATATGGATGGGCAGGATACGAAATTCGATTGGAGCCGTGCACTACTAGAAAAGTACTAGACGGATCACCCCAGCTTTAGCTGGGAACGAACTCATCGCATATTCTGCTTCTTCATTCTTGGAGCTTAGAGAGAGCAAGATCCGGATATCCCCCGGGGATCGATCTTGGATACACTTTTCCGCATGACCGAGACCGCCTTTCGTCCCGCCCTCGAGAAAGCTCTGCAAATCGCATTGTCTTATCTGAACGATCTGGATCGTAAGCCCGTCAGCAGTCCTGTTGATTTAGCAACTCTACGGCGCCGCCTGGCAAAGGGACTTGGCGAGAGCAGCCTTCCGACCGAAGCCGTCCTCGATCAACTGGCAAAAGATGTGGAGGGCGCAATTATTGGCTCAGCGGGCGGCCGGTTTTTCGGATGGGTGGTAGGGGGTTCTTTCCCGGCCGCTCTGGCGGCGGACTGGCTCACTTCCACGTGGGATCAAAACGCGGCTCTGTATTCGTGCGGGCCAGCAGCTGCGGTGGTCGAGGAAGTGGCCGGTTCCTGGCTCAAGGAGATTCTGGGTCTCCCCAGTGAGGCCAGCTTTGCCTTCGTCACCGGCACCCAGATGTCCCACTTCACCTGTCTGGCGGCGGCGCGCCATGCTCTCTTAGATCGTCGGGGCTGGAATGTCGAAGAAAAAGGACTCTTTGGAGCCCCGCCGTTTCGTGTTCTATGCAATGGCGAGCGTCATGGTTCGATTGAGCGCGCGGTCCGTTATCTCGGCATCGGTCAATCTCAGATGCTCAATCTGGCGACGGACGCAATGAGCCGTGTGATACCGGGCGCCCTGGAGCAGGCCCTGCGGGATGATCCCTCTTCTCTCACCATCGTGGTGCTGCAAGCGGGTGACATCAGCACCGGTGCGTTTGACGACTTTCACCAGTTGATCCCGCTTGCTAAGCAGCACAGCGCCTGGGTCCATGTGGATGGAGCCTTTGGATTGTGGGCGGGAGCCAGCCCGCAATATCGCGCCCTGGTCAAGGGCGTGGAACAAGCGGATTCGTGGACCACCGACGGCCACAAGTGGCTAAACGTTCCTTACGATTGTGGGTATGCATTCGTCTCCGACGCAAAGGCGCACCGTGACTCCATGTCTCATCGCGCAGTTTATTTGACGCATGACGATCAGGCTCGAGACCAGATCGACTGGAATCCGGAATGGTCGCGCCGCGCGCGCGGATTTCCTACCTACGCGGCGTTGCGCCAGTTGGGCCGGCAAGGGATCGCTGACCTCATCAACCGCTGCTGCTGCCATACCAAAACTCTTGTGTCCCGTCTGGCTGCCCTTCCGGGCGTTGAACTGTTATCTCCACCGGTGCTGAATCAGGCAATGGTGCGTTTTCTGGACCGGAAGCTTGATTCTTCGGACCGCGATCACGATCGAAAAACGGATGAGGTGATTTCGGCTGTCGCTGCTTCCGGAGAAGCTTTTTTCACCCCGACGACCTGGCACAATAAGCGGGCGATGCGAGTGAGCATTTGCAACTGGCGTACTTCGGGGGAAGATATCGAGCGCACGTTCAACGCCTTCGCACATGTGCTCACGCAAAGGTGAGCCCCGGGATTGGCATCAATGATTCGGTGGTCAATCCTTGTTCTCAACCACCACATTGGGGCTGGCGGGGTTTTCTCCCCCGCCCCGTATAGCCGATTTGAAACCGCGGATGCCCTCGCCGATTCCCTTCCCAAGTTCAGGAAGTTTTTTCGGTCCGAACACGAGCACGGCAAGTACGAAGATCACCAGCAGATGCATGGGTTGAAAAAGTCCTTCCAACATTTCGCCTCCTAAGTATGGCGTGTATCACTTGCGTATGGGCCTTGAGCAAAAAAAACACGCGCTGAAAGGGGTTCTGTTCCTCACAGCGCGTGTGCCCAAGGCAAGCGGAGAATCATGCCTTCCATTTAGCGTTCGCGGCGGGCTTCATCCGCGTCTTCGCTCAGATCACGCATGAAGTCAAAGAATTCCTGCGACTGCCCGATGAACAGGCCGTCCGTCACCAGGCCTGCAATGGCCTTGGTGGCTGCGTTTTTTGTTTCGGTCGGACGAATGATGGAAATCCGGGGTAAGTTCCGGTTCAGAAACGCTGTCGGTTCCGGCATGATCAGGTTAGCCTGCAGGTCCTCAACGACCGATGGTGGAGTCTTAGCAGGGAACGAGGTCAGATTCGGAAAGGATACGTGCACGCCGGTCTCAGGGTCCGTGACGCTCAACGCAGGCGCGTTGCCCGCCTTGTCGTGCCAGGTTTGGAAGTGGCATGTTTCGGTGGGTCCGATGCTCAGCAAAATCCGCAACACTTCGGGATGGGTCACGCGTTGTGCCAATTGCGGATAGAGGCTGGATCCGCCTTGCTCAATAAACGCGAAGTGAAATCCTGCGGTGTTGGCGATCGCTTGCAGGAACTTGGGATTATCCTTCAGGTCGTCATCGGTTCTGGGGATTGCTGGATGCTGATTCACCGCCAGGCTCGGAACGGCCTGACGAAATTTATCACCCAGGTCCGGGTTTCCATTGCGGCTTCGGTAGCGCGTCCACCAACTCGTGTCAACCGAAAGCTGCATCAGGTTGGTGATTCGTCCCACCTGGTTGGCGCCTGTTGCCTTACTGCTGGGCAAAGTGCGGAAACGATCCAGGCTGACCGGCTCAGCTCCCTTCGATACCAGATATGCGTTGATGAAGGTCTCGTGGCTTAGCTCATCTTCTGTGTTGTCATGAATGTACTGCGGCATGTCCATGTCGAGTTTTGTAAGGGCGGTGGTGTACGCCGCGCTTCCTCCGGTCGCCTTTGCGGGGTACCCGGGAATCTGCCCACTGGCAATCTTGGCAACTTCGTCGTCTTGTACCCCTGCAAGTTCTGTGTACTGCAGCCACAGATCGCTCTCGATGATTTCAGCCGCTGCCAGGAAGCGCAGAATTGCGGCGTCGCCCTTGGTCAGCGAGCCATTGCGTTCCTCTGGACCCGTTTCGGCGGACATAAGAGCGCTGGCTGACAGGGCCGCGCCGGCAACGCCCAGGCCTTTAAGAAACGAACGGCGTTTCATCACAGTGCCCAACTGAGAATCGAGGTTCCCTTCGTTCTTTTCTTGAATTGTCGCATCAGACAGGAGAGTAGAGCGAGATTCTTCCCTTGGCATGTTTCACACTCCGGTTGGTTTCAGAAAGGATTTGGGCGATTCGATCCAGGGTTCGACCGCCACGCACAGGCTATAGCGGCGCGTCTACCCGACTTGTCACCAGATGGTCTCGGACTGGTAAATTCTTTGTTGCTTCGTTGCTTCGGAGGGCAAATCCAGATCATTCATGGAAGTGTCATCGAGACTCGCGCCGCAGAATGTACGACGGATGCTCAAGCCCGGTCGGCGGGTAATATTCCTTGTGTGTGAACTGGAATCCGAGTTTCTCTAGTAACCCGCGCGAGGAGGAGTTGTTGGGATTGTGCCCGGCAAATAGTGCTGCGGCGCCCAGCTTCTCAAACCCATAGTCAATGACAGCAGTCGCGGCCTCTCCGGCCAATCCCTGCCTCCACCACTTGGGACGGATGTGCACGCCCAGTTCGTAAATGCGGCGCTGTGGATCATAGGGCCGCAACCCGCAGCAGCCCACGTGCTCGCCGCCCTTCAATAGAAACATCGGCCAATATTGGATTCCTAACTCGCGCTCATTGGCGATCTGCTTGTAGAGGATCTCTTTGACTTGATCGGTGGAGAGTTGACCGCGAAGGTCGATAAACTTCATCACTTCGGGATCCCCCCAAAGTCCCATCGCCAGGGAAAGATCTTGTTCGCACCAGCGACGAAAGCCCAGTCTCTCGCTGCGCAGGAAGTATTCGACTGGAGCCATTTCGCGCTAGTTTACTGCTAGCGACGCGAGCGTCTGAAGATCTGGCACTCTAAGATCGGGTTCTCCTTCAGTCGGGCGCGTAGCTCCGAAACCACGGCGATACACCAGCACCGTGGCCATCCCCAGCGCCTTCGCCGGGAGCACATCGTGGTGGACACTTTGACCGACATGCAATAACTTTTCGCGTGCTTCCCCCAGGCGTTTCAGAGCAAGCAGAAACGGAGCCGCCGACGGCTTATAGGCCTTTGCTTGCTCCGCTGTTATGACGTCGTCAAACTTAATCTGCAAATGCCGCGCCGTCGCCGCGAAAAAGTCATCGTCGGTATTAGAAATAATGGCCAACTTGTATTTCGTCTTGAGCTTTCTGAGCGCCGCCCTGGTATCCGGATACGGTTGCCAGTCTTTGAGCGACTCCGGCAGAGATTCCGCTTCCGCATTCGACGCTTGAAATCCCAGCCGTTCTCCGAAGCCTCGCACCACATTCGCCAGCACCTCACGATAACGCCGGTAAGGATTTTGTTCCCGAGGCTCCAGCTCGCCGTAAATGTCGAAAATCTGGCGGTCGCTGAGGTGATGTCCATGCGCATGGAGAATCGGCCGCAAAGCTCCAAGCAGACCGGTTTCCCAATCGATAAGCGTGCCGTAGCAATCAAATGTCAAAACTTCGAAGCGATCGAAGTCCAAGCTTCCGTTATCCAAGTTTCGCGCCATTCGGTACTTTCCTCTCAGGATGCAATAGAACCACCTCGCCAGTCGGCAGGTAGAAACCAGTCGTAAGCACTTCGGAAAAGAACGTCGCCACCTGTTTAGGAGGGAAATTCACTACACCAACGATCTGCTTTCCGAGCAAATCTTCCTTGCTGTACAAGTGCTTGATCTGCGCGCTCGATCGTTTCACTCCTAGTTCGCCGAAATCAATCTTGAGCTTATAAGTCGGCTTGCGAGCCTCCGGGAAATCTTCCACTTCGATAATAGTGCCGGCGCGCAGTTCAACTTTTTCGAAATCCTTCCAAATAATCTGTTCCATAGAGTCTTCCGTAGCTGGCAATTCCCCGGTCGGAGGTTTTTCCGGCGGAGCCGATTATTCAGTCTACATGGACTGATGCACAACCTCGATCATGTGTCCGTCAAGGTCGCGGATAATCGCGCCGAAATAGTCGGGACCAATGTCAGGCCGTCTTCCCGGCGCGCGGACACTCGTTCCGCCTCGCTGCAGCGCGAGTTCGTGGAATTTGACGATCTGCTCTCGGGTATCGGCGCTTACGGCGATGTGGCAACGTGCTCCCACCAGCGGATCGCTGGATACAACCGGATAAAGGAAGAAGATCGACTTGCCCATCGGACCAAACGCGGCCTCCTCTGGGGCGCGATGTTCCAGACGATAGCCCAGGGGAAGAAAGCAGTCGGAATAGAATTGAACTGCCTTTTCAAACTTGCGGCTGCCCACAGAAAGGTGATTGATCACAGGTGCACCATGCTACAGAATGATTGTATACAATATATTACTTATTGTATACATTTGAACAATAACACAGCGCTATGTCGAATCCAGTGAGCGCCCCGCGCATTTCCGCAACGACAATCGCGGAGGCTCGCGCCCGCATCGGGCCGGAGTTCCTCGATTCACGGCAGATCGAGAACATTGATCTTTCCCGAGAGATCGGCACGCAACTCCTGTGCAAAATTGAAAGTGAAAATCCGGTCGGTTCGTTCAAGGGCCGTGGCGCGGATTCGTTCGTGAACTCTCTGGCCGCAACCACGCCGGCGCTGATAGCGGCATCTGCCGGCAATTTCGGGCTGGCCTTGGCCTACGCCGGAAAGCGGCGGGGCATCGAAGTCACGATTTATGCCGCAGAAACAGCCAGCCCGGCAAAGCTTGAGCGAATTCGATCGACTGGCGCAGCCGTCAAGCTGGTAGGGCGCGACTTTGACGAAGCCAAGGCATATGCGCGTGACGACGCAGTGAAAATGAATGCAATCTTTGTCGAAGACGGGCGTGAAGCGGCGATCACCGCTGGCGCCGGGACCATGGCGATGGAGCTCACCGTATCGCCGCAGCCGATTGATACGGTGCTTGTGCCTCTGGGCAATGGAGCACTGCTGGCCGGGCTGGGCTGGTGGTTTCGAGCGCATGCTCCTAAGACGCGCATGATCGGCATCTGCGCGGAGGGCGCACCAGCAATGGCACGCTCCTGGCGCTCTCACTTGATGCAAAGCACGGCCAATGTCAACACCATTGCCGATGGCATTGCGGTTCGAGTTCCCGTGCCCGAAGCGTTAGAGGATCTTCAAAGTGTCGTGGACGACATCGTTCTTGTCAGCGACGAGGCTATGAAGCGGGCTCTCAAGCTTGTCCACAAATACCTGGGATTGATCTGTGAACCGTCGAGTGTGGCGGGCGTGGCCGCACTCATGACTCATTCGTCCCTTGCCAAGGGCCTGGTTTGCACTCCCATCACCGGAGGCAATGCGACCTGGAAGCAGCTCCAAGGATGGCTCGCCGAAATCGAATGACCTCGCCAAAAGTTTGCTCCGCTCGCACAAGTCGTTTGCGACAAAATCTTCGGTTAACACTATTGCGCCGCATTGTAAGCGGCCACTTCAAGGCGGGGGAACCGATTAATGAATCGCGCGTGGCCGCCCGGATGAAAGTCAGCCGCACACCGCTTCGCGAGGCCCTGTTGCAATTGGAGCGGGAAGGATTCATCCGCTCGGATGAACGGCGTGGATTCTCTGTCGAGCATTTGTCAACGCGTGAGGTGCGCGAAATCTATCCCATGATTTGGACGTTGGAAGGGCTGGCCGTGCGCTCGAGTTCTGTTTGTATGCCGATCCTTGCGCCCGAACTCGCTCGGATAAACTCGCACTTCGCTAAGGCACGGGACCCGCAGCGCGCTCTCGCTCTCGATACCCTGTGGCACGAGCGGTTGACGAGCCAATCGCAAAATCAACGTTTGCTTGCAGCGATTTCTGCACTGCGTCTCACCATTCAGCGCTATGAGACCGTATACATGGCCGATCCGCGGCTCATTCCACAATCGGTCTCGCAGCACAACGCAATCATTGATGCCATGAAAAAGCGCGACACAGAAGCCGTGGTGAAGAGGCTAGAAGACAATTGGCGCTTCGGAATGGAAGTGCTGATCAGAAAAATGGGCGAAGAGTAGGCAGCCCAGCCGACATTTTCGCGCGGCGCCGAATCTTCCGCCGTCAGGGCATCAGTTAGACACTGTTAAAGATTCCGGCCCGGCTTCGCTGGCTCGTCTTGCCCAGTAACCACCGTTCTCTCCGCACTGAATTTTTACTCGCGATTAACTCTGCCGTCATGAACCCGCAACATCCGTTCTCTAGACTGCTCTCCGTTTTGCGAAATGTTGAAACGCAAAGCACAGGAGGAAGGATGAGTACTATCTCGATGCTGCATGAGTGGTGTCGTCGCACAGTCGTTGGCGCATCCCTGCTGGCGATCCTGGCGAACAATCCCACTGCGTTCGCCCAGACCGCCGCCGTCCAACAAGAGGCCCGCGTCAAGACTGCAACCCCGATCAAACATGTCGTTGTGCTGATCGGCGAAAACCGCTCGTTCGATCACGTGTTCGGAACCTACGTGCCGCGTAAGCACCAAAAAATCTCGAATCTTTTGTCGAAGGGGATCATTAACGCCGACGGCACGCCCGGCCCAAATTTCGCCAAAGCGCAGCAGTTCCAGGCGGTCGCGCCATTCCAGACCGAATATTTCATCAGCCTGAATTCGGACCAGAAATCTCCGTACAGCGTTCTGCCCCAGCCCAGCCTGAACTTTTCCCCCACCCAGCCCTTCTTCCCTGCGAGCACACCCACCAGCGTGCTGGCGGCAGTCGAGCCCTCTCTTGAGACCAAGGATCTGCGCCTTCTGACTACGGGCGCCGCGACCGGTTTTTCGCAAACGTTTGTGCAGCCTGATCCAGACACGCGCATTCAGAATTTCAACAATCTGCCAAACGGTCCTTTCCCGCTGGAAGGAGCCAAACTGCCCTACGATTCCTACACCGGAGACACGACGCATCGCCTGTTCGAGATGTGGCAGCAATCAGACTGCAACATCAACAATGCCACGCCCGAGAACCCCTCCGGCTGTCTCAATGATCTCTATCCCTTCGTGATCACCACCTATACGAACCAATTCGACCCGTTCTTCAAGGGGATTGACGACAACGGCGGCGGAAACTCGATGGCCTTCTATAACGTTCAAAAGGGAGATGCCCCGTTCCTAAAGCACCTCGCGGATGAGTTCTCCATAAGCGACAATTTCCATCAGTCGTTCATGGGCGGCACCGGCGCCAATCACGTGATGCTCGGCACCGGCAACCCAATCTTCTGGAGCGACGGCCAGGGCAATCCGACAATGCCCTCATCCCACATTGCCAATCCCAATCCTCTGCCGGGCACGGACAATGTTTACACCGTGGACCTGAACTTCGACGGAAACTTCACCGAGTGCGGCGACGTCTCCCAGCCGGGAATTGCGCCCATCGTCAACTACCTGCAGTCTCTTCCTTACGATCCCAGCACGCGCTGCCAACCTAATCACTTCTACATGATCAACAATATTTCACCCGGTTTCCTGCCCGACGGGACGGTTGACACCACTGACATTGCCTCTGTCAATGCCATTCCGCCCTCCAATGTTCGTACCGTGGGAGAGGCGCTCAACGAGAAGCACGTCTCCTGGGCCTATTACGGGGGCGCGTATAACGCTGCAGTTAAATTGCAGCATGATCCAACCAGCACGGATCCGGCGGTGCAAATCGGAGTTGCGTACTGCAACATCTGCAACTTCGAGTCCTATGCCACAGCCATCATGGGCGATCCGGCACAGCGGGCGGCGCATATTAAAGACGCGACCGACTTCTTTGCTGCCGTCGACTCGGAGACTCTGCCGGCGGTCTCGTTCGTCAAACCTGACGGCCTGCTGGATGGTCACCCTGCCTCTTCGAAGCTCGATCTCTTCGAAGGCATGACCAAGAAGATTCTCGACCGCCTCAATGCTCATCCGGATCTGATGGCACAGACCGCGGTCATTATCACCTTCGATGAAGGCGGCGGTTTCTATGACTCCGGCTACATTCAGCCGCTGGACTTCTTCGGGGACGGGCCGCGGATTCCCCTCATCGTTATCTCTAACTTCAGCAAGGGAGGTCACGTCAACCACACGTACACGGACCACGTTTCCATCCTAAAGTTCATCGAACGGAACTGGAATTTGAGGCCGCTGACTGCCGGTGGCCGCGATAACTTCCCGAACCCGGTTTCCGATAGGGCCAATCCTTATGTTCCGCTCAACAGCCCAGCCATAGGCGATCTGTTCGACATGTTTCACTTCGACCGCGACCACGACTAAGGTGAATCAAAAGAGAAACAGCCCCATTTCCCCGTTGTCTACGGAGGAATGGGGCTTTCCTACAGGAACATCAATCCGGACGAGAGCAATGCTGATCTCGCTGTCCAATCGCTTAACACAATAGAAATGCCCACGCGGAACGCGTCATGAAACAGGGTCTCACGGACGTCCGCGAGGGCTTTCATGTGTACAGACTCTTACGGCCAGTTGTTCACTAGATTCGTTACGTTGGGGCTACCCAATCCGGTGGCAAAGTCCCAACCTCTGTGCGCCGGAAACGCTACCTGCAGCGACTTGTCAGACAGAGAAAGAACACCGAACTTGTCCGTAGCAGGGAGGACACAATTGTTCGTGCCGAAGCAGGGAACGTCATTGTTCCCTCGGGTTACGTCGTGGAAAACACAAGCACTCCCCACGGTGTTGCCGTCATTGGCATTGCACTTGGATAAAAGTGAATTGTTGGGAACGGTTCGGGTACCGAATTGTGCGGCGGCGAGATGATAATAGATGGGCGCCGGATTGCCCTGGCGACTACCCGCCTTCTCATTAATCAGCGCCTGAATGCTAGCAAATTGCGGCGCCCCGAAGGAAGTTCCGCCCGCACTGTTGAAGAACACGTCGATTGGTTTGGAATAGTCGCAGGGAGTTCCTCCTTCTTTCGCGTCTGACATGCATAAGATGATGGCGTGATTCCAGAAGCCGTTCGAAGAAAACAAGGAGGCGTCTGGCAAATCACGCTTATTATCGAATGGAACGCCGAAGACTTGGCCTTGCCACGAAGGCTTGCTGTAAACGAAGCTGGGACCTCCGCTGCCGCCAACGATATCGAGAAAATTCGCACCGATAGCGCTGTTGCAGGAAGCAAGTCCATTGTTGAATCCCAATAGCTGGAATAGGACGCTGCCGGCGCAGGAATCGTTCCAGGTCATCTCCGGAATGTAGGACTTGGCTGACTTTCCGGTGGCAGTATTGGTTTTGTTCCAATAGGTGCTGTTCGTGCCATTGGCAGTGTCGGCAAAGTCCGTGCCGCCCGCGGCAAAATTGAATGGCGTCGAGGCCAGACCATTCACCGCGATGCCATCCGCTGCGTAACTGGCGGTATTGAAGTTGTCGCAGCCAGCCGAGGATGCATCCCCGGAAGAAACGAAGACCGAAACTCCTTCAGCCGCCGCTTGCTGCCAGAGGCTGTTGATAAATGCATTGCCACTTGGCCCTTGATGAGTCTCGCAGCCTCCGAAGCTGAGACTCATGATGGGTGGCGGAGTCTTGCTGTTCAGCAGATTCACCGCGGCCAAGATGGCTCCAAAACCAGTGGAACCATTGGCGCATGAGGCTAACTCGACATTGGCATCAGGGGCGACTGCACCCGCCCACTCTGCGTCCAGTGCAGCTTCACCTTCTTCACCATTCTTTCCTGGATCGGTGCAACCCGGACCGGGATGAATTTGCTTGAAAGTACCCGAAAACGAGGAGAGCCCAAACGCCTTTCGGAAGGTAGCTACGTCAGCCGCCTGTATGTCGCTAATTTCCAGGACGACAACGGTTTGTCCTTTCCCGGTGATTGGCTTGGCCGCTTTATAAAGTGGAGTGACATTGTAGATGGTGGCGAAATCCCCAGGCGCAACGTCAAATTGCTCGGTATTGTTGAACCCGTCGGGACATCCCGTGCACGGAAACGTGAAGTTCGGGACCGGTTTCTTCATGAGCGATTTCGGAAAAAAGTCATTCAGGGAGGCGACGCCTACCACGACCGGGGCGAGTGCCGCCGGAATCTTAGGATCGCTCGCATTCGCGATATGCTGCTCGCCGTGTACGTTATAGCTGTGGATTTCGGTATGGAACGCGTCACGAACCTGGCCGGCATTGCCCGACACATCGATCGTCATTCCGCTCTTGTGAACAAGATTCACTTGCAAGCCATGCGAACCCAGCCAGCGAACGACCGCGGTAACGTCTTCCTGCGCTGGCCCGAATCTCCTGCCCAACTCATCGGCAGTCAGCCAATTGTGATAGTTTGCCGAGTGTTTGTCCTGGAGTTCGACGGCCAGCCTTTGCAGCGCCTGCTCCTGTTCAGGACTGCGGCGTAATACCACGAACATATGTTCCATCCGCAAGCTGTCCGATACCAGTCCCTGATCAAATTGTGGCTGGGCAAGCGGGTGCGTGTTGCCTCTGAGCTGAACCAGATCAGCCTCATTCACTGCGCTCACGATTCGCCTCGCGGAGCGGGATGACTGGGCGCCGGAAACGGCTGGCAACAAAATGCCAACGACAAGCAAAAGTAGAACAGCAAGACGTGCCCCATTCAGGGGGACCGGTCGCATAAACATAATTTCTCCTTGGCTGAGAAAACAGTTGAGGTCAATACCTGGAGGTCATATTGAGAGAGGACGGCCCGCAGCTAGCCGTGCTTTGCGGGTCCTCACTTTTCAACAAACACAGGCCACGCGGGGGATTGAGCGGAATCTCCCTTTAGCTCAAGAGCGAGACCGATCATACACTCATTTCGTTTTTGTCGACAACGTGAAACACTTTTCACACCCACAGAAGCCGGTGGCATCTTGGCACTTTGCATCGCGTTAGGGAATAGATTAAATAGAATGCCGCAGTAGGTATTGTGGAATAGAGCGAAACGTGTTTTGGCGCGAAACCAAGTCCGTTGAGTCCTGTACCGATCTGAATTCGCTCTGCTACAATTCATTCACGGGGCAGGGACAGCTGCTCTGGGTTGGTG
>Ga0070732_10001620_pt1 | contig 12264 bp, 9 predicted proteins | sample Coa_R1_5_FD_66449 | JGI IMG/M metagenome (GOLD analysis project Ga0070732, IMG submission 66449) | Surface soil microbial communities from Centralia Pennsylvania, which are recovering from an underground coalmine fire - Coalmine... | ecosystem: Environmental > Terrestrial > Soil > Unclassified ...
TGTTTCTTCAGAAGCCAGACCCTTCAGCCGCGGCTTCGGTAGCTCTGTGAGCCAATTGTGCGTACCGCCTGGTAGTAAACGGCTCCGACCAGCATAGGTCGGCCCGCTAAGGAGCGCGTCAAAGTAGAGCGCCGTGCGCTCAATGCGCGTCTCGGAGCTGGGATAGGCTTTACCGGTGGCGAAGTATTCACTGCCTTCATATCCGAGATTCCCCAGAGTCATGCGAATCTCCGACGGCGGAGCCAATCGGAGTCTTCCAAACAGCCGACTCTGAAAGCCCGGCCAAAAGTAGAGCCGTTCGCCCTTCCGCGGCGTTGTCATTTCCCAAGCTGCATAGAAGTCGTCGCTAAGGCGCTCAAGCAGTGCTAAGAATCTTTCTTCTAGCGCCCGTAGCCGTTCTTGGTCGTCCGCACCACTTAGTGGGCAGTCGAGAAGTTCACTCTGCGTGCGTTGCTGTCTTGCTTCGAGGAATGCGAAGACATCCCTTACGGCCGCCGTGCTGATGCCCTTCTCATTTGTAGTCATTGTGTTATGCTCATGATTATGAAGGATAACAAAGGAAGCACTTACGATGGTCGCGTGAGTACCAATGTCTCCGTTTGCTAGTGCTGCAAGGAAGTGCCGTGATTCCGGGGAGCGGTATCCATCAGCCGGAGGAACCTTTTGAACTCAGCTGTTTCGGGATGGAGAAGAAGATCTATCGATCCAGACTCAAACACCTTACCGGACCAAAGAAAAATAACGTCATCGGCAATGTCATGTGCAAAACCAAGAAAATGGGTTACCAACAGGATTCCAACTCCTCGCTCCTTAAGAAGCTTTAGTTGATCTTTTAGGAACCCCACCTGCTCAATATCGAGAGAAGACGTGACCTCATCTAGGAGCAAATAGCGAGGTTTAAGAGCCCAGGCTCGAGCTAAGGCCGCTCGCTGCCTTTGACCCAACGACGCTTCGTTTGGGAAGCGACCTACAAACTCGCAGAGGCCGAAGACCTCAATGACTTCGTGGAGTTGTTCCTTCCAGGTTTCCGGATAAACTCTCATCAACGGTAGTCGTATGTTCTCTTTAAGCGAAAGGTGTGGCCAGAGGAAGAGCTGCTGAAACACTAAGGTCACATGCGGCCAGGGCGAGGGCGCCTGTCGGCTTCCCTCGTAAGGTGGGATGAGGACTCTGCCGTCTAATAAGAGGGAGCCGCGATCCGGTTTCTCAAGGCAGGCGAGTAGCCTTAGGAGAGTACTCTTGCCACAGCCGTTGGGCCCGAGCAGCGCAGTGATTCTGCCCGGACTTAGCTGCAGGGAAACACCGTCGACCACATAGCGATCTTCGTATCGCTTGGATAACCCTTCGCCGACCAGGCCAATGCGGTTCATTACCGTTCAGAGAGATTTCTAGTAAATCGCTGGCGCACCCAAAGCGCCAAACCGTTGAGAGGAAGACAAACGACCAGAAAGAGCATAGCGAGCGCAGAATAGATCTCGACCGGCTTGTAAATCTCGGAATTGAGGCGCTGGCAAATACGAAAGATCTCGTCAACCCCTATGAGACTTGCAAAGAGGGTTGCCTGGAGCATAGTTACCTGCTGCACCAGTAAGCCAGGAAGCACTTGGCGCAATACAATCGGAAGCTGGATCCTTAATACTATGTCACGAGTTTCAAGACCGCATACCTTCGCCGCTAAGAGGTATTGCGCCGGGAAATCCATAAGGACGCCTCGGATGAGGTCGGCAACTAAGAAGACATTCACTATTGAAAGAGCCACGACTGCCGTTATAAAGGGATCAATCACAACGTTGAGTAGAGCCTGCAACGGGTAGTGTAGCCAAAACAATAAAACAAGAATAGGTACTCCCGAGAGAACGAAAGAAATACCTTGTGACGGCTTGCCAATTGCTAGGTGAAAGCGCGCCCCAGCTACGCCCAGTATTCCCCCAACGAGAACTCCGATAGGCCAGATCAGGAGGCACAGCCTTAGAGTGTTGGCGATGCCGACCAAGAACTCAGTCTTGTGCGAACGCAAGATGTCCAGGACGTTCATCTGGATGCTTCAGGGGGAGCAACAAAGCTACTTGGTTAACGCGCGATAGGGTTCGGCAACGCGGTAGAAGGCGCCGGGGAAGGGCTCGTACTTGTCTAGCAAGGCATCTATGAATCTACTACCGAGGAGATCGGCGAGAGCGATATCCAACGACTGCTTGAGAACAAACTCATTCTGTTTCATCATGTAACAGTTGCCGAGTATTTTTACTGGCTGGGCGACAGCAATGTTCTTCACCTTCCCAGGGTTTGTCTCGGAGAATTTGAAACCATAGTAGGGCTCAGCAAAGAGCACATCCCCTTTCCGGTTACTAACCTCAAGGAAGAGTTGAGAGATGTCGGTCAGCTGTGGCAATGACACCCGCTTAGCGTTGGGGAATTGCGTTTTTGCTATCAAGTCGCCCGTCTCTCCGTCGATCGTTGAGATGCGAACGGTTGGCGCATCGATTGCTTTCCGATCTGCAGTGAACCGGTCGTCATCATTCCGAACATAGATGCCGATCCCGCTGTAATAAAGAGGTATGGAAAGCGTCGTGAGCTTGCCCCTTGTCGGATTGGCCCACACGGGCGAACCGACAATGTCGTAGCGGCCTGTTTGGAGACCCTCGATCTGCGAGCCCCAGCCGACCTCCTCAGTCCAGTTAAGCTTCCAGCCCAGGTTTTCCGCTGCCCGCTCAAGAGCATCCACGAAGATGCCGCTCATCTTCCCAGTTGCGGAATCCTTCATGCAGGCTGGCGGGTAGGAGATGTACGCAGCTCGGAGCACCCCCGTCCGAATGATTCTGTCATAAGTACTTTCGCTGCTCGACGTTGCTGCGATAGGCGAGCGCGTACAGGCTCCAAAGAAGAGACTGGCGATTGTCGCGAATACTGCAGCCATCTTGGGCAAGCTATAGAGGCTCTCAGTAAACTGCCTCATTAGGCACCTCCTCTTGTCTCGGGGTTCGGCGCCCCGGTGCACGCCTAGACTCGTGGAGGCGCGCCTGATGGGATATTCCCGGAAGCTCGGTGGATGGAGATTATATTCGAGGAAGATCGGATATGCAAGTGGTTTACGCATAGCGATAGGCGGTGTTAGCGATATGCAGATATGCCGATATTTATACATGCTCTCCGTCGTCTCGATGAGTGAAGATGGGGAGCGCTGGTCCTACGCGGTGGTTCGGCTCAGGCTGGCTTCACCACTGTACAAGGTGCCGTAATTATGGCGACTGCGCCTCAGCTGGCACCAAGCCGGCAACCCAGCCCTTGCGCTGCCGCTTAGGGAAGCTACGCCGCCACTCCCGCTGTGCGGCTGTGGGGATTTGCAGCTGCAGGCTTGGGCGGATGAGCGGATCGAGCGCTGGGCTCGCCAGGCGCTGTGTCCGATCACCGGCGAGACGGTCCAGGCGAGCTGGGAGCGGGAGCTACCGCGGCTGGCGCCGCTGCCCATCCTACCCGAGCTTTTCGACGTGGTCCTCACCCGCCCCGTCCACCAGGACGCACGGTGCGTTTCGAGGACCGCGCCTACACGGTGCCCTTCCGCTGGGTGGGCCAGTGCGCGGAGGTGCGGGGCTGTGCGGGCAGGGTCCGGATCTGGGCCGATGGCCGAATCGTGCGCGAGTACCCACGCCAGAGCATCGAACGACTGCTCGTCGATCCGACCTGCTACGAGGGAGCGTCGACCGATCGAGTGATGGCACCGGTGCCTCTTGGAGCGATGGGGCGCAAGCTGCAGGAGATCCTCGAGCTGCCGGTAGAGCGCCGGCCGCTGGACCTCTACTCGGCCCTGGTCGAGTGGCTTGATGAGTGGTGCCGTGACGAAGGGCCGTGTCGATCTCGACGGCACCCGCCAGGCGCTCGAGCTGCTCGGGCTTCTCCATGCCGCCGAGCGGCTCCCTGAGCTCCTCAGCGAGGCGGTCAAGCAGAACCTGGCGACTCATCGCTTCGTCGATCAGCTTTTGGCTGTCGAGCTGTCGCAGCGCGAAGAGCGCCGCATCAAGACCTCGCTCCGTCTGTCGGGACTACCTGATCTGAGGACCGCCAGGGGTCGGCAAATCGCATCTCGCGATCGCGCTGGGCGTCAAAGCCGTCGAGCACGTTTTCTCCGTCGCTTTCTTTCCGGCTCGACGAACTGCGGCACGCAACGAAGCAAGACGCTGACCTCTCGCCGCAGGCCCTGCGCCGCCGCAAGTACCTCAACGTCGCCCTGCTGATCATCGACGAGATGGCCTTTCAGCCACTGAACCGGCAGGAAGCGAGCTTGCTCTTCCGGATGGTCAGCTACCGCTATCAGCGCGGCAGCACCCTGATCACCACCAACAAGGCCGTCAAGGATTGGCCCGAGACCCTCGCGGCCGACGAGGCGATGGCGACAGCGCTTCTCGACCGGCTGCTGCACCATTGCCACGTCCTCAACATCAAGGGCCGGTCCTATCGGCTGCGAGACCTCGAACGGATGCTCAAGTAATTTCTGGAATTAGCGCGACGGGACCCTCCCCGGCCCCACCGCATCCTGGGCCTTCGGCCCAGCTACAGACCCACCGGCCGTAGCGCTCGCGACACCCTGGGCTAAGATGCCGTGCGCGATGGAGAAGCCCGAGAACGGCGCGCCGAGGCCCGGCATGACGCGGCAGGAGCTCGCCGCGGAGGTCGAGCGCTTGCGGCCCTGGTTCCATGCGATCGAGCTGCCGCACGGTGTGCGGACGAAGCGCGAGAGCGCGGGCACCGAGCCGGCGGACCATCCGGCCGGCACCTGGGAGGTCGTCCGGCGTCACCTGCCGGACCTCGCCGGCAAGTCGGTCCTCGACGTCGGCTGCAACGCCGGGTTCTACAGCGTCCAGGCGAAGCGGCTGGGAGCGGCGCGGGTGCTGGGGATCGACGCGCGGCAGCACGAGATTCGCCAGGCGCTGCTGGTGCGACGGGCGCTCGGCCTCGACATCGAGCTCCGCAGGCAGTCGGTCTACAGCCTTGGCCCGGCGCGGCTCGGCCGCTTCGACGTGGTCCTCGCCCTCGGGCTCATCTATCACTGCAAGCACCTCGTCCTGGCCCTCGAAAAGCTCTTCTCCGTCACCCGCGGCCTCCTGATCGTGGAGACCGAGATCCTGCCGGAGCCGCAGCCGATCGATCCGATCGGTCCCGTCGATCCGGCGCCGGACCGCGTACGGGATGCAACCCCTGCCACGCTGGCGGGCCGGCCCCTGCATCCTCTGGCCTTCGTCCACAACGAGCAGCGGATCGAGGAGGCGATCGCCAACTGGTTCGTCCCTTCGGCCGGGGCGGCGAGGGCCCTGCTGCGGGCGGCGGGCTTCGCGGAGGTCGAGGTGGCCGCGACGTTCGGCGGCCGCGCCGTGCTGGTGTGCCGGCGGGACGGGCGAGAGGACGAGCGGCTCGCACTCGGACACTTCGCCGCCGAGATCTCTCTGCTCGCCGGCCCGGACGGCATCACCGGCCTCCGCTACCGGGTGGCGGTCCGGAACATCGGCGCCGCCGTGTGGCGCGCTCGCGGCGAGGCCGGCACCGGCCGCGGGGCGGTGCGCCTGGGGTCGCACCTGCTCGGCGCCGATGAGACCGAGGTGGCCTGGGACCTCGCCTTCGCCACGCTGCCACGCGACATGGCGCCCGGCGAGCGGTGCGAGCTGACCCTCGCCGTCGAGGCCCCCGGCCAGCCCGGAGACTACGTCGTGGAGCTCGACCTCGTGCTGGAAGGGATCGGCTGGTTCGAGGAGGGTGGCAGCTCGACGCTCCGGCTACCGCTGAACGCCGGTTGAGCGTCGTGCCGGCCGTGACCGGTGCGGCATAATGATGGCCATGCGCAGCGACGGTCCGGACCTGTCACGCGCTTCTCGCGCTCGCCGCGGCACGCGCAGCGGGGTCGACCGGGCCGTCGATCTGGCTGCTGCCGGCTTGCTCGGATTGTTCATGGCGGTGGCGGTGCCGTGGGCGTTGCTGCACGCCGGGCGCGAGGTGGTCAGGGCGGCCGGCGCACACGAGAGCCTGGACGAGGCGCGTGCCCGCGTCGATGGGCTGGAATACACCCGCGCCATCGACTCGATCCGCGAGGAGCTGCCTGCCGGCGAGGCCTACCTCCTGGTCATCGGCGGCAAGCCGAACTCCGGCGGCGACTACTGGGTCCGCTACGACCTGGCGCCGCGCCGCGCCATCTACTTCGGCCGCCTCGACGAGTTCAGCAGCAGCACCGAGGCGCGCCACGAGCTCCCGGCGAACCTGCGGCACGTCGTGGTCACCTTCGACAGCGGGGAGCCGCCGCGACTCTACGAACGTTACCGCTTCCTCCAGGAGATCGACCGCCGCGCCCGCGAAGGATCGAGTGACCGCTGACCTCGCGGGCGGCGCCGACGCGATCGCGCTGTTCGCCGTCCCCGGCTACGGGCTGACCGAGCTCTTCCCGGCGCTACGCCGCCAGCCGTTGCCGCGGCGGGCGGCCTACGGCTACCTGCTGGGCGTGGCCGCCGTGGCAGGCAGCCTGTACGGGCTGTCGCATACCTGCGGCGTGGCGTTGCGCGCGCCGGCAGTGTGGGCGACGGCCTCCGTGCCGGCGCTCGCGGGACTGGCCGCTCGCCTGCTCCGGCGGCGCCGGGCCGGGAGAGCGCCGCGTCCGCGGGCGCTCGCGGGCCTGCCTTCCATGGTCCGCTCCCTCGGCGGGCCGCTGGCGGCGGCCTGCGCGCTGGCGGCGGCGGCGATCTGTCTCGGGGTCTTCGCCGAGGCAATGACCAATCCGCCGCACGACTGGGACGGCCGCATGACCTGGTGCACGCAGGCGCGCTACGTCCGCGCCGCCGGCACGGTCGACGCCGACGTGCTGCTCGAGGAGCGCTGGTCCGTCACCCACCCGCAGTATCCCCTGCTGCTGCCGGTCGCCCAGGTGGCGGCGCTGGAAGCGTTCGGCGCCGATCCCGACTCCCACCTGCCGCGCGCCGTCTACGCCGCCTTCCTGCCGGCCCTGCTGCTGGTCGTCTACGACGGCACGCGCCGCGCCGCCGGCCCCACCGCCGCCGCCCTGGCAGCCCTCGCCACCGCCGCCGCGCCGTTCTTCGTCCGCGGCGAGGGCGGCGCCGAGAGCACCTACAGCGACCTGCCGCTGGCCTGCTTCTACGGCGCCGCGCTGGTGCTGCTCCTCGGCCCGCGGCCGCGCGCCGAGAGCAGCCTGGCGGCCGGGCTGCTGCTCGCCGCGGCGGTCCTCACCAAGAACGAGGGCACCGCGCTCGCCTGCCTGGCGCTCGTGCTCGGCTGGCGCGCCAGGGGGTCGGCCGGCGGCGCCGGCGCCTCTCACCGCCGTCCATTCCGGACCGGCGCCTGGCGCTTCGCCGCCGCCGCCGCGCCGGTGGTGCTGGCGCTGGCCCTCCTCGCCTCCTGGCGCGCCGGCATCCCGAACCGGGAGGACGAGAGCTATCCGCACCTGGTTCACACCGCCAGCCTCTGGCCAGGCATCGTCACCAGCCCCCTGGCCTTCGTGCCGGTCATGATCGACAAGATGAATCGCTTCCGTCACTGGGCAGGCCTCTGGTGGATGGCGCCGGCCGCCCTCCTCGCCGGCCGCCGCGCCCTGCGCCACCCGCGCCTCCGCCGCTACCTCGCCGCCGCCGCAGGTCCCCCGGCCATCGCCTGGGCCGCCTACTCGGTCCACCCGCTCCCCGCCTTCCTCGCGGCCGTGACCTGGGAGCGCTTCCTGCTCCAAGCCGCGGTGCCGCTGACGATCGTCCTCGCCGGCGCGCTCGCCGAGGTGTGGCGAAGTCTCTTGCCAGACCCGTCCTACGGCGGGAAAGCCGTGTTGTCGAGCCCGCCGCAGAAGGTCCCCGGCGGGTTGTGATAGGTCTTCGTGGTGCCGCCGATCGTGTCGTGGACGGTGATGTCGTACTCGAGGTCGGAGAGGGCGCCGTAGAAGAAGGCGGTGCGGTTGCCGAAGTCCACCATCTTCATCACCAGCTCGACGTCCGTCGGGTCGGTGAAGGTGAAGAGCCCGGACTCGTCGCTCAGGCTGCGCTGGCTGCCGGCGCCGCTCGTGCCGTTGAACTGGTTCATCCAGCTCACCTGCACCGCGAAGCGCCGGTCGAGCAGGCAGAGAGTGTCGCTGGACGGCGCGCAGGTGCCGCGCTTCTCGATCGCGGTGCCTGCCGCGCCGCCGGCCTCGCCGGGAGCAGCGAGCCCCGCCGGAGCGGCCGCCGCCGTGAAGGCGTTCTCGTCGATGGCGCCGCAGTCGCCCGCGGTGTTCTGGTAGGTCTTCACCGTGCCATCGCTCATGTCGGTGATGGTGATCGTGAACTTCAGGTCGGTGAGCTCGCCGTAGAACACCTTGATCACGGGAGCGAAGTTCAGGATCTTGACGATCAGCTCGTAGTTCGATGGGTCGGTGAAGTAGAAGAACCCGGTGCTGTCGGTCGACGGAATGACCAGTCCGCTGCCGGACGAGCCGTCGAACTGGTTCATCCAGGAGACCTGGACCTGGAAGCGCTTGCCCATCAGGCAGAGAGTGAACTTGTCGGGCTTGCAGACGCCGCCGCCCCCGGTGCCGGGCTGCAGGAATTGCTGCAGCGTCAGGAAGCTGGTCGCGAAAGCGCCGTCGACCGAGAACTGCAGCGGGCTGCAGTCGTCGTTGCTGCCGCAGCCGCCGTACAGCTGGGCCACGACGTCGCCGTTCGCGAGCATCGCCGCCGAGCCCGAGCTGCCGCCGAAAGTCCCTCCCTTCACCTGGTCCGAGTAGAGGAATTGCGGCCGCGGCACCCCGCTGCATGCCTCGGTGGTCGAGTCCGACTTGGTGATCACGAAGTTCTCCGGCAGGCCCATGGGCGTCGACAGGCGGTAGAGCAGCGTGCCGTCGGGCGTGTCGTTGGGATTGGCATCCCATCCCAGGAAGGTGCGGCCCGCCGGGATGTTGATCAATCGCATGAGCGTGAAGTCGCTCTGCGGGTCGGCGATGCCGGTGGCGAGCAGCGTCGCGCCGTTGCTCCGCGGCAGGTCCCCCTCGCTCGGGGCGGGACCGTTGCACGACGGCGTGTAGTAATCCCAGAACGCCTCGAGGGTGGCGGCTCCGGCCGGTGTCGAGATGCAGTGGTTGGCGGTGAGCATGTAGGGGACGCCGGGCGTGCTGCTGTTGAGCAGCTGGCCGGTGCACTGCCCGCCCTCGCCGCTGTCGGTGAAATAGATGATCGCGACCGCGTGGCGGGCGCTGTCGATGGCGGGGAAGTCGCTGGCGGTGAAGCAGCTCGCGTCGAGGTTGCAGCCGAGGCCGCTCTGGGCCGGCGTCGTATCCATCGTGCCCAGGTCGAAGAGCTCGAGCACCTTGTCCAGCGTGAAGCCGAACCGCGCTCCCCCGGCGAGCGCCGCGGCCGGCAGCTCGACGTCCACCGCCGCCTCGCTGCCGGCGATGCTGGGCGTCCACAGGCCGCCGTCGGGACCGATCAGCTCGCGGCCGAAGGGACCGACCGTCCGGCCGCCGCCGGTGACCCACAGCCGTGCGCCGGCCGGCAGCTTCACCCCCGAGAGGTGCAGACGCAGGCGGAAGGCGTTGGCCACGTGCACCACCCCACCCCACGCCAGCTTGTCGAACGCGCTCTGGATGGCCAGGCCGCCGGCATGCTCGGCCACCGAGCTGGCCGCCACCAGGCCGGCGCTCAGCTCGACCTGGCGTGGCGCCGGCAGCGGCCGCTCGAAGCCGTCGTGCAGGGGCAGATGATGGCCTTCGTTCCAGCTGCGCATCTTCTCGATGCGGTCGGGCGCCTCGCTCGCCGCGTCGCCCAGCTCCGCCAGCGGTGCCAGGCCGTAGCGCTCCGCGATGCGCGGCGCCTCGGCGGCCGCCTTGGCCGCCGCCGCCCGCGCGGCGCCGACGGCGGCGGGGTCCGCCGGTGGCGTATAGAGCCCCAGGTGGGTGGGCTGGCCGCTGGCTGCCATCGGGCCGCTCTGGCGAATCGGGCCGCCCTGGCGAGTCGGGCCACTCTGAGCAAGGCCGGCAACCGGCAGCGACAAGATGAGCGCGAGAAGTAGGGCACGTCTGTTCATAAGCTCTCCAAGCAAGGCTCTGCGATCGCAGCGATTATAGGACGCGCAGCGGCGCTGCGCAGGACACCATCGGCAGGGCGATTTCCCATCATCGAGCGTCATCCGGCCGTCCCTCCCCGCCTGCCTGCCGCGACAGCAGCGCCACGGGAAAGCGCCCCATGAGGTCGGCGGCCCGGCAGGGGCCGGCGGCGAACGTCTCTCCGGTCAGCTCGTGCCACCACCGCCCGCCCTCCGCCGGCAGCTCGATCGTCGTGTCGCCCCAGTCGCCCGCCAGGCCCAGCACCAGCCGCGGCACCGCCACCGCCACCTCGCCGGCGCGGCAGAAGGCCACGGCATGGCCGGCGCGGGCGCCGGTGACCGGCAACGGCAGGTAGTCGGCGCCGGGACCGAAGCAGTGCGGCCGGCGGCGGCGCAGGTGCAGCGCCTGCCGCATCAGCCAGAGCTTCGGCAGCCCCTCCTCCATGCCGGCCATCACCTCCTCCGGCGACGCGCCCGGCAGCCGTGCCAGCAGCTGCCGCCGCGACGCGTAGTCGACCGGGCGGCGGTTGTCGGGGTCGACCAGCGACGACGTCCACAGCTCGCATCCCTGGTAGACGTCGGGGACGCCGGGGGCGGCGAGCTCGAGCAGCGTCTGGGCCAGGGAGTTGACGCGCCCCGGTCCCACCAGCGGCACGGCGAGCTCGGCGAGGTCGCGCTGGAAATCGGCGTCGCCGTCGAGGTCGGCGATGAAGCGGCGCAACGCCGCCTCCCAGGCCGCATCGGGACGGTGCCAGGAGGTGTGGGTCCTGGCCTCGCGCGCCGCCTTCTCCATGTAGGCGGTGGCGCGCTCGCGGTCGAGCGGCCAGGCGCCGACCAGCGTCTGGTAGAGCAGGTACTCGGTGTTGGCGTCCGGCACGCCGCCGTGGCGGTGGCGCGCGTTGTGCGCGAACCAGCGCCGCACCGCGTCGGCCCAGCGTTCCGGGATCTCGGTGAGCAGGTAGAGGCGCGCCCGCACGTCGCCGCCGCGCTTGGTGTCGTGGGTCGAGAGGGTGAGCATCGTGCGCGGCCAGCGCGCGGCCGCGTCCTGGCAGTGGCGATGGAACTCCTCCGGGGAGACGCCGAAGCGTCCCGGGTCGCCGCCCACCTCGTCGAGCGCCGCCAGCCGGTTGAAGACGTAGTAGGCGGTGTCCTCGACGCCCTTGGCCATCGCCGGCGCGGTGAGCTGCTGGAAGCGCATCGCCAGCTCCGCCGCGGCGGCGCCACGCACCTCGAGCAGCAGCACCGCGGCCAGGAAGTCGAAGAGGTCGCCGGGCAGGTCGTGGCGGTGGCGCTTGGCGGCGGCGATCGCCGTCTCGACCAGGGCGCGGTCCGCCTCCCCCGCCCGGCCGGCCGCGGCGCGCACGTAGGTGCGATAGACCGGCAGGCAGGCCGCCACCTCCCGCAGCGCCGCGCGCAGGTCGTGGCGGGAGTGGTCGCGGTGGCGGCGATGCTGCTCGCACACCGCCACGAACAGCTCCCCCAGCCGGTCGACGTCGGCGGCCAGGAGCTCGCCGAGCACCTGCAGCTTGCCGGCGCGGGCGATCTCCGGCCAGTCCAGGGTGCCGCCGGTCACCGCCGCGTACAGGCCGGAGAGCGCGCCCTCGGCGGCGGGATCGACGAACAGGCCGCCGGCGTGCTGGAGGAAGTCGTAGCCGGTCGTGCCGTCGACCTGCCAGTCGGCGGGCAGGCGCTCGTCGCCCTGCAGGATCTTCTCGACGATCAGCCAGGCGCCGGGCGCCGCGGCGCGCAGCCGCCGGCAGTACTGGGCGGGGTCGTAGAGGCCGTCCGGATGATCGATGCGCAGGCCGTCGACCAGGCCGCGGCTGACCCAGTCGAGCACCCGCACGTGCGTGTCGGCGAACACCCGTTCGTCCTCGACGCGCAGCCCGACCAGCGTGCTGACGTCGAAGAAGCGGCGGTAGTCGAGCTCCCTGCCGGCCAGGCGCCACCAGGCCAGCCGGTAGTTCTGGCGCGACAGCAGGCGGTCGAGGCGGTCGGGATCGCCGTTGATGGCGGCGACCTCGCCGTCGACGGCGGCGGCGACCTCGAGACGCTCGCCGGCCAGGCGCGCCAGCAGGCCGGCCAGCACCTCCTTGTCGCGGTGGCGGCGCGCGGCGCTCTCGTCGCCGGTCGCCGTCGCCTCGGGCAGGTCGCCGAAGGCGCCGGCGAGGAAGGCCAGCTCGGCCGAGCCGCAGCGCTCGGCGGCGGCGCGCAGCA
>Ga0070732_10001621_pt1 | contig 12262 bp, 6 predicted proteins | sample Coa_R1_5_FD_66449 | JGI IMG/M metagenome (GOLD analysis project Ga0070732, IMG submission 66449) | Surface soil microbial communities from Centralia Pennsylvania, which are recovering from an underground coalmine fire - Coalmine... | ecosystem: Environmental > Terrestrial > Soil > Unclassified ...
TGAGCAGAGTTTACGTGGAACAAACTTTCAGCCAGGTAGCTAAAGAGCGAATCGTGGCGATGGTAAAGCTGGAAGAGCAGTCGCTGGCCGACGATATTCAGGAACTACCTTGGATGAAGGCCGAAACCAGGCAGCAGGCCCTTCTGAAGCTGAAAGCCATTGTCAACAAAATTGGCTATCCGGAGAAATGGCGTGACTACAGCGACGTGAAGATCAACCGCGATGACTTGCTGGGTAACATTGTACGCATTCACCGGTTTGAACTGAAACGTAACCTGGAGAAAATCGGAAAGCGAACGGACAATACGGAGTGGATCGTCACTACGCCCACGGTTAATGCGTACTACTATCCTCCGGAGAACAGCATCAACTTTCCTGCTGGAGTTCTTCAGCCGCCCCTCTTTGATCCAAACATGGATGACGCAGTGAACTTTGGCGCCATCGGCTGGCTTATCGGTCATGAGCTGACCCACGGGTTCGATGACCAGGGAAGCAAATTCGATGGACAGGGGAACTTGACCAACTGGTGGACCCACAGCGACCGGGAAGAGTTCGAGAAGAGAACCAGTTGCATTGCCGACCAGTACCAGCAGTTTGTTGTAGTGGATGATATCCACCTCGACGGCCGGCTCACCCTGGGCGAGAATACCGCTGACAACGGAGGTATCCGCATTGCCTTTGCGGCCCTGCAGAAGTCCGTGGCAAATACGAATGCGGCCCAGAAGACGATAGACGGATTCACTCCCGAGCAGAGATTCTTCATCAGCTTTGCCCAGCAATGGTGTGCGAATGTGACCCCTGAACGGCTACGGGTAACAGCCAAGGTGGATCCACACTCCCCAGTGCGTTATCGTACGCTCGGAACTCTGCGAAATTACTCCGATTTCGCGAAAGCCTTTGCCTGCAGGCCAGGGCAAGCTATGATCAGCGCCGACGCCTGCCGAGTTTGGTAGCAAGCTTCGCCAAGCCTGCCAGAAATTCAAGAGCAGCCGGCTAAGACTGGGCCGCAGCTCCCTTTGCCCACAGTAACCCATGTGGCCGAAAGGAGGGTTTCGACCAAGTTCCTTAACAATTTCATGGAGGGAACGGGCCGGGGTTCGTGCTCACGATCCCTCTCTCCGGAGATAGTTTTGCATTAGAGCAGTGATCTTTTCACGTTCTTGAACCAACAAAAGTGGCAGAGATCTCGTCAGATGGTCTACCACGAAAGAAGAAATGTCTTTATCTTGGATGGCTGAACCCCGGCGTTTCCTCTTCGTAACCTCCCTGATGTTCTCCGATATGCATGGCTGCGCCCGGCACCACTCCAACTCTCCGTCCATTTCGTGCGTGGCGAAAGATTCTGGAACGCAACCATGCGGTCCGCCGAGATAGAGGAATGTGCGGGCTGATCATCGGCTCCAGGGCCTTCTTCCGTTGTGCCAGTTCAAACCAGCGAAGGTAGTTTCGAACTACGGCCGGCATGGTCATTCGCACTCCCGCCAGAAAATTTTGCTCCGCCATCTGCCGTTGAAGGTCTGGAGATCGCAATACCGTTACAAGTTTGTCGGCCAGATCTACCGGGTCTCCAGTTCTGTAGAAGGCGATTGCCATTTCCTCGTCCGCCGCCATAACCCGGAAGTCCGGGATGCTCGCGCAGACGATGGGAACCCCAAATTCACACGCCTGATGCGCGGGTCCGCTGGAGCCGGTGGCAGAATCATAGGGCATAACGACAATGCTGCTGGTGCGGTAGAGGTCTGGAATCGCCTCTTCCGGCACGTACCCGAGAAATTCGATCCGCGGATTATCCCGTTGTGAGTCACGGATTGACTCCCAATATCCTGGCTTGGTGTGATGATTTGCGCCGGCGATGATAAGCCGCGCGCTCGGCACACGTTTCAATACCTCCGGGAAGGCGGCCATCAGGATTTCCAGGCGCTTGTAAGTTCCCCAGTGTCCGATGGCGAGGATCCGGTGGTTCGGATTACCGCGGCTTGAAAGATCGGGGGCTGTAGGGGAAGTTGTGAACACTCCATGTGTGCCGAGCACAACATTCCGCGCGGAGTATTTTTCAATCAATGTACGTCTATACCCGGAGAGGAGCACGGTGACTGAGTTAGCGGCGAGCAGCGCCCGGGTCGCTATCTGGCTACCGAAACGAAAAAAACCTTCTTGCGAGACACCTGCTCCGGCAAAGTCCACATGCTCGAGGATATGATGCAAAGTCACATGCGTGTAATAGCCGAAGGCGCGGGTCAGGGCTGGAGCGCAGAGGCCGGCAAACGCAGCCACCGGATGTTCTGGCGTGGCGAAGGTGGAAAAGATCAGGTTGAACCACACCACATCGGGCTGGATCTTACGCACGGCTCTTAACAGATGCAGGGGTGTTGCCAGCTTACTGAACTTCCAGCAACGGACCACGCTGAAACCCGGGAGTTCAGGTTGCACACCCAAACGGTTGCCCTTGGCGTCGGTGGCGAAGTCGTAGTCGGTCAATTCGTCGGCCAGAACGGTCAGGTCAATGGTTGGATTGCGTTGCATCTCCCGTGCAATATAGAACGCGTATTCATTCAATTGGCGACCACTAGGGGGAAAGGCCGTGACCAAACAGATTCTCATCGGGTACCCTCAGAACAATGTGATGCGCACATACGGAGTAAGATGTTGACTACTGCCTCCTGTAAAATTGAAGAACTCCTCCTGCTGCATGCCGGCCGAGAAACGGATTGGATAACGCAGCTCAACCGGGTTGCCTTCGTCCTTAAATATTCTTCGGAACGGCATGGCATAGGAAACGGAAAATCCGCTCTGAACGGCGTCATAGGCGTGAAAACCCATGTTTCGCGAGTATGCTACGGTGGCATCCACGCTCCAATTGCGGGTGGGGGAGAATTGGACGCTCCCAACGGGGCGCAGTGCCTGCGCGATGGCGAAGCGGTTGCCATCCACACGCCACGACCGCAGGTCTTCGGCTACCGCCCGCACGTCCAAACGCTCTGAAAATCGATGCTCAATACCCAGATAGGCAGAGGTGTAATAGAACTCACGAATGGTGGGGTGGAATTGTTCATCGCGCGCCCCCCATCCGGTGACCATTGCGGTTCTTCCCCACGGGCGTCCAACTCGAAAATCGACAGCGGCAGCAAGATCGCGGGAACGCAGCGGCGTTTCGGTGAAAGGCCCGGCTTCGCGAATTGCATACCCGTTCACGGAAACCATATTGAAGAACGAACTGGTCGACATGTACAGAAATTGTCGAAAGAGGTTCTGATTCATATCGAGCGGGTCCCGCAAATCGCGGCGAACCGTGGTCTGCACGCCCCCATTGAAGGTGAATACGTTATTAGCCAGATGCAAAGTAGGGTTCAACCCGAAGTTCAGGGAATAATCAGTGGTATCGCGGTCCACAATAGCGTTTGCGCTGGGCAGCGAGATCTGGCCTCTGGCGTTCCGAATTTGGAAGAAACCGCTGGCATCAGGAAGGCTCCCAAGGTGCAAATGAAAAGCGCCAGTCCATTCGGTCTGAAGAGAAGACCGTGGCAGCGGAAGCAATCCCTGGCGGCCGGGAACCGGATTTGGCACGTCCAGCGCGGCATCGAGCAGATAAACAGTCGTGTCCTCGTAAATGGGCTGCAGGGAAAAATCTGAGAGGAAACTGAGGTTGCGGTTGAGACGAAGACCTTCATCGCCGGCGGACTGCATTAATTCTCTCTTCGCGGTTTGATCTTCGCCTGCGGCGCCGGCCGCCTGCGCGAAGGCCGTGAGCGCCCGAACGTTTTGATGCTGCTGCCGGTACACATTGGCCTTGGCCAGCAGATATTGGTAGTTCGGATCGCTACCAGCATCGTCGCGGATGGAAGAAATTTGTGCTTCAGCCCGGGTGGAATCACCTTGTGCTAAATAAACGTTGGCCAGACCGATGCTTACCTCGGTATCGGCGGCGCCCGCCGCGGAGGCTTGCTGAAAATAGGTTCCGGCCAATTGAAAATCGTGCATGCCGAGAAAAATTTCCGCCGTCTGCAACCACTGCTCTGGAGTCGGCGGCAGAGTTTCTCCGGCGCGCGCTTCCAGCAGTGCTAATGCGATTTGCCTGCGAGCATCATCCAACTCGCCCTCGTTCACCATGAGCTCGGCGATGGCAAGACGCACACCAACGCGATCGCTGTCGGGAGTCACCAGGGCTCGGCCAAACCGCTCCATGGCGGCATCGTGGTCCCCGATCAAGTTCAAAGCTTCTCCCGTCGAAATCAAGACAGCGCCTTGTTCCTTGACGCTGAGTCCTTGCAAGTGTTGTTCCGCCAGGCGCACGTTGGCGAGTGTGTTGTCCTTGTCTTGCAGCCGGGCGTACGACCGCGCAAGTTGTGCATAGATGGCATAGTTGGTGGGAGACAGTTTTTCCGCCGCCTGCAACTCGCTGATCGCTTCCCGGTATCGGTGTAACCCGTATAAAGCACTCCCCAGGGACAAGTGAATCGCCGGATCATCAGGAGAATATGCCAGCACCTTTTTGTACTCCGCCACGGCTTTGGTTAACATTCCTGCCTCGCCATAGGCGGTTGCTCGAATCACGTGCATAGGCAAGGAGTCTCCCAATTGCTCCTGGGCCAACTGCACCTGGCGCAGAGCTACGCGCGGCTGATGCAGAGTGAGACTGGCATAGGCCAGGCCTAGATGCGCCTCGCCATTGTTTGGCTCGAGTTTGAGAGCTGATTCGAAGTCTGCCGCAGCGAGCTTGGCTTGGTGAAGATCATTCAACACGAAACCGCGGTTTACATAAGCAGTGGGAACCTGGCCATCGCGTTCCAGTGCGCGGGTGAAGTCCAGCCGCGCTTCCTCAAGTTGCCCACTATGCTTGTGAACATAACCAGCGAGCAAGGGGATGTCGGGCTCTTTTGTCAACTTGCCGTCATATTGCGCCGTCAATTGCAGCAGTTCGTTGTAGCGTTCCAGGTGTAGCAAGTCATAGCCCAGATAGACAACGGCATCCCTGTCCAGGGGAAGCTTCTTGATGGTCTGCTCGCCCACGTCGGCCGAGTGCTGGTAGTCGCCGGCGAAGCTAAGGTAGCGCTCTCTCTCGAGCATCAACCGCGGATTTTGTTCCATGCTCGGGGTCGCGCGCTTCAGCCAACCTGCGGCAAGTGGCAACTGATGAGCTTCAATGGCTGCATTCATGCCTCCGGCAACCACTAGAGCGTTGTTAGGGGCAATCTCGTAAGCTTTCTTGTAGGCCGCCTCAGCATTCGCAAATTTGCCCTGGGCAGTGTACATGTCGCCTAAAGCGAGGAACGGCACGGACAGGTGCGGATATGCTGCGGCCAGTTTCTGAAAGTACTTTTCAGCATCCTGATCCCGACCGGTTTCACGGGAAACATACCCCAATGATGTAAGAGCCAGGCGGTTCGTTGGATCGACGCCCAGGATCTTTTTGTAGGCTGCCGTGGCATCTTCCAAACGGCCAAGCTTCACAAGCAGGTCTCCATTGAGTTGAAGACTGTTGATATCGTTGCCGTTGCTGGCGAGAGCTTCCTCAATGTCCGCTCCGGCCCCCTTGAGGTCTCCACTGTTTATTTTGATCAGTGCCCGGAGGCGCAAGAACTGCGGTCGCTCCGGCCCGCGCTCATCTAAAGCGCTAATCTGCGACTGCGCCATTTCCAGTTCACGATGGCTGGCAGCATCGTCGCTCAAGCCGCGGTAGAGTTCAAACAGGTCCATGTGAAGCTGGATCCCATAGAGGGGACCTTCCGCGGGAGACAACGGTAAGTGCGCGATGGCGGCTGCATATTCGCGAACTGCCTCCTGGTTACGCTCGTCGAGACTTGCGATTTCTCCACGGATTGCATGCAGGCGGTAGTAATTACTATCCAGCGACGCTGCGCGGTCGATGAAGCGTTGGGCATGATCGACGGCGCCGGCGGTCACCTCAGCCTGGGCTGCGGAGAGTTGAAGATCCAGATTGCCGGTGGCAACATCCGCGGCCTCGGCGTACAACTTGGCGCTTTCATTCGGTCTGCCATAAAGCTGGTAAGTGTACGCAAGTTCCGCCATGATCTCCGGAGTTTTGTGGGGAAGCGACTTCAGAACGGTGATCGCAGCTGCGTAGTTTCCGGTCATGCGATAAAACGCGCCTAGAGTCCGCTGCACATCGGGGTTGTTGGGCGCCCGCCGCTTTGCCGCTTCGAGATATGTGTTCGCCTGTTCAAATTGCTTGAGATGCTCGTAACACAAAGCCATCAACACTTCCGAACGAGCTGAGGGTTGGCTCCGTTCGATGCGCCCCAGTATGCTGAGTGCGCGGTCATACTGCCCGGATTGCATCAGAATCTCCCCTAGCAGGGCAGCGTCCGCAGTCCGCTGGGGATTCACCGAAAGCACCTGGTTCAAGAGTCGCTCCGCTTCCTCTCGCCGTCCGATAATGCTGTACGTTTGCGCCAGCCCGGATTTTCCTTCCAGCGAGGATGGGCTGAGTTGAAGGCCATGGTTGTAGGCATCGATTGAAACTTGGGGTTTCCTGGCGAGACGCGCCGCGTAGCCGAGCAGGAACCACATTTGCGGGTCAGTTCGTGCCTGGCGCGCTGCGCGTTCGGCAATGTCTACAGCAGCAGAGTAGTTCCCCTTTTTCAGGGCCTGCTCAGCGGCACGAGCCAGGCGGGCGTTTTGGATGTTCGAGCCCCAACCCAGCTCTCGAGAGTTCTGAGGGGTGTCATTGCTCTGGCGCTGTTCGGAACCACCTACCTTATACGTCTGGGCAAGGCCGGGACATATCAGTCCAATGGCTAGCGCAGACACCAAGAGGGTTCTGAAGTGACCAAACCAGGAAGTCAAAAAGCCACCGCCGAATTCAAACCTTATCAGCAGCTTCGATTCACAACGAGGTCGGAGTGTTGGCTAAGCCAGCCGGGCGGTAACTTTGGGAAACGAGCAACCCTGAACGGCCTGAGAGAATCGAAAAACCTTCAGAGCTACTGTGGGTCGGGTTGCCTTGTCCGAAACTTCATCGCCGTCGATTCCGCTCAGGATCATCCTCTTGTTGCCTGTAATAGTGCACCTGCCACTATTATTGATGAAATTACCGCTGCACTCATTCGATGCTAACTTCCACATTTTCTTCGCATCGAACTACCGGCAACACTGGTTCGACCCCTGGAACCCCAAGTGGTATGCAGGTTTCTCCCAGACTACGTATCCTCCGTTGCCGCAGCAGTGGCTGGCCTTGTTCTCTGGAATTACGGGTCTCGACATGGCCTACATGGTCGTGCAGCTTTTTGCCATCGTGCTCCTGGCGTTAGGCGCCTATCGCTTTGCGGGACTGTGGGTGGACCGGCGCGCGGCGGCATTAGCAGCGCTGGCGAGCGTCTTTTTAGGATCAGAGTCCTTTCTCGTGTATTCCGCGGGGCAACTGGGAACAACTTTTGCCGCTCCCTTGTATCTGAATGCAATGCCTTATCTTTACCGATGGATTCGCTCTGGAAGCTGGCGCTCCCTCATTAAGGGCGCAGCTCTGAGTGTTGCAGCAGGCGCGGCACACAATGCGACTCTGCTCTTCGGATCCGTTCTGTTTGCTGGGCCTGTGTTGGCGTTAGCCTGGTTCGACCGGGAAGATGGGGGCAGGGTGCCGGCTGCAACTTTCTCTTTCCGAGTCGTTGCTGCTGCTCTGATGGTCGGGATTGGAATCGCCATCGTGCTCCTTCCCTTTTGGATTGCACTCATACAATACCCCGTCACCCAGACTCCGATTCCGCACCCCAGCCGGGCCAACTACCTGTTAAGTCCGCAGTGGGGTGTGAACTATTTTGTAGTTCCCTATGGGGCTTTGGTCCTGGCGCTGCCATTTATCGTGTGGCGCGGTTCAACCAATCCCAGACTGCGACCACTTTTGCTCGGCTTCTGGCTGGCGTTTTTGCTGGGGCTTGGCGGAACTACTCCGGTTGGCCAGGTGGTGCTACGCCGCGCCTTTGAAGTTCTGACGATGGAGAGGTTCAGCTACTGGGCCACTCTGCTGGCATTGCCATTCGTAGGGCTGCTGGCCAGCAAGATGATCGATCGTTTTCGCGCCCCCGCGGTTGTGGGGTTGACCCTCGCCGCAGGCTTGACCTGCGCTTTTGCAGTGGCATGGGCCACGTATCGCCCCGCGGATGCCCAGGATTTCAAAGTGGACTCGGTGGCAGCATGGTTGAACCGGGACGGTCATGATCGTTATCGCTATGTCACCCTGGGATTTGGAAACAAGATTGCCCGGCTGGCGGTATTGACCAACGCTAGCAGCATCGATGGAGAATGGAATTCCGGCCGCACATTGCCGGAATTGAAGGAATCCGGCGTTGGCGTGCTCACCAGTTCCAAGTATTTCGGAAGGGCAGGAATCGATGCGCTGGATGCAATGTTACAGCATGCGGACCGCTACGGACTCAAGTGGGTGTTCGTACGCGACCCTTACTATGAGCCGCTTTTGGTCTTTGCTGGTTGGCGCAAAGTCGACGACCTCGACAGGACCATTACCATCTGGGGCAAGGAAGACGTCCCGCCTGCGACTCCAGTTAATGTAACGCAAATGCCGCCCGCCTGGCAGGGACTCTTGTGGGGAACTCTCCCCATTGGCAGCAGCATATTCGCCATGATCGTGATTTTTATTCCCGAAAAGAAACTGGCGAAACAACGTATGCCGGGGCAGCCGGTAGCAGTCAATGATGACCTGCTCTTGCGGAGGCTGATCTCATGAAAAGTGGGAGCCTATTGGCCCTTTTCATTACGGTTGCGACCGCAGCGTTCATCGTGGTTGGCACTGTGTGGCCGATTCCCCCGGCGGCGGCGATAGCCGGAACCCGAGGCCCGCTGCTGTCTGCTTCAACATCACCGCAGACGGTGGTTGAGAACCTTTTGCGTGAAATTGGAAACCGGAACTGGGTTGAAGCCTATTCCAGCCTGGCCAACAGGAACGAATTCAGTGAATTTGAATTCGAACGGGACCTTACCGGAGGCTATCCAAGCCTCCGAACTTACGCTACGCTCGACACCTTCGACCTGCACCCTATCCATGCGTCTGCCGATCAAGCTGAGATTCGAGCGAATCTCCAGTGGTCCAGTGTTGTGGGTACATTTCAGGATGTGCGTGATCTGCGGGTAATAAAAAACAGCAATGGCTGGCAAGTAGCGTGGCCGATCGTGAAGGAACCTCGCGTGCCTCCGCAAGTCATTCCCGTGAACTATCTGCGTTGGGATGTGATCTATCGTGGCCCGCAGGACGACTGGGGATCCCAGGACGTCGAAGCTCCTCATGTTCGCATTGTGGACATGCACCCGATTGAACGCGGAGGTGGTGTGGTTGTGCTGGGAGAAATCCTCAATGAGGACGTTGTTCCAGCTTATGTATCGGTGAAGGCAAGCCTGTTGGCTAAAGGCGGAGCCGCGATTGCGACGGAGGACGCGTTCGATAAAATCTCTCACATTCTTTTGCCCAAGCAGGTCTCTCCTTTCCGCATTGATTTTCACAATGTTCGCCTTACCCAGGTGGACAGCATCCGCATGGACCCGTCATCGAGTTTGATCGCAGCCTCTGCGGACCCGGTTATCGTGATTCAAGACCAGAAACTGGTATCTCCGCCTGGATTCGGATTGAGCGCCCAACTAGTAAATCAAAGCGGCCAGGTGGTCAACATCACTCATGTGCTGGCGACTTTCTACGACAGTGGCAACAAACTGGTGTGGGTCGCAGGCAAGTACGCTGATCGCGCCCTGCTGCCGCAGACGCCGGTTCCCATTTCAATCCCCGTGCCCTCCGACCTCTCCGGCAAGGTCAGCAACTATCGGGTCATCACCAGCACATATATTCAATGAGGAGTGCTTTTACATTTTGCTTGGGATTGTTCCTCTCTTCTTCGTCTGCTTTGGCACAGGCGGGCTACTTGCAACTCCCGCAAACGGTTAGCGCCGGCGCCGCATGGTCGCTCCCCACCCATGGCGCAGGCCAGGGCGTGCTATACATTGTCGGACCAGGACAGGTGCTGAAACGAACTTTTCGATTGGGCGATACGCTCGCCTTCAGCCCCGGCGAACTTTATAATGCCGGCCATTACACCGCGTTTCTGGTGAGTCCCTCGGCGACTGAGTCCACGGATTTCGACGTAACTGCCGCAACCCAGCCGGAATCCATTAGCTTTTTGGCTAAACCCTCCCGCCTTCCGGTTAGTCTGCAGAACGGGATCAGCGGAGTCGCCTACCTATTTGACACTTTTCAAAACCTGATGATGAACCCCGTGGAGGTGTCGTTTCAGCTTTTTGAAACCGGAGGGGCGGTGCAAGAGCGAACTGTAACTGCGCGGAATGGCGTCGCTTGGGTAAGAATGAATTCGGCATCGAGAGCAGGAATAGCCCAATTTCGCGCCAGCGCGGGAAAAGTCACGGAGAAGCGGGTTGTGCAGCAGGTTCCGGGCGATCCGTGCAGCTTAAGGATGACGGCCCACCTGGCGGGCCGCCGAATTGCTTTAGAGACTGAACCGGTGCGCGACTGCAGCGGAAATCCAGTCCCGGACGGAACTGTTGTCACCTTCACGGAAAGCTACCACGACATGGAGACCACAGTGGACGTGCCCATTAAACGTGGGGTTGCTCGGATAGAGATGCCCGCCAATAACGGGGCTGTCATTTCGGTGGCAACCGGGGTCGTTTTGGGAAACACAATCAAGTGGGAGGGCGGAAAATGAGCCGGAATCGCAATCTCTCCCGCAAACTGCTTCCCCCAGTCTGCGCTCTTGTCACTGTGCTCCTGGGTTCGGGCTTTCAGCAACCCAGCGTGCGGGTTGAACCAGCCGGTTCGGTAGGTCCCCGGACCATGGAGAAGCAAACGCAAACCGCCGTCATTCGCGATTATCTACTGGCGTGGCAGTGCTTGAGCGATGCATTGCGGCAGAACCGGCCGGAGTTGGTTGACGCAAATTTCGTCGGCGTTGCCCAGCAGAAGCTGACTGGGACGATACGAGAGCAGAAGAAGCTGGGGATTCAAACTGTTTACCAGGACCGCTCCCACGATATCAGTTTGGTCTTCTATTCTCCTGATGGTTTGTCCATTGAACTGCTGGATACGGTCGAATATGAGGTGCAAATCAGGGACGGTGAAAAACTTCAAGGGACGCAGAATATACGCTCGCGGTATCTGGCAGTCTTGACTCCCACGGAAGTGCGCTGGAAAGTCCGGGTTCTGCAAGCGGAGCCGCAGCAGGAGAACACTTCAGGTCTTCGCGACGGAACATGGACAGGACAACATTCGGCTTCTCCCCTTCATCCGATAAGCAATGCTGGAGGGAGTCGCTAGATGATATCGGTAGTCGTGCCAATTTATAACGAGGAAGAAATCATACTTCTGTTCCACAGGGCTGTCGCGAATGCCATGGCTTCAGTAAATGAGGCTTGGGAAGTGGTATACGTCAATGATGGGTCGGCAGATGCGTCGTTGGAGTTGCTGAGAGAAGTGCAGTTACAAGACCCTCATGTGGTGGTAGTTGATCTCTCCCGTAACTGGGGACACATGGGAGCGCTGGCAGCGGGTCTGAGGACGGCGCAGGGCGATGCCGTCATTCTGATGGATGGCGACTTCCAGGATCCACCAGAGGTCTTACCTGAGCTGGTGAAAGCTTGGCGGGCTGGCGCACAAGTTGTCACTGCTGTTCGCCGGAGCAGACAAGAACAGCGCAAGCACCTGGCCTTTCTATTTCCGCTCTTTTATCGCTTGTTCGGCGCACTCTCCGACTATCCCATTCCGCTGAATGCGGGGATTTTTGGTTTGCTGGATCGGCAGGCCCTGGATTCGGTCAACGCTTTGCGTGAAGGAAACCGCTATCTACCGGGGTTGCGGGCTTGGGTCGGATATCGCACTTCAATTGTCTACTATGACCGGCAGGATCGTGCTGGAGGCGAAGGCAAGCTCACCTTTCTGAGCCGCATCAAGTATGCGATGGACGCCATCACCAGTTTTAGCTACAAACCTCTGCGCGTGAGCTTTCTACTCGCTGGGCTTGCACTGACCGCTTCCGCCGTCCTGGCGATTGCGGCAAAGGTTTCGAACACCCCGGTCCATATCCTGGGATACGGCATATGTGCGGTAGTGTTTTTTGCAGGTGCACTCTTACTCTTCAGCCTGGGCATTCTGGGAGAATATATTGGCCGCGTCTACGATGAAGTGCGAGGACGCCCTCTTTCCATCATCAATCGCGTGTACCGCAGCCCCGCGCAATCGGCCACTCAAGAGGTATCTTCAACAACCCGGCAGGATCTGGAACAGCTATTTCCG
>Ga0070732_10001622_pt1 | contig 12261 bp, 18 predicted proteins | sample Coa_R1_5_FD_66449 | JGI IMG/M metagenome (GOLD analysis project Ga0070732, IMG submission 66449) | Surface soil microbial communities from Centralia Pennsylvania, which are recovering from an underground coalmine fire - Coalmine... | ecosystem: Environmental > Terrestrial > Soil > Unclassified ...
GCCTCACATCGAGCACTGGCTGCACGACTGGTTTGTCGAGCGGCTGCTCCGGCTGCCGCCCGGCCAGCAGAAGTACTTCTACGTCAAGGCCAGCTCGTACGAGAACCCCGCTCTGCCCACTGAGTGGATCGAGGCTCTCGAATCGGAGTACTCGCCGCAGTGGGTGCGGCGGTACCTCAAGGGCGAGTTCGGCGCGCTCGTGCCGGGGACACCGGTGTTCGGCGACGTGTGGGACGAGGAGCTGCACCAGCTTCCAAGCATTGCGTGGCGGCCCGACCGCCCGATCTTCCGAAGCTGGGACTTCGGTTGGCACCATCCGGCGGTCTTGTTCTCACAGATTGGCCCCGATCGCACGTGGCACATCATGCAGGAGATGATGGGCACGAAAGTTCTCCTGCACCGGTTTGCGGAAGAAGTCGTTGAGTTCAGCAACGCGCACTACCCCGGCGCGACCTTCGTCGACGTGGGCGACCCGGCGGGCCGCCAGCGTGGCGACAAGGACGAGCGCACGTCGCTGGACATCCTCCGCGAGTACAAGATCAACGTCGTCACGCGTAGGTTCCCGAAGAAGAAGCTCATCGAGCTGATCGCCCAGCGACTAAGCATGATCCGCCGCAACCCCCGCGACGGCACCAAGTGGGGCGCGGTTCAAGTGTCTAAGGCTGGTTGTCCGATCCTAATCGAAGGCCTCTCGGGTTCCTACGTGTGGCCGAAGGCTAAGGAAGGCCGGAACGCCCACGAGTACCCGATGGAAGACGGGTGGTTCGAGCACTTGCAGGACTGCATGCAGTACGCAGCCGCCGCGATCTTCCTCGGCAACATCCTCGGCGGCGCGCTCGGCGGCAAGATCGTTAGCCCGCGCTGGAACTGGTCCCCGTAGGAGGCCCCGTGGCGAAGAGCAAGCTCGCGATCCCCAAAGGACTCACGAAGGGCCTCACGGTCATCAACAAGACCGACGACGACACCTACGTCGCGACCCTACGTGAGTGGAAGGAATACTCCGACCGCGCGCGGTGGCTCGCGTGGAACCGCTGGAATGAGGCATGGCGGCTTTACAATCATCAGTATGACTGGTCGGGAAAAGCACCGTGGCAAAGTAAGAACTACCTGAACAAGCTGCCACTGGCCGTGGAGATGGGGGCCGCGCTGGTGCGCCGCGCGATGATCGACGCCGTCGAGTGGTTCCGGCTCGAAGGCACGACGGCGACGATGAAGAAGTACGCGCCCTTCTACGAGAAGATCCTGTACTACTACCTAGACCAGCTCCGGTTCGTCGACGAGCTGTCCGGCCCCCTCAAGGCTGGGTTCATCGGCTCACTCATCGTGCTGAAGCCTCACCTCGCCCCGTACACGTTGGAAGAGCTGGACGAGGACGAGGTCGAGAAGCGAAATCGTGGCGAGGCAGTGCGGCAAGACCTGATCGAAGGGCCCGCGCTGACCGTAAGCTACCCCGACCCGTACAACATCTGGCTCGATCCAACTGGGCGCGACACGTTCGTGATCGAGGAGGAGATCATGGATCTCTCCCTCGCGTACGACCTCGTCGACTTGGGCGTGTTTGACGGCGATGCCGTGGAGAAGGCATCCGAAGAAGACTGGGTCGAGTCCGACAAAGAAGTCCGCGAGCAGCAGCGCAAGCAGCAGATCATGGACATCACGCACCCGAAGGACCGGCGGCAGCTGAAGGTCACGCACTTCTGGGGCGCGCTGCCTGCGGAGGACGGGCGCGGGTGGCGGATCCGCAACGGCCACTACGCGATGCTGAATGACAAGTACGTCGGGCGCAAGCCGATGGAGAACCCGTACTTGTGGAGCACACAGAAGTGGGGCAAGCGCGGCCCCTACATCATCGGGTCGCCGTTCCGCCGCCCCTTCAGCGTGTACCACAAGGGCTTGTGCGAAGACGTGGTCGGGCTCGTGAAAGTCATGACCGAGCTGATGAACATGATCCTCGACTCCACGCTGTTCGCCAGCATCCCGGCCTTCGAAGTTGACCTCGACCAGATCGAGGATCCGCAGCAGCTGCTCGAAGGGATCTACCCCGCCAAGGTCTTCACGAAGCGGTCGGGCGGCCAGCCCAACAGCCAGATGATCAAGAACGTGGAGCTGTCCGGCGCGCGGCCCGAAGTCACGCAGATCTACGAGATGGTCAACCAAGAGTTCCAGGGCTCGACCGCCATCACCGGCTACATCTCCGGCCTCGACACGCCCGCGAACCGCACGGCCACTGAAGCGGTGATGCACCAGAACCAGGGCATGGGCATCTGGGGCGAGGTCGGGCGCAACCTCGAAGGCACCGTGCTCGAACCGTTCGTGCAGATGATGGCGTTCAACGCGGTGCAGTACCACGACGACTTCCTGAGCGACGAAGTCATCGAGATCCTCGGCGACGACGTGGCGATGCAGCTCCAGATGATGTCCTACGAGGAGCGCATCACGACCGTCGAGCCCGGCAAGATGGCCGTGAAGGCGACCGGCGTGACGGCACTCCTGAATCGCCAGGAGGAAGCGCAGAAGATCATGGGGTTCGTGCAGGGCCTCGGGCAGTTCGGCCAGATGCTGCCGATGGTCATGGCGGGCTTCGACCAGCAGTACTTCTTCCAGGGCCTCTTCAAGAAGTGGGTCCAAGCGTTCGGGTGGAACCCGGCGGATCTCTTCCGACCGCCGTCGCCCGAGCAGATCGCCGAGCAGCAGGCGGCAGCCGCAGGGGGTGCGGGACCCGCTGGTCCGGCGTCCGCTGGCCCCCCTGGCGCGACACCTCAACCGGGCCAACCCGCACCACCTGGGCCTGCCGCAGGACCCGCGCAGATGCAACACGTGATGGCAGCGATCAATGGCGGCGGATTGCCGCCGAACGGGCAGGTGAACACGCGTAGACGGTAAGGGGGGTGCAGGTGTGAGCATAAAGGCGAATGTGCTGCTCTGCATGTGTACGACAGGCACGGTGAAGGCCGACACGGCGATGTCGCTTGCGAGGCTCGTGGGCGCGCACCCGAGAGAGATCGGGCTCAGCATCCTGCACATCGAAGGCTGCTACGTTTCGCTGAGCCGGAATATGGCGGCCCGGCTGGCACTCAAGTCGGAGGAGAAGTTCACGCACCTGTTCTTCCTCGACTCCGACGTGACGGTGCAGGCCGACGCGCTAGTCAAGTTGCTGGGACACCAGAAGCCGATCGTGGCCGCGATGTACAACCGGCGCATGTTGCCTGCGGCCCCGCCGGTCTGGGTGGGGGACGAGAAGTCGGCCCGGCTCATCAAGCCGGGCGAAGTACCGGACAGCCTGTTCAAGTGCTACGCCGTCCCGGCAGGCGTACTGCTGATCGACCTGACAGTGTTCGGCAAGATTGCGAAGCCGTGGTTCTTGGTAGACATCCGGCCAGACGACACGCACACCGGCGAAGACATTTGGTTCTGCAAACAGGCGCACCGAGCGGGGTTCGACGTGTGGTGCGACCCGACTATCCCGGTTCAGCACATCGGGGACTATCCGTACTAGGGAGGTAGCACAGCATGGCGCGAGCGCGCAAAACATTCCGCGAGAAGAGCACCGTCAAGCCCGCAGTCCCCGCCGCCGAGGTGGAGGACTACGCGCATCCGGCGAGCGGCGGCCACCACGTGACGGCGGGGTATGACCCGTACCTCGGGCAAGTCACGGCGGAAGGGCGGCGCGCGATGGGGACGGGCCGGTTCATCGAGGACGGGTGGCTGGAAATGCCGCCGATCAAGCGGCCTGCCGACGACCCGCACGACTACGACTACGACAAGGAGTAGGCCATGACGCTGCACACCGGCTCCGGCCTTCGCATTTCCGACCAAACCATTCTCGCCGCGTGGCGCGATTGGTTCGACCCGTCGGTCAACCAGGGGTCGCTCGACGTTGTCACCGTCCCGTCGGCAGTGTACACGGCGGCGACGCACACCAGCGCGAACCTGATTCCGCCGATGTGGGCGCGCGGGGTCGTCTTGTACATCAACATCACGAACGCGAACGGCGGAACGGTGACCGTGACGGCGCAGGGCGTCGACCCGGTTGGCACCACCAACGTGTACACAATCCTGGCGAGCGCGGGGCTGTCGTCGAACGGACTGACGGTCCTCAAGATCTACCCAGGCCTCACCGCCGTCGCCAACACTGTCGCAAGCGACATCGTCCCGGCCCTCTGGAACATCAAGCACGTGGTGGCGACGGCCAGCATGACCTATAGCATCGGATACAGCTACGAGCCGTAAGGCATGCCCACTGTTCCATTCACTCCACCGTGGACCGGGTCGCAGCTAAGTCGTAATGGGCTCCGCGCGATCTGGCGCGACTGGTTTGACGGGAGCGTCGCGAAGCGGGCAACCGACATTGTCACTCTAGGGTCTGTTTCCACCGGCGGCGGTAACTTCGGCCCGCAGTACACGCCGATGTGGGCGCGCGGCATCAAGGTCTTCATCAACGTCACGGCAATCGGCGGCACCAACCCTTCGCTGCTCGTGGCTGTGTACGGCTACGATCCGGTCGCGAAGACGAACTACAGCCAGATCCTGATCAACGCCGGGGTCACGACAACGGGCCTTTCGACGCTCACCGTGCATCCTAGTCTCGCCAACGTCGCGAACGTAGTGCAGAACGACTTGCTGCCCGGCGTCTTCACCATCGGGTGGCTGCTCAACGGCACGAACCCCACCGTCACGTTCAGTGCGGGATACCAACTGCTCCCATAGGAGGAGAACGATGCGGTACGTGAACCTCGCAGCAAACCTCGCCACGTGGCGGGGCAACGGTGACGCCGGAGAGAGCAACGCCACCGATCAGAACACGGCGGCCATGGAAGTGGTGGGCCGTCCTGACAACAACAACAGTCACAACAGCGGACGCGTGAACTACTACAACAAGCTGGAGACGGCGTTCGGCTCCCCGCGCGCGCAGTGCAAGAAGCGCGTGACGCTCTCGGTGCTGAAGCGGTTCGTCCGCAAGTACGCCGCGAACAACAGCGCGAGCGCGTACCAGGGCATCCTTGGGCTACTCGGTCGTTAAGGATGACGGTCAGCCGGTCAGTACGCCGCAATCTTCCCGCATCCCGCACTGGTGTACCCAGCAAGCGTGGACAGTCAAGCGGCTCCTATCCGATGCCCGACAAGAAGCATGCGAGGCTCGCGAAGGCGTTCGCGGCCATGCATCACTCTCCGAACGAGGCCAGCATCGACCGTAAGGCCAACGCCATCCTTCACCCGCACGGCTCCGGCGTGATTCCCACCGACGCCTACAACGCGGGGTACGCCGGGATGGGGATGGACGACTACGTCGGCATGCAGTACGCGCAGGATCAGCAACAGGCCGGGGCCCAGCCCCCAGCCCAAAAGAAAAAGAAGCGAGGTGCGAGTTATGGGTAAGGTTCGGGGCTTCACGGCCAAAGATAAGCGCGCGCCGAAAGGTCGCGGCATGGCGGGCCACGAGGAGTCGAAGGCGTGGAACAACGGCGAGGATCGCGCCGTCTCCGCGCACGACGACCTGCGCGGCGACTTCGAGCAAGGCATGCGCCACCGTGAGCTGAACATGAAGGGCAACCTTCACGTGGGCTTCTCGAACGAGCGGAGCCTGGAGAAGGGCGAGTCGGGTCAGCGCATTCGCCCGTACGAAGAGCGGTTGCAGCGCGCGTCGATCGCGGGCGTTCAGATCAAGTCGGCCAGCGGGCCGAGCGACATGAGCGAAGGCAACCTGCATCACGCCAAGAACCGGTTCATGGACCGCGCGTCCTCGACCGGAGCCGTGCGCCCCTGGAAGCCGAAGGGTCGCGGGGCCGCCGAGCGGGCCAGCCGGGACGTATAGTGTTCCCTCGCGCCATTCCTCCGGTCGTCAAGATCATCGTTCTCGGCGTCCTCATCACGGTCGCCGCGCTCGTGATCGGCGGCCTCGGCGTGATCAACCACTTCTGCGCGAGCGGGGGCTGCCAGTAGATGCCTCGCCGTGAACCACGCCCGCTCAAGCTCGCGGGCGTCACCCCGTTCCCGAAGGCCGACGAGATGCCGACGACTGCCGGTGGGCTGAAGACCGGCGGCGGGTTCTCCGAGCCGAGCTTCGGCGACGTGGCCCCGATCCCCGGCGAGAAGCTGCCGGGCTTCGCGCGCGGCGGCAAGAAGGGCATCGTCCGGCTGCCCTCTGGATCGCGTCGGTTCACGCCGAGCGAAGTCAGCCGGGGTTACCGCGTTCATGAGTGAGCACTGGGTCAAAGACGCAGGCGGCAACATGACGGGCATGGACAAGAACAAGCCCGCCCCCAAACCACGTGATGGCCGCTGGCAGCGCAAGCGCGGTGGAGTATCGGGCGCGCCCGGCAAGCCCGGTCGCGTGAAGAAGGGCATTCAGCGGACGCCGCTCGGGTCGGCTCCGTTCCTGTCCGACGAGATTGGGCGCGGGTACCGCTTTCACCCGATCGACGAAGCTGCCAACAACGCGAACTGGAAGCAGAACAACGACCAGCTGCAGCGCGCGCTGCTGCGCCGGTAGGGGGTGACAGGGGGGATGCAGTCAGCCATTCCGTTCTCGAAGCTCGGAACGCTCGATGAACTGCTCGATCGGGCCAAGGCCGGACAAGCGGCCACCGGCGCGATGGAGCTGATCAAAGACGAGCTGTCGGCTCTGAAGGAAGACACGTACTTGAAGCTCCTGAACTGCCCCGACACCCAGCTCGTGGAGTATCGGGCCCAACTCAAGTCGCTAGAGCTGCTGGCGCGTAAGCTTCTGGCCCGCGAGGCACAGGGAGAGCTGGCGTACCGACAGATGATGGCACAGATTCCAGGCGTCGAGCAGGCGAAGTCAGAGCCATTCAAGCCTGCGCGTGTCGCTCGGAAGCGGTCTTCGAGGTCGACGAAGGCAACCGCGCAGTAGACCACCCCGTCCCACGCCCGCGCGTGGGGGAGCGGTTACAAAGCGGAGGTGTACACGTGTCCGAAGAGGGCAGCACGTGGAAGAACGCAGAGCTAGAGGCAAAGTATGCGGGGAAGTCCGCAGAGGATCTCGCGGAAATGCACTCGGCACTGGAACAGCGGCTGGGGACGCAGGGAGAAGAGCTGGGCGCACTTCGGGCCTCGCTCGACCGGCTGACGCAGCAGCTGACGCAGGGAGCGGGACGCACTGAGCCCGCCGAGGGTCGCACACCGAAGGGTCGGTATGCGAAGTACGCAGATAAGCTCATTCTTGATCCGGCTGCGACGCTCGACGAGGTGGCGGCAGAGATCAAGAACGAGGTCCGCACTGAGCTGACGAACGGGATGTCGCAGGCTGAGAACTACCGGCGCATCACCGACGACTTCATGCGGAACAACCCCGAGCTGGTCAAGGTCCGCGAGATCTTCGGCGAGATCGGGGACCGGCTCTACCGTGCGAATCCTCAGGCCGACTACGGCCAGATCCTTGAGGAAGCAAGGAAGCGCACCACCACGTACCTGCAAGAGCTTCGCAAGCGCGGAGTGATTGTGGGGGCGGATAGCAGCAGCCCCAGGAAGAACGACGGCATCACGACCAGCGGCGGTCGCACCCGCGACACGGCTCCGGCTGGCGGCGGCGACGAAGGCGACGGCGCAGCGTCCCCCGACGATGCGGTCTTGAAAGAGATCGCGAGCATCAAGTCGTGGCGGGACAAGCGGTCTAGTTTCCGGCGCAGCAGCAAGTAGTTCGTTCCCCTCGGGCTGTCACACTCACACGTGAAAGGAGTGACAGCTCATGCCACAGCAGCAATGGGCAATCTCTGCTGACGGTGGGTATCTAGCAAACCCGCGTATCAGCGAGCGGCTTCGGTTCGTCACGCAGCCGTTGATGAAGTTCCGTCAGTTCGTGCGTCCTGAGCCCGGCTTCGGAAAGAAAAAGGGTGACACCCTGCTCTTCGACCGGGTGAGCAACGTCGCGACGGGCGGCGGGCCGATCTCCGAACTGGAGAACATGCCCGAGACGAACGTCACCTTCACGCAGGGCTCTCTCGTCGTGAAGGAGTTCGGCAACTCGATCCCGTGGTCCGGCAAGCTTGAGGACCTGTCGGAGTTCGATGTTGAAAATATCTGGCTGCGCGCCCTCCGCGACGACGCCGCCAAGACGCTCGACACGCAGGTGGCCGCGCAGTTCGTTGCCACGCAGCTCGACTACACGCCGACCGGGACCGATGCGGCTCCGACAGCGACGTGGGACACCGACGCCGCGCAGGACGAAACGGCCACGCGGAACATCTCCACGTTCGACGTGAAGGAAGTCGTCGACAACATGAAGTCGCCGTACCTCGTGCCCTTCTACGACGGGGAGAATTACATGGCGATCGTGTCGGTCAAGTTCGGGCGTCGTCTCAAGGATGACCCCGACTTCGAGGACGCCGTCAAGTACGGCGATCCCGAGCGGCTCTTCACCGGCGAGATCGGACGGTACTACGGCGTCCGGTTCGTCGAAGAGACGCACTACCTCTCCAACAGCCTCGGCACCACGACCTACAACGGTTCCGCCGTGTTCTTCGGCGCGGACCCGGTCGTCGAGGGCATCGTCGTTCCCCTGGAAATGCGGATGAAGATCCCGACCGACTACGGTCGCGACAAGGGGCTGGCGTGGTACTTCCTCGGCGGCTGGCAGATCACGTTCTCCACGGCCAACAACGGCGAAGTCAAGATCGTCTACGTGACCTCGGCGTAACCTAGCCGGTAAGTGATGCGCCTGGGGCGGGGGCCTCGTACCCGCCCGACCCCCACAACCTACGGTGGGGGCCGGTCCTCTAACCTCGTAGGACACCAAGGAGGAAAACCATGTCGTACACCAAGATCCAACGGATCTTCGCCCCAACTGGGGTTGGGACGGCCAGCGCATCGGAAACCGTTGAGCTGATGTTCGGCTGGCGGCGTAGCACCGCAATCCTCGGCTACGGCGTCATCTGCACCCTGGCTGCGTCTGGCGCGGCCACCACGCATCCTGAGTACGATCTGTACACGTCGATCGCGGGTGCTGCGGCTGCAAGCCAGGACAGCATCACGACGACTGCGGCCTGCGAGAAGCTCGGCGCGATCGCTGAGCACTCCGCGCTCCTGAAGGCGGAAACGGTCACGGCACCGGATGCGTACCTCGCTCCGATCGACCTCAACGCGGGTTCGGTTGCCGCGCAGGGCGATCAGGCGTTGATCGAAACCGAGGTGGCAGCCAGCTTCGCCACCACGAGCCCGAAGTACATCGCATACCTCATCGTCGCATTCAAGGGCTCATAGCTCGAAGGTTGGCGGGGAGGGACTACCCCTCCCTGCCGACTATCACAGCCTTGCGGGAGGTGCTGTAATGTTGCTTCAGATCCTGAGTCTGATCGTCCCCGAGCTGAAGTCGGTGGCCGCCCTGAAGAAGTACGGGGTGGAGATCGACGCCGTCGTCAACGGCGTTGTGCGGCTCCAGTCTGCCGTCTCCGATGTCCAGGCCGGGAAGCTCGTGTCCCAGGAAGTCGGCGTCCTCAAGATCGGCGCGGACACGATCAAGTACGGGGTGTACGCCCAGAAGGCGTAAGGCCTCGTGCTCACAACCAGCATTCAATCGGCGGTTCAGGACAACCTCAACCGCTCGGACAGCGGCATCACTTCGAAGATCAACAACTGGATCAACGAGGCGAAGCGGCGGGTCGAGCGGCGGTTCAACATGGAGTACATGAAGGCGAACTACACGTACGCCTTCGTGGCCCCGGCCCAGAGCGTTGCCCTCACCACCATCTTCTCCAGCGATGTCCATCGCTTCAAGGACATCTTCTATGCTGCGTGGCGGCAAACCGCCGGTTCGAACACTGATCTCACGTGGACAGAGATACCGCGCATGTCCGAGGCCGAGGTGCTGGACGTGGAGTCCTACACTTCGGCCTCGCAGATTTATACGGGGCCGCCTGAGGGCTGGACGCTCGACGAGCTGAACTTCTACATCCACCCGCAGCCCGACTCTGGCAACACGTACACCGCCAACCTGTGGGTCTACCTCTTCTCTGCCGACTGGACGATCAGCGGCAACGAGGAGCCCTACCTCGCTAAGTTCGCGTACGACGCGGTCATCGCCGGGTCGACCATGCTCGGCTTCGACTATATGGGCGAGGTGCAGGATGCCCAGAAGTGGCAGGCCCGCTTCGAGGAGAAGATGCGCGACTTCCACGTGAATGAGTCTGCGCGCGTCCTCGGCAGCGTCAACGATCTCGTACCACTGACCGGCTCGCAAGACCGTGGCGTCCACCGTCGCAAGGGGACGCAATGGTGGATGACGGGCTGGGGGAGGATCTAGCGCATGGCGTCACCCTTCACGTTCAGCACCACGAAGCCCGCGAGCAGCGACGCCCTCAATGCCTTCCCGGCCTTCGTGCAGGGGCAGTGGGCGGCTCTGCTGTCGGTCCTCGGCACTCTCATCCCGACCGGCTCGCCGACCACCGGCTTCCGCGTGTACCAGAACAATAACGACGTAACGCTCACGTCGAACGTCGCCACGCTGGGCAGCGGCCTGAACCCGACCATCACGCAAGACGACGCCACGGCCCCTTCATGGGGGTTCCAGTTCGCGCCATCGGGCCCGGCTTCGCGCGTGTATTACGCTGCCGCCGGGGCGACGGCGTTCACGACCCTCATCGAGTTCCCTACGGTCGCCAGCGCGGTCAACTGGCTGCAGCTCTTGGGCTCAGCCACTGGTGCTCCGGTGCAGCTCAAGGCGGCGGGGTCTGACACCAACATCAACCTGTACGTGGTTTCGAAGGGTAACAAGTTCGTCGTCCTCAACCAGCTTAACCGGCTCTCAGTCTACAACAACGCAGGCGTGAGTTCGGCGTCGGCATCCATCGTGTCGACCGGCATCGGGATTGGCCCCATTACCCCGCAGACGTTGGCACGATTCACGGTGAAGGCTGTGCTCTTCGCGACGAACGCCACCGGCGGCGACAACGTAGTCGTCGAGTTGGTCCGCAGCACGACCGGCATCCCCGCCAACGGGTCGGCCCTGAACGGCGGCGACACCAGCATCGCGGGCGGGTGGACGTTCGAGCCGCCTGCCGCCAACATCAAGGTCCCGATCGCGTTCGCACGGGACGACACCGGGCTGACCAACGGGACCGCGTACTACTACTACCTCGCGTACAATGCGTCCGGCGGCGGCACGGCGAGCATCCCTGAAGCATTCGTTGAGGCGGTCGAGCAATAATGGGCCGTACTACCACCGTCACCCACGTGACCGACCTCGTGTTGCGGCGGGTCGAGGTCATCCCCACGTCGGTAGGCTACCGGCTCCGGCTGCACTGTCACGAGGTGGACACCGTCAACGGCAGTCCCGTCGAGTCACGTGAGAAGGTGTACGAGGACACCGCTGTCGACGGCGCGCTGCTCGCCGGTATCTACGCGGCAATCGACAAAGCTCTCCTGGCCGTCCGCGCGCGCGACTACACGTAATGCCGTCGCGCACTCAAGAGTTCCCGGTTGTCGGGCCGGATCTCGGGCTGGTCACCGGCGTCCCGTTCCACGCCATCCCCGACAAGGGATGGTCGGCGGCTCTCAACATGCGGTACCGGCTCGGCAACGCGCAGAAGGTGCCGGGGTTCGTCAAGGTGCAGGCGGCGGCCCTCGACAGCGCGATCATGGGCCTGTACAACTACACGACGACGACCGGGTGGAACTTCTGGATTGCGGCCACCCTGCACAAGGTCTACAAGATGGGCCCGAACGACGCCGCGTTCGTGGACATCTCGGGCGGCAACGATCTGGGCGGGGTCACGAACCTCGACCTCGTCAGCATGGCGACGTACAAGGATCAGCTCATCATCACCAACGGGCGCACCGCCCCGTGGCAGGCGACGGTCGACGGCTCCGGCAACATCAGCAACATCTCGGCTCTCGGCGGGTCGCCGCCCAAAGCGAAGGGCGTCACGGTCTTCCAGAATCACGTGGTGTTGTGGGACATCAACCCCTACGACGCAAGCCCGTCGCACCAGACGTTCCAATGGTCGGATCTCGGCAGCTCTACCACATGGACGCCGAGCAGCTCCAACGAGGCCGGGTCGCTGGCCTTAGTCGACGAGCCGTCCAAAGTGCTCACGTGCGTTCGGATGCGCGACAGCTTGATGGTGTACAAGAAGGACGCCGTCTACCTCGTCGACTACACCGGCTTCCCGTTCACGATGTCCGAGCGGCGGCTGATGTCGGGCGCGGGCCCCGTGAACCAGTGGGCGGTCGTGAACGTCAAGGACGCCCACTACATCCTGAGCACCGACAAGAACGTGTACAAGCTCACGCTGTTCGGGCCGGAGGACG
>Ga0070732_10001623_pt1 | contig 12248 bp, 10 predicted proteins | sample Coa_R1_5_FD_66449 | JGI IMG/M metagenome (GOLD analysis project Ga0070732, IMG submission 66449) | Surface soil microbial communities from Centralia Pennsylvania, which are recovering from an underground coalmine fire - Coalmine... | ecosystem: Environmental > Terrestrial > Soil > Unclassified ...
TATCCCGCAGGTTCCACCCCAGCCGGCCGACGGAGCCGGAGCCGTGATCTTCCAGTCAAGGCCCGGATTGTTCGGCAGTGTGTCGGACAGCTTCACCCCGACGGCTGTTCCAGGACCAGTGTTCCCCACGGTGATCGTGTAACCGATGGTGTCGCCCGCGCTCACCGTCGACGGCGCGTCCGCTGTCTTCGTGATCGTCAGATGCGGGTGCTGTGTGTTCCCGAAGATGTTGTCGGAGACAGTCTGGCCTTGGCCGACCGTGATCGAGTAGCCGTGGCCACCGCCGTGCGCAGAACAGTCCCCTCCCGAGCTCGGTTCGGTCTGGAACCACGTCGCTTGCTCAGTCTCGCAGACCAAGTAAGTGCCAGGCGTGACATCGTCGAATTCGAAGTTGCCGCTTGAATCCGTCGTCGTTGTTATCGTCGTGCCGTTACCGGTCAGCGAGATCGTCCAGTTCGCCAAACCCGGCTCACCGTTGTCGCGGGTCCCGTTACCGTTGATGTCGTTGTACTTCGTACCCGTGACCTTGCCGCACGTATTCACGCCGCCGAGCGCGAAGTCGGACAGAGTGGAATCCGTCGAGGTAGACGCACGCGTCTCCGCCAGGAAGCTCGAGAAGCAGGGGACGTTGCTACCGAAGATATTCGTGTCGTTCAGGTCGATACCACCCTCGAGGAACGAGCCGATCGCCGGGAAGACGTTCGCGGTACCCGACTTCGGCGTGTAGGACCACGGGGAGGCGGTATCGGTCTGGTTGACGATGGCACACAGCGGGTCGCTGATCGCAACCGAGCAGTCGCCGCCCACCGCGGTGAACGCGGTGAGGCCGGTACCGTTCCACTTGTAAGCCTTGATGCTGCTGATCGCGCCGCCGTTTGAGAAGTCGCTTACGATTAGGAGGTCACCGACGGCGTGCGTACCGGTGAACTTGCCGCTGCCGTTGGTACCGATCTTGTTCTGGAAGAACCAAAAACCCGCAGTGGAGTCGCCGCTGTTGGAATAGCGGTCCATACCGAAGTACAGGTTCAGGTGACCGCTGTTGAGGTAGGCGGCCGAGTACGCGTGGGTGATCTCGTCTTTATCTTGCGCGCCTAGCGAGTTGTACGCCCAACTGCTGACGTCATGGATGTCCTTCGAACCGCCGCCGGTGAAGTAGTGGGGCCCACCCATGACGTCGGTGATGAACGAATGGTTGAAGTCGCTTCCTGCGGGACCCGAGAACCCAAGAACGTTCTGCCAGTCATCGTGACCGTTGTATAGCGCGTTCCCGTCAAGCTCGAACTGGTTCACGGGAAGTGCCAGCGCGGGAATGCTCGTCACACCCAACACCAGAACGCCGGTGACAAGAATGACGAGCGCGCGCGCGCCGAAAGAACGTCGAGAAGAGAAGATGCCGAGACGACTACGTCTCGCGCTGCGGTCCCCCATCTACTTCCCCCTAGGAAGCATGCCCCGTCGCGCCCGGACGTTCCCAGTGTTGCTAGAGAATCCGTTTGCGACACTTTCTGTCACGGAATGTAGCCTCGTCCCGCGAAGGGTGTCAATACGTACATCCTGGAGAGAACGGGAAAAGAGTCGCAACCGCGGCGGGACAGACAACGCATCGCCGCAGGTCACGTGCCTTCAGGGAACGCCGGGCGGAACCTTGATCTCAAATTCGTCCAATTCTCCGCCTGATGCCCTGACCGCTCGCACGGCGACGGCTGAAGAGCTCACGGAAACGATCAAGAAGTGATACGCGGAGACGCAGCGGATCGCGCCCGGCTCGACCCGCAGGCATGGATACGACGTCTGCCCGCCTCCTCCGGTCACGACGTAATCGATTCCGCCCACCGTCAGATGTTCGTAGTCGTGGTTGTGTCCCGTGAGCACCAACGTCACGTGGTAGCGAACGAAAAGAGGTACCCAGTTGCGTTGCGCAGATGTGTTGTCGGTGTGAAGGCCGCTCGTGAATGCGGGTTGATGGAACACCACGATCTTGACGCGCGCGCGAGACGAGCTGAGCGCGCGCGCGAGCCACGATCGTTGCGCGGCATCACCGGCTCGGTTCGCATCGAGCATGAAGAACTGCGTCGTACCGACGCTCCACGTGTAGTACCGCTGTGGTGATCCGAGAACTGTTCCGGTCGACGGTCCGGCGACATCGTGATTGCCCCACGCAGCGCGCCACACGTTGCCCGGGTACGAGTAGAGGCATCGCTCGGGGCCGTAGTAGTTCTGTTGCGTTGCGTTGCCGTCAGGCGTGTAGAAGTTGTCGCCGGTCGTGACGATGTACTTGAACTTGAGCGTTCGCCGTAACGCACACATCGCGTCCGTTACTTGACCTTGCGCAACTGTGCCGGCTCCCCAGTCGCCTTTCACCGCGAACACGAACGACGCAGAAACTGCCGGCGTGCTCGAAGAGGACGTACTCGAAGAGGAGGGAGGCGGCGGCGTGCCTGCGCCGGGCCTGGTCGCCGTGCAGGCTATGAGAATGAGCAGCGCGAGCGACGCCCGGCGGTTCACTGCCCCAGCTCGGTCAGCCCTGGGCTGCGATCCGCTCGATCAAGGCGGGGAGCCAAACCGGAAGATCCTCCGGCGTCCTCGAGGTCACGAAATTCCCGTCGACGACCACCGGCTCGTTGACGTACTCCGCGCCGGCGTTCACGACGTCGTCCTTGATCGCCGAAACGCACGTGATCCTGCGACCCTTGAGCACCCCGGCCGAGATCGGCACCCAGCCCGCGTGGCAGATGAAGCCGATCGTCTTTCCCTGGTCGTTCATCTCGCGGACGATCTCAAGCGCCTCCGCGACCCGTCGGATCTTGTCGGGCGCGTACCCCCCGGGGATGACCAATGCGTCGAAATCGGCTGCGCGCACATCCGTCACCTGGACGTCGACGTCGATGGGCATGCCCTTCTTCCCGTGGTACGTCTGCTCGCCGATCCCGGCGATCGTGATGCGCGCGCCCGCTTCAGCCAGCCGGTACCTCGGGTACTGCAGCTCCATATCCTCGTAGTCGGGCCCTGCGAAGATCAGGATCTCTTTCCCTTCGAGCGGCTTCATAGCCATCACCTCGTTCACTCAGGGTAACCATCGGACGAGATGCCCGGCGAGCTCCGGCCCTTTGTCCTCCTGTAGGAAGTGGCCGGCCCGTTCGATCGTCGCGTGCGGTTGCCCCGCGCACCCCGGAACGGCCCGTTGGAAATATCGATCGCCGCCGCGCGTGATGGGGTCCGAATCGCTGAACAGCGTCAGGAAGGGCTTCTCCCATTGCTCGAGCACCTTCCAGGCTGCTCGATTGGCTTCGGATGCTGGATCGTCGGGCGTGATCGGAACGAGGCCCGGGAATGCGCGCGCACCCGCCTTCAGCTCTTCGGTCGGGAACGGAGCGTCGTACCCGTCGATCGTGGCTTGAGCCACGTCGGTGACGCAGCCGCCCTTCACGATGCCGCCGACATGGAAGCGGTCGGTCGTTTCCGCGTAGTTCTTCCACGCGAGGAAGGCTTCGCCGGCGGGGATATCGCCCGTCGGAAGGAACGTGTTCGCTGCTGCGATGCGCGCGAAGCGGTGTTCCTCTTCCGCCGCGAGGCGAAGACCGATCAGCCCGCCCCAGTCCTGACCGAACAAGACCGCATCCCTCAGATCGAGCGACGTGATCACCGCGCGCATCCAGTCCACGTGTCGCTGATAGGAGTAGTCGCTCATCGCGGACGGTTTGTCGCTGCGGCCGAACCCGACGAGATCGGGTGCCACGCAGCGATGCCCCGCCGCCGTGAGGACGGGGATCATCGTGCGGTAGAGGTAGCTCCAGCTCGGCTCGCCGTGCAGTAGCAGGATCGGCGGAGCATCCGCCGGCCCTTCATCGACGTAGTGGATCCGCACGCCGTCGACTTCGATGTAGTGCGGCTCGAAGGGGTACCCCGCGAGATTCGAGAAGCTTTCATCGGGTGTTCTCAAGATCTCCATGGTTGCCCCCTCGCCGGTCGTCCGTCGGATGGTCAAACCTACGGAATCTCAGGCTGTTGCGCACTTTCGCACGGATTCGAGGTTGCGCGCGCACCTCTCTAGACTGTTCGCATGACCGTTGCGGCTGCAGAGATGCAGAAGCCCCGCCTTCGCGGACGCCTGCATCAGATCGCCTTCATCGTGTGGATCCCTGCGGGCACGGCGCTCGTCGCACTCGGACGGACGGCGCTCGCGCGCACGGCCGCAGCGATCTATTCCGTCTGTGTTCTCACGCTGTACGGAGTGAGCGCCTCGTATCACCGATTGCCCTGGTCGCCGCGCGCGCGCCGCATCATGCGCAGGCTCGACCACTCATCGATCTTCATCTTGATCGCCGGCAGCTACACGCCGCTCGCCTTGTTGGCGCTGCACCATGCATGGCGCATCTCGATCCTCGCGACCGTGTGGGGCGTCGCACTCGTCGGGGTCGTGCTGAAGGTCGCGCGCATCGACAAGATGGACCGGCTCGGGATGGTCCTGTACATCGCGCTCGGCTGGACGGCGCTGATCGCACTGCCGGAGATCTTGCACAACCTCAGCACGGCGTCGGCCGTCCTGCTCTTCGCCGGGGGCATCCTGTACACGGTCGGTGCTGTGTTTTTCATCTTGCATCGGCCGGATCCGAACCCGCGCGTCTTCGGCTACCACGAGGTCTGGCACTCGATGGTCATCGGCGGGACCCTCTGTCACTACGTCATGGTGATGCTGCTCGCCGTCGGCCACTGAAAGCGATTGACCCGGAACTAACCGGTTAGTTAGAATTGCTCTGCGATGGGGACAAGGGACGCGGCTGCGACCAAAGAGCGCATCCTCGAAGCGGCGTTCGAGGAGTTCGCCACCCGAGGGTTCGCCGGGTCCCGCGTCGACGACATCGCCGACAAGGCCCAATGCAATAAGGCCCTCCTCTACCAGTACTACGGGGATAAGGAAGCGCTGTTCCGCCATGTGCTCGAGTGCAAGATGGCCGGCCTCCAGTCGATCAAGGAAGACCCCGATTCGTTCGCAGAGGCCGTCGGCGAATTCTTCGACTTCTACGCGGCGAACCCGTGGCTCCCCCGAATGCTCATGTGGGAAGCCTTGGATTTCGGCGACGAAAGAGTCCCGAATGAGGCTGAGCGCGCGCAGAAGTTCGAGCAGCATGTGGAGCGCCTCGAACAGGCGCAGCAGGCGGGAACCGTCGACCCCGAGCTCGACCCGCGCCAAACGCTGGTTTCTCTGATCGGGCTGATCCATATCTGGTTCGCGGCACCGCAGACTGCCCGGATGATCTGCGGCGGGAATCCCTACACGAAGGAAGCGTTGAAGCGAAGAAGGGCGCACGTCGTGGACGCGGCGCGCCGGATGCTAGAGACGAGGTAGCCCATGTTCGAAGGTGACAACAAGCGCGAGAAGATCCTGGTTCTGCTCACCTGCTGCTTCGCCCTCTTCATGGCGATGCTGGACAACACGGTCGTCAACGTCGCACTCCCCCGCCTCGCGAAAGACCTCCACGCCGGCATCAGCGGGTTGCAGTGGGTCGTCGACGGATACGTCCTCGCGTTCGCGAGCTTGATGCTCACCGGCGGCATCCTGGGCGACCGATACGGCCGGAAGCGCACGTTCCTCACCGGCTTGGGCGTCTTCACCTTCTTCTCCTTGATGTGCGGCCTCTCGGGCACGACGAGCCACCTGATCGCGTTCCGGGGTCTCCAAGGGATCGGCGGCGCGCTGCTGATGCCGGGAACGCTGTCGATCCTGACTGTGACGTTCCCGCCCCACGAGCGCGCGAAGGCGATCGGGATCTGGGCCGGCGTCTCGGGCCTCGCCCTCTCGCTCGGTCCGACGCTCGGCGGCTACCTCGTGCAGCACGTCGGCTGGGCTTCCGTCTTCTTCATCAACGTCCCGATCGGGATCCTCGGGTTCATCGTGGGCTTGCGGATCATCCGCGAGTCGCGATCCGAGCAAGCGCGTCACCTGGACGTGCCGGGGCTGTTGCTCGGAACCGGTGCGCTTTTCAGCCTTACGTACGCGCTCATCGAAGTGAACCAGTACGGCTGGGGCTCGCCGTCGATCATCACCGCGCTCGCCGCGGCAGTGATCCTGTTCATCAGCTTCTTGCAGTACGAGAAGCGCGCGCGCGAGCCGATGATGCCGCTCCAGTTCTTCCGTATCCCGGCGTTCTCCGCCGGCAACTCAGTCGCGTTCTCCATCTCACTCGGCATGTTCGGCACGTTCTTCTTCGTGAGCCTCTACATGCAGATCGTCCGCGGCTACGGGCCCTTCGCCGCCGGTCTCCGGTTCCTTCCCTTGACCGGAATGATCGTTATCGCGGCGCCGCTCGCCGGTCGTTACGCATCGAAGTTCGGCTCTCGGTGGCCGATGGTGATCGGCCCGTTGCTGGCCGGGACCGGCTTGCTCTTGCTGAGCCGCATCGGGGTCGCGACGCCGTTCTCACACATCTTCCCGATCTTCATGATGATGGGATTCGGGATGGGGATCACGATGACGCCCATGACTGCGGCGGTGATGAACGCAGTCGGCGCCCAGCGTGCGGGCCTCGGCTCTGCGATGACGAATACCTCCCGCGAGGTCGGGGGTGTCTTCGGGATCGCGCTCCTGGGTACCCTTCTGACCACCAAGCTGAAGAGCGCACTGACGACGCTTCTGGTTCCGCTCGGCCTCCCCGCCGCCCAGCGAGCGGCGATCGTGACATCCGGTGGCCACGGCCAGATCGACCCAACCTCTCTCGCTTCGCTCGCCCCCCAGAAAGCCGGCCAGGTTACGCACGCGTTCAACCTGGCTTTCGTGGACGGGTTCCACATCGCTTTGATGGTTGCGGCGTTCTTCCTGATCGTCGCTGCGATCGTCTCGTGGCGGTTCATCCCCTCGGGGGCCCCGCAGCGCGTGGAAAGCGTCCCGGGCGCGGAACCGGTCGCCGTCCACTAGCGAACCCGAAGCAGGCGCTCGCGCCGGCCCGCGCCTCCTGTGGATAAGGCGCAACGCCACACGCTGCGAAAACGCTCGCCCTCGGACATCTGTCCCATAGCGAAATAGTCACCGATGACTACCGAAAACCATCCCGGTAGCGCATACCGGACAGGGCGGCAGCCGCCGAGAATGCAGGCACATTCGACAATGCAGCCAAACGGACCCTGTGGCCCGTACCGTGTAGGGGGACGTAAATGACCTGGATCGAAGTGAACTGCCCAGAGTGCGGGGCCGTTGAGTGCAAGCCCGCGGACTTCGAGCTCGCCGTCTGCAATATCCCCGATGCTTCCTACTACGCCCTGACGTGCCCGATGTGCCACAACCGCATCCAGAAGGCCGCCGACGAACGCGCGATCGAGCTGCTTATCGCCGAAGGCGTGACCCCGCTCCGGTGGGAGCTCCCCGCGGAGATGCTCGAGACGCACGACGGCCCGCCGCTGAACCTCGACGACCTGCTCGACCTGCACCTGCTGCTTGAAGACCCGAACTGGTTCGAAGTCCTGAGCGGCTCGCCCGCGGCCTAAGACAGAGTTTTCCCAAACGAGCCGGCTTCCCGGCGTCCCCCCGGAAGCCGGCTCTTCTTTTTCCCAGAGATCAGGGCCGGGCTACGCCTTCGGCTTCCGCTTCGCCGGCTTCTTCGCCGTGCCGCGTCGAGCGCGCGGTTTGGCCGGGCCGCGCGCGCGGCGCTCCGCAAGCAGCTCGGCCGCGCGCTCGTTCGTGATGCCTTCGATGCTGTCTTCCTTGCGGAGCGACGCGTTCGTGTCGCCGTCCGTCACGTAGGGACCGAACCGCCCTTCCTTGAGCGCGATCGGCTTCCCGGATGACGGATCGTTGCCCAGCTCCTTCAACGGCTCGGCGGCCGCTCGCTGGCCGCGGCGACGCTTCGGCTGCGCGAGCACCGCGAGGGCCTCGTCCAGCGTGATCGTGAAGAGCTGCTCTTCGCTTTCCAGCGATCGGCTGTCGCTCCCCTTCTTGATGTAGGGGCCGTACCGTCCGTTCAGGGCCTCGATCGGTTCCCCGTCGGCCGGATCCATGCCGACCGTTCGAGGAAGCTCGAGCAACTTCAGCGCGTCGTCGAGAGTGATCGTCTCCAGCGACATCGTCTTAAACAGCGATGCCGTCTTCGGCTTCTCCTTGCTATCGGTGTCGCCGAGCTGAACGTACGGACCATAGCGGCCGACCCGCGCGATGACCGGAGCGCCGTCCGCATCCCTGCCGAGCTCGCGATCGCCGCTCGGCGCCGACAAGAGCTCTCCGGCCTTCTCGATCGTCAGCTCGTCCGGCGGCAGGTCCTCGGAGATGCTCGCGCGGTCTTCGCCACGCTGCAGGTACGGGCCGTACCGGCCGACCCGGATCACGATCTCGTTGCCATCGGCGTCGTTGCCGATCGGGATCGAGTTCACGTCGCGCGCGTCGATGTCGCCGAGGCGATCGGTGACCATCTCCTTCAAGCCGACCTGGCCGTTCCCGAAATAGAAACGCGATAGGTACGGGTTCGCCTCTTCGTCGCCGTTCGCGATGCTGTCGAGCTCGTCCTCCATGCGCGCGGTGAACTCGTAGTCGACCAAGTTGCCGAAGTGCTGCTCGAGCAGCGTCACGACGGCGAATGCGGTGAACGACGGCACAAGGGCGGTTCCCTTCTTGAAGACATAGCCACGATGCTCGATCGTGTCGAGGATCGACGCGTAGGTCGACGGCCGCCCGATCCCCATCTCTTCCAGAGCCTTGACGAGCGTCGCTTCCGTGTACCGGGCAGGCGGCTGGGTTTCGTGACCTTTCGGCTCGAGCGCGACGACGCTCAGCGTCGTTCCCTCGCTCAATGGCGGCAGGATCACCTCTTGGTTCTCCAGCTCGGCCTCGGGGTCGTCGGCCCCCTCGACGTACGCGCGCAAGAAGCCGGGGAAGGAGATCGTCTTGCCGGCAGCGGCGAACTCCGCATCGCGACCGTCGGCCGCGATCGCGCCCAGTCGCACCTGAACGCTTTGACCGCGCGCATCTGCCATCTCGGACGCGATCGTTCGCTTCCAGATCAGGTCGTACAACCGGAACTCGTCGCCGCTCAGCTCGTCGCGAACGTCGTCCGGCGTGCGGAACGTGTCGCCGGCCGGGCGGATGGCTTCGTGTGCCTCCTGCGCGTTCTTCACGCGGCTCGTGTACGTCCGCGGGTGATCGGGCACGGAGTCGGCGCCGTACATCTCGATCGCTTGTGCACGGGCGGCGGCAACAGCCGTCTCCGACAGCGTTACCGAGTCGGTCCGCATGTACGTGATGTAGCCGTTCTCGTACAACGTCTGCGCGACGCGCATCGTCCTGTGCGCGCTGAACCGTAGCTTGCGCGCGGCGTCCTGCTGCAGCGTCGACGTCATGAAGGGAGCAGCCGGTGAGCGCCGCCACGGCTTCTCTTCGACGGTGCGCACGCTGAAGTCGGAGCCCTGGAGCGACGCCGCCAGGTCGCGCGCAGCCTGCTCGTCCAAACGAGTGATGTCGGCGGTCTTGAGCGCGCCTGCTTCATCGAAGTCTTTGCCGGTAGCGAGGCGCGCGCCGTCGAGTGACACCAGCTGTGCAGAGAAGCCACCCCCCGCTTCGAATGTCCCTTCGATGTCCCAGTAAGACGCCGAGCGGAATCGCATGCGCGCGCGCTCGCGCTCGACGAGGATCCGCGTCGCGACCGACTGCACGCGGCCTGCCGACAGGCCCGGCATGACCTTCTTCCAGAGCACCGGCGAGACCTCGTAACCGTAGAGCCGGTCGAGGATGCGGCGCGCCTCTTGCGCGTCGACGAGGCGACGATCCAGATCCCGCGGGTTCTGCACGGCCGATTGGATCGCGGGGCGCGTGATCTCGTGGAAGACCATCCGCTTCACCGGCACGCGCGGGTTTAGCACCTCGGTGAGGTGCCACGCGATCGACTCCCCCTCGCGGTCTTCGTCTGTTGCGAGATAGAGCTCGCTCGCGTCCTTGAGCAAAGACTTCAGCTTCGAGACTTGCTTGCGCTTGTCCGGCGTGACGACGTAGATGGGCTTGAAGCCGTTGTCGATGTCGACGCCCATACGGGACCACGGCTCGGACTTCAGCGCGGAGGGAACCTCGCTCGCGTTGCGCGGCAGGTCGCGGATATGACCGATCGAGGATTCGACGACGTAGTCGCGCCCCAGGATGCCGGCGATCGTTTTCGCTTTGGCGGGGGACTCGACGATGACGAGGGGCTTCGGCACGGGCGGAAGGATGGGCACCCACCGAGGGCGATGTCAAGCAGGATGCACGGCGGAACGGGTGGCTCGCGCGCTATTTCCGCAGGAAGAGGGGCTGGTTAGACGTTCCGGCGCTAATCGAGGACCGACGTGAGGGTTCGGACGAGATCGTCCGTCATGTGCCCTTTCACGACGTAGGCGTCGGCGCCGAGGCGGAGGCTCGTGTTCGACATCACTTCTTCGCCGAAGCCCGAGAGCATGACCACACGCGAGCGCGGTGCTAGTCGGCGCAGATGCGGGATCGCTTCGAGGCCGTCCATCTCGGGCATCGCGATGTCGAGCAACACCACATCGGGGTCGACTTCCCGGGCGAGACGTACGGCTGCGACGCCGTCGGGCGCTTCGCCGACGACGCTGAATCGACCGTCCATCTCGAGCATCTTGCGGAGGAGGACGCGATACTCCTCGAGGTCGTCCGCAAGTAGAACCGTGATCATGTGAGTGCCCTCTGCCGGGTTGAGCCATTATCTGGGCGAGGCTCATTTCTCGGATGGGCACGATGCCCCATTCTTTCCCGTCTGAGGGGCCCAAATCGGTCGAGGACTCGTCACAAACGTGACGGTTGGGCTGCGGTTATCGCCGGATCGCTGGGTGTCGCCGGGTCAGCCTGCGAAGCGGATCCGAGCGATCGTCCAGAGGGCGATGATCCCGTCTTTCCAGCTGATCTTCTTGCCCTGTTCGCGGGAACGAGCCTTGTAGCCGATCGGCACCTCGAAAGGCCGGTACCCGGCACGAAGGAGCTTCGCCGTCATCTCGGCTTCGATGTCGAATCCGCTCGTTTTGAGGTCGAGGCTGCGCAAGATGGATGTCTTCGCCATCTTGAAGCAGGTTTCGAGGTCGGAGATGTAGCAGTTGAAAAGGATGTTCGCCCATAGGTTCAGGAACTTGTTCCCCATCACGTACCAGAAGTTGAACGACGTGTGGGAACCGAACGCGCGCGTCCCGTAGACCAGCTCCGCCTCTCCGGCGATCAAGGGCTCGAGGCACGCAACAAGATCCGATGCTTGGTACTCGAGGTCGGCGTCGAACGGCACGAACAGGTCACCGGTCGCTTCGGCGAGGGCGGTTCGGAGGGCGGCGCCCTTCCCCCTGTTCCGCTCGTGCTTGATCAGCCGGACGTTCTCGGGAAGCGGAAGCGCAGCGATGGTTTCGGCAGTCCCATCGACCGAGCCATCATCGACGATCAGGATCTCGACTTCGACGGGGAAGCTCGTCGACAGGAGCTCTTTCAGAGCGGGACCGACCCGCTCGCTTTCGTTGTAGACCGGCACGGCGATGGTCAGGCGATGAACGGACATGACCGAATTCTATCGGTGTTCGGTTCGCATCAGAAACACGAGGGATCCGAGGTCTTCACGGTGCGCGCGCGCCACACGCAGCGGAAATGGAAGAGGCGAGCCTTCGCGCTCGCCTCTTCCATCACCAGACTTGGTTAATTCTCTCTCAGAGGGCCGCGCAGTTGCCTTGCTCTTCATCCCTCGCCCAACGGGCTTCATGCTTGGAGCCACAACACTTTGAGCGTGTTCCCTCATCTGTGTTGTCGTACAGACGAGGTGTCGCGATAAGGATCCGGGGCCAAAATGACCCCTACTGACTATCAGAAGGGGGACCTTGGGCTACCCCGGCGCTCAACGACGCGCCGCTGGGACGTGGGTCACCCCCCAAGATGGGCGGGTTGCGGGTTTGTAGGAGGGTCGATGCCGGACATCCTGGGCGAACACATCCGAATGAGGGTTCTATGACGGAAGAGGAGCAAGGCGCTTCGCCCGGTGAGCGCAGTCGCGAAGGCGACCTCGTGCGCGCATACGAACGCGAGCACGAGGTCGTCGAAGAGTTGCGCGCGCTCGACGAGATGAAGAACGCCTTCCTCTCCGCGCTGTCGCACGAGCTTCGCACGCCGGTGACGGCGATCCTCGGCCTTGCCCGGACGATCGAGCACGACTACGAGCGCATCGATCCCGTCGAGGTCAAAGAGTTCATGCGTCGAATCGCGAGCAAAGCGTCCAAGCTCGACCGGCTCCTGAACGATCTTCTCGACCTCG
>Ga0070732_10001624_pt1 | contig 12246 bp, 13 predicted proteins | sample Coa_R1_5_FD_66449 | JGI IMG/M metagenome (GOLD analysis project Ga0070732, IMG submission 66449) | Surface soil microbial communities from Centralia Pennsylvania, which are recovering from an underground coalmine fire - Coalmine... | ecosystem: Environmental > Terrestrial > Soil > Unclassified ...
GAACCGGGATCGTCGCCCGCCCAGGTCGTCATTATTTCGAACGACCGTCGCCAGGCGACGATCAACGGCAAAACCGTTCCGCTGGGCGGCCGCTACGGCGAGGCCACGCTGGTCCAGATTACCGACAACGAGCTCGTGCTGAAGAAAGCGGATTCGACCGAAGTGATCAGGCTCTATTCCCTGGTCAACCGCAAGATGCAAGCGGGCGCCAAATGAGTCTGAATGAAAGCTGCCGGAAGGCGGGAGGATGGAAACCATGAAGCGAACTAGCGTCCTGATATTTGCGGTTGTTCTGGGGTCCTGCGCGGAACAGCCCTACACCCCCAACAAGGTCGATCCCGGCATCCTCGCCGAGATGGACAAGGTGAGCCAACCGGGCAAACCGAGCCAGCCGGACGCGGTCCGTGATGCGTTGCTGCCGCCGCTGCAGATAGAAATGCCCAGGATTTCCAATGCTCCGGTCGAGCCGCGCTTCGATCTCGTCGTCAACGCGGCCCCCGCACCCCAGGTGTTCATGTCGATCGTATCGGGAACCCGTTACAGCATGGTCGTGAATCCGAGCGTCAGCGGCGCGATCTCGGTCAACCTCAAGGACGTCACGGTGCGCGAAGCGCTCGAAGCCATTCGCGAGTCCTACGGTTTCGAATTCCGGGTTGATGGCACGCGCATCTACGTCGATGCGGCCGGATTGCAGACCCGCGTGTACCAGGTGAATTATTTGACCGCCCTGCGCACAGGCCGCAGCGATGTGCGGGTTAGTTCCGGGGCGATTTCCGGCAATGTCCAGGCGCCGGGGTCGACGCCGGGAGCCGGCGTCGCGCCAGGACTTGTAGCACCTGGAGTCGGGCAGAATTCGTCTCAGATGCTGGGTGCGCTCGGTGTCGGGACCATAGCCACGACCACCTTCGATGCCAGTCGAGTCTCGACGCTTTCCCAGAACGACCTCTGGACCGAAGTCAATTCGGCGCTGCGTACCCTGGTTGGGACGGGCGAGGGCAGAAACGTGGTGATCAGTCCCCAATCAGGGGTCATTGTCGTGCGCGCGATGCCAGGAGAATTGCGCAGCGTGGAAGCCTACCTGAAGGCGATGCGTCTTTCGATCGATCGCCAGGTCATGATAGAGGCCAAGGTCGTCGACGTCACGCTCAGCGATTCCTACCAGACCGGGATCAACTGGGCCGCCTTCCCGACCAGCGGTCAGGCGTTCGGACAGGCATCGCAAGGGACTTTGCTCCAACCCGCTACGCCCGGCGCCAACCCGCTGGCTACCGGGGGCTCCATCGGGGGTACGTTGGGAGCCGGCGGAAGTCTATCCGCCACCATCCCGACATTCGGATCCGTCCCCGGTCAGAACCTTGTCAACTTCTCGAATCCCGGCGCATCCCTGTTCGGGCTCGCGTTCCAGACCACAAACTTCGCGGCGTTACTCACTTTCCTCCAGACCCAGGGCGCGGTGCAGGTCCTCTCCAGCCCGCGTATTGCCACGCTCAACAACCAAAAGGCGGTGCTCAAAGTAGGCACCGACCAGTTCTTCGTCACTGCCGTAACGTCGACGCCGATTACGGGAGTGAACGGGGCGACGACAGCCGTCTCTGTCACACCGACGGTAAGCCCGTTTTTTTCGGGCGTCTCTCTCGACATCACGCCTCAGATCGACGAAGAGGGAAATATCATGTTGCACATCCACCCACTGGTGAGCAACGTGACCGGATCAGACTTTACGTTCAATTTTGGAGCGGGGGTGGGCACGCAGGACCTGCAGTTAGCCAAGAGCACCATTAACGAATCGGACACGGTGGTGCGAATCCAGGACGGAAACATCGTCGTACTGGGCGGATTGATGCAGACCGACGTGGAAACCAACAAATCAGGCCTGCCCGGTTTGATGGATATCCCAGGAATCGGCGGCGCCTTCCGCAGCACCACCCGCACCACCACCAAGCGCGAACTCGTGGTGCTGCTCAAGCCTACTGTCATCAAGTCTGAGAAGGAGTGGGAGCAGGACGTTCAGCAGACCCGCGATCGCTTGCGGAACTACGGCGCCACCCCGGATTCCACCAGCGTGCCGAAGTGATATACCTCGCTCACTTCGGTCTGCGCGAGCCACCGTTCGGCATCACGCCGGACACGAGTTTCTTCTACGCCTGCTCCAGCAGCCAGCAGGCGCTGAACACCCTGCTCGTCGCTGTCGCCAACGGCGAAGGGTTCATCAAGATCACGGGCGAGGTCGGGACCGGCAAGACGCTCCTGTGCCGCCGGTTTCTCGCCACGCTGGACGACACTTGGGTCAGCGCCTATGTTCCCAACCCGAACCTTGAGCCGAGGACCCTGCTCCTGGCGCTGGCCGAAGAAATGGGGGTCAAGCTCGACACTGACCTGGACCAGCACCACCTGCTCAAATCATTGAACCTCGCGCTGCTCGATTTCGCTAGGCAGAAAAAACGCGTCGTCGTGTGTCTGGACGAAGCGCAGGCAATGCCGCTCGATTCGCTGGAGACGCTGCGGCTTCTGACCAACCTCGAGACGGAAAAGCGCAAGCTTGCGCAAGTGATCCTGTTCGGCCAGCCCGAGCTGGACGACAGGCTCTCGCAGGACTCGATTCGTCAGTTGCGCCAGCGCATCACCTTCCAGCATCACATGGGCGCCATGACGCGGGAGGAGACCGCTCACTATCTTTCCCACCGTCTCGCTATCGCGGGATACCGCGGCGACGAGGTGTTCGCACCTGCTGCGGTCAGGCTGCTGCACCGGGCGAGTCGCGGCGTGCCCCGGTTGATCAACATTCTTGCCAACAAGGCGATGATGCTTGCTTACGGCGAAGGCACCCGTAAGGTGGCTCGCAGCCACGCGCGCGCTGCTATCACCGACACGCCGGCTTCCTTTTCGCTCTCCCGTGCCTGGATATGGCTGGCGGTCGCGTGTATCGCGTTTTCTAGTATTGGCTGGGCGATGCTGCGATGAGTCTGATCAACAAGATGCTGCGGGACCTGGATAAGCGCAACGCCCCGCAAGGCGGGCTGGCCGAGGGAAGGGCGTCGAACCTGTCCCAGCATGTCCGGCCGGTGGCTTCGCGAAAAGTCGGATCCGAACTCTTCTGGATTTCAATGGCCGCGCTCATGCTCGTCGCCATCGCGTGGGTCGGGTGGGTCGTCTGGCAGATGATGCCGCGACCTATCGCCACTGACCTTGCTTATCAGTCCTCCCGCGGCAAGATCGACGTGCCGAAGGAAGCTGCGCCGCAGGCGAGCCCAGCCGCAGCCGTAACTGCGGCAGCCCCGCCTGCTGCTACGGCGCCGGCGCCGGAAGTATCCGGATCAGCAAACGCTGGTTCTGCTTCGCCGGTCTCACTGGCGCCGATACAGGCGTCGCGGACGGCCGAACTACCGAAGATCGACATGCTCCGTCTGGCGACGGAATTGACTACTCCGATTCCCAGGGACCGTACGGTGGTGCGGCCCAAAGGAGGAACGAAGAAATCCGCGAACCCGGAACTTGCGCAGACGGTATTGGCTCAGCCTGATGGTGCCGCGAGCTCGGGCCGGATTAATCGGCACGCGAATTCCACACAACAGGATCGCGCTGAGGACGAATTCAGGCGTGCGGTGAATCTGGTGAACCAAGGCCGCGTTGCCGAGGGCATGGATGGTCTGAAAAAAACGTTGGTGTTGGACCCCGGCCACGAATCCGCGCGCCTGACACTGGTGGCGCTTCTCCTCGAGGCCAAGCGCACCGATGAAGCAGCTGCTGCACTGCAGGACGGGCTTGCTCTGAACGCTGAGAATACGGGGTTCGCGATGCTGCTGGCGCGCATCATGGTCGAACGCAAAGACGTACCGGGTGCACTTGCGCTTCTGCAAAAGCATGCTGCACAGCCAGACCGCGATCCCGCTTTCCACGCCTTTGCCGCTGCGCTCTATCAGCGGCTCAGCCGCCACAAGGAAGCGATCGAGCAGTACCGGACCGCGCTGCGGCTGGCGCCGTCCGCTGGTGTATGGTGGGTGGGGTTGGGCATTTCCTTCGCCGCGACCGACCAGTCCAAGAACGCGTTGGAAGCGTTCAAAAACGCCAAGACCGCGGGGAATCTCTCTCCCGATCTCGTCGCATACGTGGACCAAAAGCTGCAGCAATTGCAGTAGCTTTCGGCCGTCGCCGCCAGCGTGACAGCCGAAACGTGAACGTCGACCTGCTGGGAGCGGTCGCAGGCATGCTGACCACAGCGGCGTTCGTGCCGCAGGCGTGGCGGATATGGAAAACGCGCTCGGCGCGCGACCTGTCGCTGCCCATGTACGCGATATTCACGACGGGAGTTGCGCTCTGGCTTGTGTACGGAATCCAGATCGGATCGCTGCCTGTCATTGCATCGAACGCCGTTACGCTGCTGCTAGCCGCAGCGGTTCTCGCGATGAAGCTGAAATACGGCTAACCCCCGCCGAGCGCCTCCGCCTTATCGAACACAGGAGAGTTCCGGACTTCCATGAAGCTCTATACGTTCTTTCGTTCTTCGGCTTCATTCCGGGTGCGCATCGCAATGAATTACAAAGGGCTCGCTTACGAGCCGGCGCTCGTCAGCCTGCCCAAAGCCGAGCATCTCGAGGCCCGATATACGGCCATCAATTCCCAGGGCCTGGTTCCGGCGCTAGAGGACAGCGGGCACGTGCTGACGCAGTCGCTCGCGATCATGGAATACCTCGACGAAGTCCATCCCGGACCCAAGCTCCTGCCCGCGGACCCGCTGGACCGGGCCTATGTGCGCGCGTTCTCGCAGATCGTTGCCTGCGAGATCCATCCGCTGAACAATCTGCGCGCCCTGAAGTACATTCGCCGGGCCTACAAGCTGGACGACGAGGGGGTGAACGCCTGGTACCGGCACTGGATCGCCGAAGGCTTCCGGATGATGGAGTCGTTCCTCGGCAAAAACCGCAAGCACGGCCGATATTGCTTCCGGGACCAGGTGTCCATGGCCGACTGCTGCCTCGTGCCGCAGGTTTTCAACGCCCAGCGCTATGACTGCGACCTGGGCGCGTACCCGGAGATCATGCGCATCCACGGAGAGTGCATGAAGCTCGACGCATTCATCCGCGCGCAGCCTTCCGAGCAGCCGGACGCTTCCTGAAATGGATTGGGGATGGGGTAATGGGGAAACCGTAGGGTTTCCCCATTCCGAACTGGCGCCCCAGAGACGAATCGAACGTCCGACCTGCCCCTTAGGAGGGGGCTGCTCTATCCACTGAGCTACCGGGGCGTGGTGAGGCGGAATTCTACGCGAACACCGCCGCGCTATGGCGTTGCGTTCGGGCTGCATTGCTGCTAGTTTGCCGTGAAGGGGAAGACATCAGCGCCGCGGGATTCGTTCCGGCTCCAGGCGCGAATGGCGCATGCAACAAACTGCGATCAAGCCCGTCAACGACCCGGAGGTGAAGGCGAGCCTCGCCGGGGATGGCGTGCGCCGGGTGCAGCTTCTCGGCGCGTGGGATATCCGGGCCCTCGAATCCCACGCCCGCGCGCTCCAGGCCGCGCTGCAGGATGCGGCCCGCGTGAGCGAAGCGCACTGGGACTTGTCGCAGATACAGAGGTTCGACCATATCGGCGCCTTGCTGGTATGGCGAGCCTGGGGCAGGTGCCGGCCGGGAGTGCTGCAGCTGCGCCGCGAACACGAGAAGTTTTTCGGCGCCTGCGAGGCCGCCGGTGCCGTTGCGTCTCCAGTGGCGCCGGCCGATCCCCTCGGTCCCGTCGTTTCTCTCGGTACGTCTGCCCTTGCCGTTGCCCGGCACACGCTCCAGATCGTCCAGTTGTTCGGGCAGTTGCTGATCGACGCGGTGGCAGTGGCGAGGCAACCCTTGCTCAGGCCTTGGCGGGAATTTTCCGCCGGCATCTACAACATCGGCGCTCAGGCCCTCGGCATCACCGCCATGGTCGGATTCCTCATTGGTGTGGTGCTGAGCTACCTCTCGGCGGAGCAATTGCGCCTGTACGGCGCCGACACCTTCATCATCAACATCCTCGGCGTCGGCATCATCCGCGAGCTCGGGCCCGTCATCTGTTCGGTGCTCGTCGCCGGACGCTCCGGTTCGGCGATCACCGCGCAGCTCGGCGTCATGCGGGTCACCGAGGAGCTCGACGCGCTTTCGGTGATGGGTATCTCGCGCAGCCTGCGTCTGGTCCTGCCCAAGATGGCGGCGATCGCCGTGGCGCTGCCCCTGCTGATCCTGTGGACTTCGGCCATCGCGCTCATCGGCGGTGCCGTCTCGGCCAAGGTCGAGCTGGGCATGAGCATCTTCCAGTTCTTCATCGGCCTGCCCGCGGCGGTTCCCGAGGTCAACCTGTGGCTGGGTGTCGGCAAGGGCGTGGTGTTCGGCCTTCTCATAGCGCTGATCGCCTGTCATTTCGGGCTGCGGATACAGCCGAACACCGAAAGCCTCGCGGCCGGCACCACCCGCTCCGTGGTGACCGCCATTACCGCGGTGATCATCGCCGACGCGATCTTTGCCGTCATCTTTTCCGACGTGGGCTGGAGTTGAGATGAACGGGAACCCGATCATCGAAGTCGAGGGTCTGTGGACCCAGTTCGGCGAAATCGTCGTTCACCGAGATCTAAATCTGTCGGTGATGCCCGGCGAGGTGGTGTCGCTGGTGGGGGGCTCGGGAAGCGGCAAGACCACGCTGCTGCGCCAGATGCTGGGACTGGAGCAGCCGCGCCGCGGCAGCATCCGCGTGTTTGGTGTCCCCCTGCACAGCTGCGATGCGGGTCTTTTCAAGAAAATCCGCAAGCGCTGGGGAGTTCTGTTCCAGAACGGGGCGCTCTACAGTGCGCTGAGCGTTTTCGACAATATCGCGCTGCCGCTGCGCGAATTGCATGCCTTCGACGAGGATTTCATCCGCGATATGGTCATGCTGAAGCTGGACGCGGTGGGTATCGACCACCAGCATGCGGCCAGCATGCCGTCCGATCTTTCGGGGGGGATGGTCAAGCGCGTCGCGCTGGCGCGTGCCCTCGTGCTCGAGCCGGAACTTCTTTTTCTCGACGAACCCACCGCCGGACTCGATCCCGACCGCAGCGACGCTTTCGTGGCGCTGGTGCGCGACCTGCACCGGAAGCTCAATTTCACCGTGGTCATGGCGACGCACGATCTCGACACCCTGGTGTCGGTGTCGGATCGCATCGCCGTGCTTGCCGACCAGCGGGTGCTGATCTGCGGCACCCTGAGCGAAGTCCTGCAGGTCGATCACCCGTTCATCCGCAATTTCTTTCTCGGCGAGCGGGGTCGGCGCGCGCTGTCCGCCGCGCCGCAGCCGGCGTTGTATTCGCATTAGGAGGAACCATGGAAAACCGCGCCTACGCACTTGCTGCCGGATTGTTCACGCTGCTACTTGCCGCCGCCCTTGTGGTCGTGGGGATATGGTTTCGCAAGGACGATATCAAGCTCGCGCACTACACCGTCACGACGACGGGTTCCGTATCGGGGCTCAAGGTCGAGGCGCCGGTGCAGTACCGCGGTGTCGAAGTGGGGCACGTCGACGCCATCAGGATCGAGCCGGGAATGTCGGGGAGGATCAACATCCGCATCGGCGTTCAGGAAGAGACTCCGGTGACGAAAAGTACCTACGCGCAATTGGGCTACCAGGGCGTGACGGGACTCGCCTACGTTTCCCTGAATGACGACGGCTCTTCCAAGGAACTTATCGCGAGCACCGATCGCGACACGCTGCGGATAGACATGCGGCCGTCGCTTTTCGATTCGGGCCTGGACCTGCTCACGGCGATGAGCGAGGTGAGCGGCCGCCTCAAGGATCTTCTCAGCAGGGAAAACGTGCGTCTCGTGACCAGGACGCTCGACGGGATCGAGCAGGCTTCGCGCAAGACGGCGGCGCTGGCGGAGCGCCTGGAGCCGGCGGCGGCACGGGTCGACAAGCTCATGTCGAAACTGGAAGAGCGCGTCGGAGTCATCGACCACATCGCATCGAGCGCGGACGAGGTGGGCAGTGCCGCACGTTCGGTCAACGACGACACGCTGCCGCGGCTCAACGCCCTGATCGAGCAGCTCAACCGCGACACGCGGGCGCTGGACCGCGTCCTGAGCTCCGTGGAGGAGAACCCGCAAAGTTTCGTGTTCGGCGCGCCGCGCGGCAAGCCGGGTCCGGGTGAGCCTGGCTTCAGAGATGGAGGGCGATAGATGACTGCACGCGGAACGGGCGCGTTCGCGGCGCTCGCGCTCGTCCTGGCTTGCGCGGGATGTAGCGTGGCGCCGAATCCCGCGGCGCCCGCCGCGACCTACGATTTCGGCCCGGCGCCGGCGGGCAAGGCGGAACAACGTCTGCGGCAGGCGCTGCTGGTGCCCGATGTGAGCGCGCCTGCGTGGCTGGACTCGCCCTCGATCCGGTACCGGCTCGCCTATCAGGATGCGGCGCGGCCGGAGTCCTATTCAGACAGCCGCTGGGTCATGTCTCCGGTGGCGCTGTTCACCACCCGCCTGCGCGGGCAGCTGGCGGCATCGACCAGCGCGGGAATCGTGCAGCCGGGAGACGGCGCGCGCCCCGTCTACGCGCTGCGCGTCGAGATGGACGAGTTCACGCAGGTATTCGACGCACCGGGAAAGAGCAGGGCAGTGGTGCGCATCCGGGCCTCGATCCTCTCCAACCGCAGTCTTGTCGCACAGCGCGACTTCGACCTCGAACGTCCGGCGCAAAGCGGGGATGCGGAAGGGGGCGTACGGGCCCTGATCGGGGCGAGCGACGAAGTCATCGACCAGCTCGTGGTCTGGGTGGGTCGGACCGTGAAGGACTGACCGCGGCATGTCCCGCCAGGAAAAAGTGTTGTCGGTGATCGGGCTGACGGTGCTCGCTGCCGCCGTGCTGGCGCTCACCTTCAGCGCCTACCTCAGCCCGGACATGCTGGTCGAATTCGCGATCCGGCTCTGCAGCTAGCTTCGGGCGGGCGCGCGGGCGCCAGTGCGTTTCGCCTGTGACAGGGGAAAAAGCATGACCGCCTTGCATCATGAAATCGATCTGCCTTCCGACTGGGTGCGCCGCTGGGCCGGGTTGATTCCGGCGGATGGGCGAGTGCTCGATGTCGCCTGCGGTCGCGGCCGGCATCTGCGTTATTTGCACGCGCTGGGACTCGCGGCGGTCGGCGTGGACCGCGATGCCCCAGCGCTCGAGGGGCTCGCAGGAATCACCGGGATCGAGCTTCGCGTCGCCGACATCGAGGCGGCGCCGTGGCCTTTCCTCCCGGAGAGCTTCGACGCCGTGGTTGTTACAAATTATCTGCATCGCCCGCTGTTTCCTGCCCTGCTCGGCGCATTGCGGCCTGGCGGCGTTCTGATCTACGAGACCTTCGCTGTCGGCAACGAACGATATGGACGTCCGAGCAATCCCGAGTTCCTGCTGCGTCCCGGCGAACTGCTCGTGCGCGTGGAACCCTTGAGCATCGTCGCGTTCGAACAGGGGCTGGTTTCCGCGCCCAGGCCGGCGATGATCCAGCGCATCTGCGCCGTCAGGGGCGAAGAGGGCTCGGCGCCGCTCGTATCGGGCTGAAGCTTCAACCGGCGACAGGGTGTTTGCGCTAAAATCGCGCATCTGTTTGAAGGAGCGAAACAAATGCTCAACGGATCGATCGTCGCCATCGTCACACCCATGCAGGACGACGGGCGGCTCGACTTTGCGCGCTTCAAGGCGCTCATGGATTTCCATATCGCCCAGGGGACCGACGGCATCGTCGTGGTCGGCACCACGGGCGAATCGCCGACGGTGGATTTCGACGAGCACAAGGAATTGATACGGGTCGCGGTCGAACACGCACGCGGCCGGATTCCGATCGTCGCGGGCACTGGCGGCAATTCCACGGCCGAAGCGATCGAGCTTACCGAGTCGGCAAAAAAAGCCGGCGCGGACGCCTGCCTGTCGGTCGTTCCCTACTACAACAAGCCGACCCAGGAAGGTCTTTACCGTCATTTCCGTACCATCGCCGAAAAAGTCGATATCCCGCAGATCGTCTACAACGTGCCCGGGCGCACCGTCGCGGATCTCGCCAACGACACGACGCTGCGGCTGGCCGAAATCCCGAACATCGTCGGCATCAAGGACGCCACCGCCAACATCGAGCGCGGCTCTGATCTGTTGCGCCGGGCGCCGAAGGAATTCTCGGTGTTCACCGGCGACGACGCCAGCGGGCTCGCACTGATGCTGCTGGGCGCGAAGGGAGTCATATCGGTCACGGCCAATGTCGCTCCGCGCCTCATGCATGAAATGTGCGCCGCGGCGCTCGCCGGAGACCTCGCCAAGGCGCGCGCGGCGAATTTCAAGCTGCTTCCGCTGCACATGAAGTTGTTCGTCGAGGCGAACCCGATCCCCGTGAAATGGGCCGTCGCGCAGCTGGGGTTGATCGGCATCGGCATCCGCCTGCCGCTCACGCCGCTGTCGCAGCAGTTCCACGAAACCGTCAGGGAAGCGATGCGCCATGCCGACGTCGCGCCTTCCGGCGGTCTGCGCGTCGTAGAGGGAAAGACCGGATGACTGGTTACGGTTCCCGCGCCGCCGCGGCCTTGCTTCTGGCGGCGCTGGCCGGCTGCGGCACGACCCTGCTCGATCCGGCGAAGGTCGATTACAAGGCTGCGGCGAAGCAGACGCTGCCCCCGCTCGAGATACCTCCCGATCTCACTGCGCCGACCCGCGACGACCGGTTCCAGATCCCGGACACCGGGCCTGCAGCGGGATCGACGACGCTGTCGGCCTACAACGCCGAGCGCACCTCCGGCGGTCCCAAGGTCGGGACCACGCAGGTCCTGCCCGATATCGATAAGGTAAAGATAGAGCGCGCCGGCAGCGAGCGCTGGCTGGTGGTACCCGAACCGCCCGAGAAAGTCTGGCCCAAGCTCAAGGAGTTCTGGCAGGAGAATGGCCTTCTGGTCAAGATTGATTCGCCCGAGACCGGCATCATGGAAACCGACTGGGCGGAAAATCGCGCCAAGGTCGACAACGGCATGTTGCGGAACTTCCTCGGAGGGGTTCTCAACAGCATCTATTCGACGGGTGAGATGGACAAATACCGGACCCGGCTGGAGCGCGGCGCAGATCCGAATACCAGCGAGATTTACATCACTCACCGGGGCATGGAAGAGGTCTATACCAGCGCAGCCAAAGACAACACGATATGGCAGCCCCGGCCGCCCGATCCGGGACTGGAAGCGGAGTTTCTGCGCAAGTTGATGGTGAAGTTCGGCGTCGACGACGCCAAGGCGCGGGTTCAGCTAGCCGAAAAACTCACGGACGAACGCGCCAAGATTGTCAATGCGCAGGACGGCCTGGGGACGCTTCACCTCGATGATCCGTTCGATCGCGCCTGGAGACGGGTGGGGCTCGCACTCGATCGCGTCGGCTTCACGGTCGAGGATCGGGATCGCTCCAAGGGATTCTATTTCGTGCGGTACGTGGATCCGGAAGTGGACTCGGGGAAGAAGGACGAAGGTTTTCTTTCCAAGCTGGCGTTCTGGCGATCGAGTACCCCGGACAGCAAATCGGTGCAATACCGGGTCTCGGTGAAGGACCGCTCCAATTCCAGCGACGTGCAGGTCCTCAACAAGGATGGGGATCCGGACCGTACCGATACGGGCCGCAAGATCCTTTCCCTGCTGCAAGAACAGCTGAAGTAGCCGCAGGAATCCTGCGTGCGCTTCGCTTCTCTCGGCAGCGGCAGCGGCGGCAACGCGCTCCTCGCCGAAGCCGGGACAAGTTGCATCATGGTCGATTGCGGGTTTCCGCTGCGCGAAATTTCGGCGCGCCTCGCCCGCTCCGGCGTCGAACCTTCCGGCATCGACGGCATCCTGGTGACCCACGAGCACGGCGACCACGGCAGCGGGGTCTTTCCGCTGGCGCGGCGCTTCGGCATCCCGGTATGGCTCACGCACGGCACGCTCGCGGCGATGCGACAGCTGCAGGACGACATCGATCAGGGCTGCGTCGTCAAGAGCATCGATCCGTACCGCTCATTCGCGATAGGCGACCTGACAGTGCAGCCGTTCACGGTCCCGCACGACGCCCGCGAGCCGGTGCAATACGTCATTTCGGACGGCGGCAGCCGTCTCGGCGTGCTGACCGACACCGGCTGCTCCACCCCGCATATCGAGGCCAGCCTGTCCGGCTGCGATGCGCTCGTGCTGGAATGCAATCACGACCTCGGCATGCTCATGGCCGGCGAATATCCGAAGTCGCTCAAGTCGCGCATCGCGGGGCGGTTGGGGCATCTCGACAACA
>Ga0070732_10001626_pt1 | contig 12227 bp, 14 predicted proteins | sample Coa_R1_5_FD_66449 | JGI IMG/M metagenome (GOLD analysis project Ga0070732, IMG submission 66449) | Surface soil microbial communities from Centralia Pennsylvania, which are recovering from an underground coalmine fire - Coalmine... | ecosystem: Environmental > Terrestrial > Soil > Unclassified ...
GGCCGGCTTTGGGCTGGGCTTCGCGGGGGTGGTGATCACGGTGGCCGAGAGCATCAGCTCGGGCCGGCACGCCGCGCCGCCCCTGGCATATCTGGCTCTGGCACTGGGACTGCTCGGGGTGAGCGCCGGCACGCTCTACCAGAAGCGCCTCGGCTCGGCGGTCGACCTGCGCGGCGGGCTTGCCGTGCAGCACCTGGTCGCGACCGCGCTGCTCGCGCCCTTCGCGCTCGCCGAGGGCCTGCGTCTGGATGCCAGCGCGGCGCTCGCCGCGAGCCTCGGCTGGCTGGTGCTGGTGAATTCGCTGGTGGCGTTCGCGCTGCTGTTCGTGCTTCTGAAGCGCGGCGCGGTCAGCCGCGTATCCACCCTCTTCTTCCTCATGCCCCCGGTCACCGCGGTGCTCGACTTCCTGGTGCTGGGCGATGCGCTCACGGCGCTCAAGGTGGCGGGCCTGGCGATCGCGGCCGCGGGCGTGTGGCTGGCGACACGGGCGCCGCGCACGCAGACCGCGGCGCGCCTCCCGCGCGGCGGCGCCTCACCCGCCCGGGCCCACGAGCACCGGCCGGTGCACGCGCGGCGCAGCCTCAGCGTGCCGCCCGCGGCAGCTCCCCGCTCACGCCGAGCGCTCGGCGGATAAACAGCCGCTGCAGCTCCGGAGCGCGGTTCACCCAGCCGAGCCCGCGCCGCGCCAGCTGCGCCACGGGGCCCGCGCCGTGTGCCAGCAGACTGTCGAAGGCGTCGATGGCGGTGCTCATGAGCGCCACCTCGCTCTTGCGCCAGCGCTCGTAGGCGCGCAGCACGGCGAGCGCACCCGGGTCCTCGCCGCGCGCGACCCCCTCCCCCACCTGCTGCGCGAGCGCCGCCGCATCCAGCAGTCCCAGGTTGACCCCCTGCCCGGCGAGCGGATGCACCACGTGGGCCGCATCGCCGACCAGTGCGACGCGCTCGGCGACGTAGTGCCGCGCCGCCAGACGCGTGAGCGGAAACGAGGCGCGCGCGCTCACCAGCCGGGTGGCCCCGAGCGCCAGGTCGGAGGCCCGGTCGAGCTCGGCGGCGAACGCCGCCGGCTCGAGCGCCGCGAGGCGCGCGGCGAGGGCCTCATCCGCCGACCACACGATCGAGCACGTGCCGTCGGCGAGCGGCAGGAAGGCGAGCGTGCCGTCCCTCATGAAACGCTGCCACGCGGTCGAGCGGTGCGGGCGCGCGGTGGCGACCGTGGCGACGATCGCCGTCTGCCCGTAGTCGCGCGTATCGGCGCCGAGCCCGGCGTGCTCACGCAGCGCCGAGCGCGCCCCGTCCGCCCCCACCACCAGGCGCGCGCTCAGCTCCCCGGCGGTGGTGCGCACCGTCACGCCCGCGGCGCCGATCTGCAGCCCGGTCAGCGCCGCGCGCTCGACGTGTCCGCCGGCCTGTACCAACGCCGCGAGGAGTGCGGCCTGCAGCAGGCGGTTCTCGACGATGTAGCCGAGGTTGGGCTCGCCGACTTCCGCGGCATCGAAGGTCAGCACCCCGTCGCTGTCGGGAGCGATGCCCTCGTGCCAGATGCGCATGCGCTCGTACGGGCACACGCGCGCGCCGGCCATGGCGCTCCAGGCGCCGGCCGCCGCGAGCAGCCGCTCGCTGGCACGCGACAGCGCCACCACGCGCGCCTCGAGCGGCGCGTCCGCCGCCGGCGCTGCGGGGGGCTGCGGCTCGAGCACCGCCACCGGCAGCGGCCGGGCGCCGCCGGCGCCGCGCGCGAGCAGCGCCCCGAGGCAGGCCCCGACCGGGCCGCCGCCGACCACGACGACCTCATACATGGCGCACCGGCAGGCCGCGGGCGAGGCGCGGCGCCGGACCGCCGAAGCCGAGGCTGACGCGTGCCAGCGCGCTCTTGGCCGGCGGGGCGAGATCGAACATCAGGAGGCCGAGGTTGCGCAGCAGCGGCACCCCGGGCCGCCGGTCGGCGAACAGCTTCACCAGCCCGTCGGTGAAGCGCACCACGCCGGCGCGATCGCGGGCGCGCCAGGCGCTGAAGGTGGCGAGCAGGTCCGGTGCGCCGACGTCGCCTGCGGCATTGACGATGAGCTCGGCGAGCATGGCGGCATCGCGCAGCCCCAGGTTGAAGCCCTGGCCCGCGACCGGGTGCAGCGCCTGTGCGGCGTTGCCGATCAGCACCGTGCGCGCACCGACCGTGGTGCTGGCGCGCGTCAGCTGCAGCGGGTAGGAGCCGCGGCGCGAGGCGCGCACGAAGCGCCCGGCGCGCCAGCCGAACTGCTGCTGCAGCCGCGCCAGATAGGCCACGTCATCGAGCGCGAGCACCTCGCGGGCGTGAGCGGGGCGGCAGGCCCAGATCACCGCGAAGTTGCCGTCGTAGAGCGGCAGCACGGCGAGCGGCCCCTCGGCCGTGAAGCGCTCGAACGCGCATTCCTGGTGCGGACGGTCGGCGGCCACGCTCGCGACCACCGCCACCTGGTCGTAGTCCTCGACGTCGGCGGCGATGCCCGCCGCGGCGCGGATCTGCGAGTGGGCGCCGTCGGCGGCCACCACCAGGCGCGCGCTCACCGTCGCGGCGGCGCCGTCCGCGCCCAGCACGGTAAAGCGCACGCGCCCGGCAGCGATGTCGATGTCCTGCGCCCGCGCCGGCACCCGCAGCTTCAGATCCGGCGCCGCCGCGAGCCGGCGCCACAGCGCCGCGCCGATGCGCCGGTTGGCCGCCACGTAGCCGAAGGCATCGATCCCCTGCGCGGCGGCCTCGAGGCGCGCGAAGCCGAAGCGCCCGGCCTCGGAGACGTGGATGGCGCGGATCGCGGCCGCCTCCGGCGCGATGTCGCCCCACACGCCGAGGCCCTCGAAAATGCGCCGGCTGGCGTTGCCGAGCGCGGTGGTGCGCTCATCGAAGCTCGGCTGCGCGGCGGCGCCGAACGGCACGCTCTCGACGAGCAGCAGCGAGCGGCCGCTGCCCGCGAGCGCCGCGGCGAGGCTCGCCCCCACCATGCCGCCGCCGACCACCGCGACATCGACCTCGAGCGGGGTAGCCGTGGCCATGCTCAGGCGCGCGCCATGAGTGCTTCGATCTGGTCGGGGTCCTTGGGGGCGCGCGCGGTCAGCACCTCGGCGCCGCGCTTGGTGACCGCCACGTCGTCCTCGATGCGCACGCCGATATTGCGGAAGCGCTTCGGCACCCCGCGCGCGCCGGCCGGCAGGTAGATGCCCGGCTCGACCGTCATCACCATGCCCGGCTCGAGCACCCGCCACTCGTCGCCGATCTTGTAGTCGCCCACGTCGTGCACGTCGAGCCCGAGCCAGTGCCCGGTGCGGTGCATGAAGAAGCGCCGGTAGGCGCCGGACTTGATGAGCGCCGGCACGCGCCCCTTCAGCAGTCCGAGCCGCACCAGTCCCTGGGTGATGACGCGCACCGCCGCCTCGTGCGGCTCGTTCCAGTGGTTGCCGGGACGCACCCGGGCGATGGCGGCGCGGTTGGCCTCGAGCACCACTTCATAAACCGCGCGCTGCGCCGGGCTGAAGCGGCCGTTGACCGGGATGGTGCGGGTGATGTCCGAGGCGTAGCAGTCGAGCTCGCAGCCGGCATCCACCAGCAGCAGGTCGCCGCTCGCGAGCGGCTGATCGTTGTCGCGGTAGTGCAGGATGCAGCTGTTGGCGCCGCTGCCGACGATCGGGTGGTAGGCGAGGTCGGCGTTGTGGCGCCGGAATTCGTGCAGCAGCTCCGCCATCACCTGGTACTCGGTGACTCCCGGGCGGCAGAAGCGCATGACGCGCTGGTGCGCCTGGGCGGCGATGCGCGCCGAGCTGCGCAGCTGCTCGAGCTCGCGGCGCGACTTGTACAGGCGCATGTCGTGCAGCACGTGATCGAGCGCCACGAACTCCTGGGGCGGGTGGCGGCCGTTCTTGGCCTGGGTGCTGCGCAGGCCGTTCACCCAGCCGACCACGCGCTGGTCGAAGTCGGCGTAGGCGCCCATGGTGTAGTAGACGCGCGCCCGGTTCTCGAGCAGCCCGGGGAGGATCTCGTCGAGGTCGGTGACCGGGAAGGCGTCGTCGGCGCCGTAGTCGCGCCGGGCGCCGGCCGGACCTGCGCGCCGCCCGTCCCAGCTCTCGCGCGCCGGGTCGCGCTCGCGCACGAACAGGATGTACTCGGCGTGCGCCCGGCCGGGCACCAGCACCGCCACCGCCTCGGGCTCGCCGAAGCCGGTCAGGTACTGGAAGTCGCTGTCCTGGCGGTAGGCGTACTCGACGTCGCCGTTGCGGTGCCGGACCGGGGCGGCCGGCAGCACGGCGATCGAGTCGCGCCCCATGAGGCGCATCAGCTGGCGACGGCGGCGCGCGAACTCGTCTCTCGCCATCGCGTTTCCCGTCAGTGCAGCGGCGCCGTGGCCCGGGCCGCCGGGGTGCGCGCGCTCGCCAGCTCCTCGAACAGCAGCTGCACCGCGACCCGCACGAACTCGACCAGCTCGGCGTAGGCGCTCTCGTTCGACTCCGCGTCCTGGGCGGCATCGACGCCGGCGCGCGAGATCTCGATGAAGTCGCGCACCACCTCGCCCACCTCGCCCGGCAGCTCGCTGGCATCCGCGATCGAGCCCGCCCCCAGGCCGTAGAGGAACCCCTGGCACCAATGCGCCAGCGCCGCGGTGCGCACCTCGATGGTCTCGGCGTCGTCGGGCAGCAGCAGCTCGAACTCCATGTCCGGCTGGCGCAGCGCCGCCGCGGTCGCCTCGAACAGCCCGCGCAGCGCATCGCCGGCGCCGGCGCGCGCTGCCCCGTCGGGCAGGATCTCCTTGAGCCAGTCTTCCAGGCGATAGCCGGCGGCGCCGCACAGGCAGCCGCCCAGCGTGCCGTGCGCCTCGGCGGCGTCGGTGAGTGAGCGCTCCTGCACGAGCAGCTGCTGGATAAGGGCGTAGTCGGGGTGGATCATGGGGTCATTATATTGCCCCCGGCGCAGCGCGGCCCTATAGTCCTGAGCATGAGCGACACAACAAAAACACAACTCGATGCCGAGCTGACGCGGCTGGCCAAGCGCATCGAGGAGCTGGTGGCGATCCTCGAGCACCTGCGCGACGAGAATCGCGCGCTGCGCGCGCGCCACGAGTCCCTGGCCGGCGAGCGTGCCACGCTCATGCACAAGAACGAGCAGGTGCGCACCCGCGTCGAGGCCATGATCGGCCGGCTTAAGACCCTGGAACACGGGGCATGAGCCAGCCGGAGCCGGCACGCGTCAGCGTGCGCATCATGGAAAAGGAGTACGTGGTCGCCTGCCCGTACGAGGAGCGTTCCGCGCTGCTCGACGCCGCCGAGTTCCTCAACGTGCGCATGCGCGAGATCCGCGAGAGCGGCAAGGTCGTGGGCCTGGACCGCATCGCGGTGATGGCCGCGCTCAACCTGGCGCACGAGCTGCTCAAGGGCAAGGACCGCGAGTCCAAGCTCGACAGCGGCGTCGGCCACCGCGTGCGCGCCCTGCGCGAGCGCGTCGAGGGGGCCCTGGAAAAAGGTCAGCAGCTCGAGCTGTGACGCACGCCGCGACTCGCGGATTTCACCGCAGCGCAATGCGCATCCTTGGTGTAGAGTGATTGCGGCGTCGCCTGCGGTGTTCGATAAGCGGGCCGGGTTACCTCGGACCCTAATTGAAACACCCTCGGGACTAAGTCTTTGCGGCAGCATTGTGCAAGTCCGCAGTTGAGCGGAAAGCCTTACCTGCTGCAGCTCGTCCCACCTGTTGCTCTGGTTCGAGAGCAACGGTCCGCACCGGCACAGGCGGGTGGCGCCATCTAATTCCCTGCCCGCAGCCGCCCGCAGCACCCTGCGGGCGCAGCTGCGCGCCCGGCGCCGCGCCCTGGACCCCGCCGAGCGCGCGCGCCGCTCGCGCTGCGTCGCGCAACAGGCCGACCGCGCGCTGCGCCTGCGGGGCGGCGCCCGCATCGCGCTCTACGCCGCCCTGCCCCACGAACTGGACGCCGCCCCGCTCATCGCGCTGGCGCAGCAGCGCGGCTGCCGCGTGTACGTGCCGCGCATCGACCGGCGGTGCGACGCGCGCGGCATGCGCTTCCTCGAGCTCGCCGGACCCATGCGCCGCAACCGCCTCGGCATCGAGGAGCCCACCGCCCTCGGCGCCGGGCTGGGCGCGCGCTGGCTCGACCTGGTATTCCTGCCGCTGGTCGGCTTCGACCGCAGCGGCGTGCGCCTCGGCGCCGGCGGCGGCTACTACGATCGCGCCTTCGCCTTCCGGGCGCTGCGCCACGCCTGGCACGCACCGCGGCTGGTGGGCCTGGCCTACGCCTTCCAGGAGGTGGAGCACATCGCCGCCGCCGCGCACGATGTGCGCATGGATGCGGTAATCACCGAACAAGGGATGATCCGATGCGCTACTGGCTGATGAAGACCGAGCCGACCACCTTCGGCGTCGAGGACCTGGCCGCCGCGCCGCGCCACACCACCGGCTGGGACGGCGTGCGCAACTACCAGGCGCGCAACATGCTGCGCGACGAGATGCGGCGCGGCGACCAGGCCTTCCTCTATTACTCGAGCTGCGAGGTGCCGGGCGTGGCGGCGATCATGCAGATCGCGAAGGCGGGCTACCCGGATCCCACGGCCTTCGACCGCAAGAACCATCACTACGATCCGGACAGCGATCCGAAAAATCCGCGCTGGTTCATGGTGGACGTGCAGCTCAAGCGCCGTCTGGCGCGCGTCATCACGCTCGAGGAACTGCGCGCGCACGCCGGCCGGGAGCTCAAGGGGATGGTGCTGCTGCGTCCGGGCAATCGACTCTCGGTGACCCCGGTCGAAGCGGCGCACTGGAAGTTCATTCTCTCGCTCGAGTGATGCGCACCGCGCGCCGCGCGGTGCACGTGCGCGTCGCCGCGAGCGCGCGCGCATAGCACACATCGATCGCGCTCGCTTGTAATTTCGATTCGCGTGTATATACTCGGATCCCGGACTAACCCGTACATTGGAGAGCCAACATGGCGAAGGCAAAGAAGAAGGCCAAGAAGAAAGCTTCGAAGAAGAAATAGGCCTTAAAACTCGGCGGTCGCGCAAGTGGCCGCCGAGTCGAATTCGAAGACTGTGCCCGCTCTGACAGCGGGCACAGTCGTTTCTGGAGGACGCCATGGGGGATGCGGATGCAAAGAAGCGGCGCGCCGCGCTCGCCGCCCTGCAGCTGGCAGCACACGATGCGGTCATCGGCGTCGGCACCGGCTCGACCGTCAATCTGTTCATCGAGGCACTCGCCGCCAATCCCGGGCGCGTGCGCACCGCGGTGTCCAGCTCCGAAGCCAGCAGCGCGCGGCTGCGCGCCGCCGGCATCGCCATCGCCGACCTGAACGAGCTCGACGGGCTCGACCTCTACATCGATGGCGCAGACGAGGCGACCGCCGCGCGCCACCTCGTGAAGGGCGGCGGCGGTGCGCTCACCCGCGAGAAGATCGTCGCCGCGGCGGCGCGGCGCTTCCTGTGCATCGTCGACGACACCAAGCTGGTGGCGACGCTCGGGCGCTTCCCGCTGCCGGTCGAGGTGATCCCCATGGCGCGCGCCCTGGTCGTGCGGCAGCTGCGCGCCCGCGGCGGCGACCCGGTGTGGCGCGAGGGGTTCGTGACCGACAACGGCAACCACATCCTCGACGTCCACGGCCTCACCATCACCGACCCGGTCGCGCTCGAGCGTGAGCTCAACCAGATCACCGGCGTGGTCACCGTGGGGCTGTTCGCCGCCCGTCCCGCCGACGTGCTCCTCATCGGCACCGCGCAGGGCGTCGAGCAGCGCTGAGCGCCGGGCGTTTTTCACCCCCGCGCCACCCCGGCCCGCGGGGTTCCGCCCCCCCAAGCCGCACCCCGCGCCCAATCTTCACGTACCGGGCCCGCCTGCGGCCCGACATCACGCAAACATCACCCGCCCTTCACGCCACTTCAGGGGAGCTTCATGCGGGGCGCGGTGCGGGCGCATACCTTGCCTGCGGTCCTTAAACAACCCAACCGGGAGAACCGCAATGCAAGTCCTCAAGTCGATCCAGCGTCCCTCGTTCTGGTCCCTGGCCTTCACCTCCGTAGCGTGCCTGCTCGGCGCCACGCAGGCCTCGGCCGACCACGTCATCGGGACGCGCAGCGTTACCGTCAACTACCGCGACCTCAACCTCTCGACCATCGAGGGGGCGAACGCCCTGTACAGCCGCCTGAAGAAGGCCGCACGCTCGGTGTGCGACCAGCCCAACACGGCGCTGGACGAGCACCGCGCCTGGCAGGCCTGCTACCGGGCGGCGATGGCGGACGCCGTCGCCAAGGTGAACAGCCCGCTGCTCACCGCGCTCAACGGCGGACCGAAGAGTGGCCCAACGACGACGGCCATGCTCACCAAGTGATGGTGCAGCGCGCACCCACCTGGGGCCTGCGACCGGGTGGGTGCCGCGGCTGGCCGGAAGCGCGCCGCGGCGCTTTCCGGCGTAAGATCGGGGCGTCACTGCGCTGTGCGCCCCCACCCGGAGAGATGGCGCCGGGTATGGATCACACCTCAGCCGCGAGCAGTCCGCAACCGGCGGGATTTCAGGTCGACGATCTCATCATTGATCCCGGCCAGCGGCGCGTCATGCGCGGCGGCAGCGACATTCCGCTGCCGCATCTGTCCTTCGAGCTGCTGCTGACCCTCGCCCGCGCCGCCCCCGACGTGGTGAGCTTCGACCAGCTCACCGCGCGCGTCTGGCCGGGCCTGGTCATCACCCCCGAGACCATCAGCCAGCGCGTCAAGCTGGTGCGCGATGCGCTCGGTGACGACCCGCACGCGCCGCGCTACATCGCCGGCGTGCGCGGCAGCGGCTACCGGATGGTGGCGAGCGTGCGCCCGCTCGCGGACCGGCGCCGCAGCAGCCCCGAGCCGGTACAGCCGCTGCAGCCTTACTGGGTGAAGACGGAGGCCGAGTCGGCCAGCGCCGGGCCAGCGACCGCCGCCGCGGGGCCCGCGGCGGCGGTGCCGCAGGCGGCGAGCGCCGCGCCCGCCGTGCCGCGTGCCGCCGGCTGGGCCGGCGGGATCGTGGTGATCGCGGCACTGCTCGCCGTGCCCTGGGCCATCAGCCACTTCTGGCGCGCGCCGCGCGGCGACAGCGCGGCCGGCGCGGACACCGTGGTGGTGCAGCCGCCGCGCACCGTGGCGGTGCTGCCGCTGGTGGACCTGAGTCCGGCCGGCGGCAATGCCTATCTCGGCGACGGGCTCGCCCAGGAGCTGACGGCGCGCCTGACGCGCATCCGCGGCCTGCGGGTCGCCGCGCGCACCTCGGCGTTCGCCTTCCGCGACCGCAACAGCGACGTGCACACCATCGCCCAGACCCTGGGCGTGCGGCACATCGTCGAGGGCAGCGTGCTGCGCGAGGGCGACCACCTGCGCGTGACCGCGCAGCTGGTGGACTCGGCTTCCGGGTACACGGTGTGGTCGCAGACCTACGACCGGACCTGGCAGGACCTGCTCGCCATCGAGGACGACCTGACGCGCTCGATCATGGGCGCGCTGCAGGTGGTGCTGACGAGCGACATCGCGCAGCACGTCACCCAGGCTCCGACCACCCACCTCGCCGCCTTTGACCGCTACCTCACCGGGCTCGCCAAGCTGCACGCCCCGTCCGGGGCGGCGCACCTCGAGCAGGCCGAAGAGAGCTTCCGGCAGGCGCTCGCCGAGGATCCGAAGTTCGCCCTCGCCTACGCCGGGCTGTGCCAGCGCTACGCCATGGGCTATGAGCAGACGCGCGATGCCGCGCTGGTCGGCAAGGCGGAAGGCGCGTGCAACCAGGCCCTCAAGCTCGATGACTCGCTGCGCGAGGTGTCGGACGCGCTCGGCCACCTGTATCTCGTGAGCGGCCGCAACGCCCAGGCCGAGGCCATCTTCCGCGCCGCGGTGACGGCCGACCCCGACGACGCCGACGGCTACACCGGCCTCGGCGAGGCACTCGACGGCCAGCGGCGCAGCGCCGAAGCCGAGCGCGCCTTCCGCCAGGCGGTCGAGGTCGAGCCCAGCTACTGGGGCGCGCAGACCGAGCTCGGCAACTTCCTGTTCCGCCACGGGCGGTTCGTCGCGGCGGCGCCGCTCTACCGCCGCGTGACCGAGCTCATCCCCGCGAGCCCCACCTCCTACAACAACCTGGGCGCGGCGCTCGAGATGAGCGGCGACTTCTCCGGCGCCGCGGCGGCATTCGAGCGCTCGCTGGCGCTCGCGCCGACGCGCAGCGCCTATTCCAACTCCGGCACGGTGTACTACTTCCTGGCGCGCTATGCGGATGCCGCGCACATGTTCGCGCGCGCCACGGACCTGGCCGCGGCCGATCACCGCGTGTGGGGCAACCTCGCCGACGCGCTGTGGCAGATCGACAGCCGGCGCGCCGAGGCGCGCGACGCCTACCGGCGCGCCAGCGAGCTGGCGCGGCGCAGCCTCGAGGTGAATCCGCAGGACGCCCTCACCTGGATGCAGCTCGCCTTCTACAGCGCGCGCGCCGGCGATGCCGATCACGCCGGCCAGTACGCGAGCCGCGCGCTCGCCCTCGGCACCGACGACGTCTACGTGCAGTACTACGCGGCGCTGATCGCCCTCGAGCGCCACGATCCGCCCGCGGCCCTCAAGGCGCTGGACGAGGCGGTGCGCGGCGGTTTCCCGCCGCAGATGCTGCGCGCCGCACCCGATTTCAACAGCCTGCGCGGCGATCCGCGCTTCCGGCAACTGCTGGCGCAGGCCGACAAGCCACCCGAGGGCTGACTCTCGGGCACACCAACACCACAGCCAACAGGAGCTCGAGCCATGTCACACGAAGCCATCCCGGGCCGCGGCGCCGACAAGTCCTGCGACCCGATGCCCGGCGTTCAGCCCGCGGCCACCATCACCATCCATGTCGCCACCGGCGTCATCCTGTGCACGCCGCAGGGCGGCAACGTGCACGTCTACCGCACGCGCGCGGCGCACGCCATCCGCTGGCGCGGCGATGCGCCCTTCAAGCTCGAGTTCAGCACCTTCGATGACGAGGCGACACCGGTGTGGCCGTTCATCCAGGCCGAGCCCGACTGGCCGGTACGCGAGTTCACCGGCACGCCCAAGGGCGGGAGCGCTGCGCTTTACTACAAGTACAGCGTCAGCGCCGGCGACCTGTACATCGACCCGATCGTCATCGTCGACAAGTGACGGCCGCGCGCGCCCGCGCGCTGGCCGGCGCTCAAGTCGAGGCGTGCGGTGCACGCCGCGGCGTCATGCGGCCGCGGTTGGGCGGGTGGCCGTGCTTGGTCGCGACCGCACGGCGCGCCGAGTCGCGGCGTGCCCGCGCCTTGCGCTTGGCCGGCGTGCGGCGGCCGCTGCCGGAGCGCTCGCCGCCGCCGCTCTGCTTGTTGACCGTGGCCCAGGCGCGCGCCTCGGCTTCGCGCGTATCGAGGCCGCGCTCCTCGTAGCTCTTCTCGATGCGCCGCGCCTTGCGCTTCTGGGCAGGGGTGTATTTGGATTTGTCGCCTCTGGGCATGTGCCGCTCCTTGGCCGTTCCCGCAGATTAAGTTTCGACGCACCACCGCACGCCAGGTTCCGTTCATCGCAGCGGTGTGCCTGCCGCGCGACGCGACGCGCGCGTGCCGGCGGCGCGCGCCGCGCCCGAGCGCCGCCGCCTGCGGCGGCCCTACTCCGCTCATTCCCGCCGCACTCCCGCTCTTCGCACAGTCTTTGTCCTTTCGCGCATGCGGGGCATCAAATGTACACGAGGACTCAGGCTGCACCGGCCGCGCCGCAGGCGCTGTCCGCCCCGCCCGCAGTCTTCGCGAAACGCAACACGGAGAGCCGCCATGATTACCCGCAAGTCGACTCATCGCTCAGCCCTGCGCGCCGCCGCCCTGGCATCGCTGGTGTGCGTGCTCGGCAGCACCACGGCGCTGGCCGCCGCGGATGCGACGCAGCAGCTGCACGTCGCCTACAGTGATCTCAACATGAACAGCGTGGCCGGCGCGACCACGCTCTACAACCGCATCCGCGGCGCCGCCCGCTTCGTCTGCGGGGACAAGGGACGCCGCTGGGAGGAGCAGCGCCACTGGAACGAGTGCTATCGCGGCGCGGTCGCCGACGCCGTCGCCAGCGTCAACAGCCCGCTGCTGACCACGCTGCACCACGGGGGTGCGAACGTGTCGGCGATCGCCGCGCGCTGACTGGCGGCGCGCGCCGCGCCGGCCCGCCGCAGTCGGGGAGGGGCGTGCCGGGCGGTGAAAACTCAAAGGGCCCGTCCTTGCGGACGGGCCCTTCT
>Ga0070732_10001627_pt1 | contig 12224 bp, 13 predicted proteins | sample Coa_R1_5_FD_66449 | JGI IMG/M metagenome (GOLD analysis project Ga0070732, IMG submission 66449) | Surface soil microbial communities from Centralia Pennsylvania, which are recovering from an underground coalmine fire - Coalmine... | ecosystem: Environmental > Terrestrial > Soil > Unclassified ...
GCGTGAGCTCACCCGGCTTCACCGTAACGCTCAGCTCGGCGGGGCGCGCCAGGAAGCCGCCGCCCGCGTTGACCGCGAAGCGATAGGGACCGGGCGCGAGGGTCACCTCCGTACGGCCGCGCGGCTCGAGCGCGGTAAAGAACGTGCGCCGGCCGAGGAATTCGACCAGCGGCTGCTCGCCGGAGTTGATGGTGATGCGGGCGTCGAGCGGGGTGCCGTGCGCCGCGTCGGTCACGGAAAAAGCGACGCGTCCGGGACTCTCGAGGTCGCGGAAGTCACGCACCTGGGCACTGTCGGCGGCGACCTCGAGCGCCGCGGGTCGGCTGCGCGAGTAGCCCGGTCCGGTGCCATACAGGGTGTAGTGGCCCGTCGGCAGGCGCAGCGCGTAGCTGCCGTCGCGGCCCACGGTCCACGCGTACGGCTTGCCATCGCGCTCCACGACCACGACCGGCTGGGCGAGTCCCGCCCCGTCATGGGTGGATACCGTGCCGCGCACACTGCCGGCCGGCCAATGGCGGCGCTCGATTTCGGCGGCGACCACCGGGGCCAGGTCACCGCTTGCGCCTACTTGCAGCCAGCCCTCGAACGTGCGGCTCGCGTGCGGCGCGAGCGAGTGCTTGAGGAGCAGGTCACGCGAGCCGGAGCCGACGTGGCTCAGGTAGGGGGCGTGCAGCGTGACGCTCCAGCCGGAGTCATAGGCCGACACCCGGGGGGAGAGGGCACCGTCGGCCGGGCCGGCATTGACGCCGGCCAGCCCCGGCACCGCAAACAGGAAGCCGCTGTTCGGCCACAGCGTGAGACCGGAGAGCAGATCAGTCAGCGGCTGGTCGCCCTCGTTGTCCATGGTGGCGGTGATCGCCACCGTGTCCGAGCCGGCCCTCAGTGTATAGAGCGTCGTGATGGTCACCCGGCCCCAGTCGCGCACCGCGCGAATGCGCACCTGCTGCGGCCCGCGCTCGAGGATCTCGACGTGCTGGTAGGTGTTGGGCCACGCCGACCAGTTGTTGGGGATGAAGTCCGCGAACACCACGCGGTCGCGGCCGAGCTGCCCGTGGTCGACGGGCGCGATATCGACCAGCGCCCCGCGCGGCAGGCCGTACGGCACCGTCGAGCCCACGGCCAATGCGAACGCCAGCTTCTCGTTTACGACCGTGAGGTCCTGTGGGGCGCGGGCGTTGCCGGAAGGGATCGGCGTAGGGCCGGTGATAACCCGCACGTCGGCGCGGACACCTGGTCCCGCGCTCAGCGTGCCGGCCAGTGCCACCAGGACCACGGTCCTCGATCTGCTCATGAAGCCTTTCGGGGAAGCCAGGGCGGCCCGAATCGCAGAACAGATGCGCGTGCGCTGCGCGCTGGCTTTCGCTGTGCGGATACTAGCCGAGGTGGCGCTGGGCGCGCACGGGATGCCGCCTCCGAACTCAGCAGGGACTGATTGCGCTGTACGAATGCGACGCGATGCTGCCGCCCGCGATGACGGGGCAGCTCAAGGGATCTGCCGGGCCCGTGACTGCGCTACCGGACCCGGATGCGCCGCCGCGCCTGCGGCGGCGCAAAGAACCCATCCGGCCGGCACTTACCAGCCGCGGTAGTAATAGCCGCCGCGGACCACAACAACCGGCGCAGGCACCACGACGCCGACGCGCGCGTAACCGCGCGGCGGCCCGACCGGGGCGACGACACAACCTGCCAGCGCAGCGCCCAGGCCGAGCGCAATCAGCAATTTGACAATGCCTCGCATGGTTCCCGCTCCTATCCAAGTCACCTGCTGATGGAAACGCGCCCGGCGCCGGACGGCTGACAGGCCGGTGCGGCGGCGGGATCAAGCTTCGGTTAAGAATCGCGCCGGACGCGGGAGCCGGGGGCTCTGCGCAGCACATCGCGCAGCACGAGTGCGTGATTGATGCGCACATCGCGGCTGGCGTACAGCAGTGTGACGCGCTGTCGCGTGGCGCGCGCTCGCAGCGCCTGCAGCTGCGCCGCCTGCACGCGCAGCTCGGCGCGGTAGCGGCGCCGGAACTCGCTCCAGCAGGTGGTGTTGCGATGGAACCACTGGCGCAGCGGCGCGCTGGGCGCGAGCGCGATGAGCCAGGCATCGAGCGCGGCCCGGCGGCGGCTGATACCGCGTGGCCACAGTCGGTCGATGAGCACCCGATAGCCATCGGACCGCTCGGCCGGCTCGTAGATGCGCTTGATCTCGATGCCGGGCGCGGTCGCGGCCTGCGTCTCGAACTCGTGCAGGTAACAGGCCGGTGAGCTGTATTCGCCGGAGCGTCCCGCATCGCTGCGCGCTCGCAGCCGCTGCTGGCGTCGTGTGGCCACGATCATCCTCGGCTGTACCAGCGGGGGATTGTGCGCCGCGCCCGGAGCCCGTTCCAGCGGCTGCGGCGTATGATCCGCGCACCATGCAGTCCTTCCGGCAGCAGTTGCGTCAGAACGCGGTCGCCCTTATCAGCCTGGTCGTGGCGCTCACCAGCCTCAGCTACAACACCTGGCGCAATGAGCGCACCGAGCACAACCGCAATACGCGCGCCGCCACCTTCGAGCTGCTCAACCGCCTTGCCGAACTCGAGCACGTTGTCTACCTGGCGCAGTATGACCGTGACCTCAAAGGCGGCGGCAACCCGCGCACGGGCTGGACCCACGTGCTGGCGATCAGCGATCTCTCGAACCTCGTCGCGGAGCCCGTGCCGGCGCGCGCGGCCGAGCTGCAGACGGTCTGGAGCGAGAACTGGGAGGGACTGGGCAAGGACGACGAGGCCAGCGTCACGCGCATCGACGATGCCATCAAGCACCTGCGCGAGGCGTCGCTGACGACGCTACGTTCCTTGCACTAGTGCCCAAGGCGGGCATCAGCCGGCTCGTACACGAACAGGCGCGAGTCGCCGTCACTCGTGAACCGCACCACACGCTCATAGCGGAAGCCGAGTTTCTCCAGCAGTCCGATCGAGCCGGCGTTTTCGAGCGCCGTGATCGCGACCACACGCTCCAGCCCGAGCGTCTGCGTGGCCAGCTGCAGGCAGGCCTGCGCTGCCTCGAGCGTGTAGCCGCGCCGGCGGTGCCCGGGCAGCAGCGCGAAACCGAGCTCCACGTCCGGATGCGTGTCGCGGCGCAACAGGCCGCACATACCGACCGCCGTGCCGCCATCCCGCAGCTCCGTCAGAAACAGACCGAAGCCGTGGCGCGCGTAGCTTGCGAGCGGGCCTTCGGTCAGATAGCGACGGGCGTCGTCCTCGTTGCGCACGTTGCGGTCACCGACGTTGCGCAGAAAATCCGGATCGGTGAGCAGGGCAACGATGAACGGCGCGTCGCCATATTCGAGGCGCCGCAGACGCAGCCGCGGGCTCTCGCATACGATCAAGCCGGCACCGCAGTGACGCTCACGCCGTACAGGAGCGAGGTGAGTGCTGAGCTGTGCGTGGTGGCGCATGAGACCATGTCGCGATTATTGCGTACCATCGGCTGCAGTTCCTAGCCGAGGATGACCGCCATGATTACGCTCTATCACCGGCCGAAGACGCGTGCCACGCGCTTCATCTTCCTGCTCGAAGAGCTGGGGGCGCCTTACACGCTGCAGAACGTGACCACGCGCACGCGCGACGGAACCGGGACGCCTGATCCGGCCAATCCACACCCGCACGGCAAGGTGCCGGCGATCTCCGACGACGGCGTCGTGGTATTCGAATCCCCGGCCATCGCGCTGTACCTCACCGACCGCTTTCCCGCGAACGGCGTCGGACCGCTGGTGGGCGCACCGGAGCGCGGCCCCTACCTGTCATGGCTGTGTTACTACGGCTCGGTGCTCGAGCCCGCGTTCATGTCGAAGTTCCTGAACGTCGAGGTGCCGCGCGTTACCGCCGGATGGGTGCCGGTGGAGGAGGCCATCGCGGCGGTCCTCGAGCGACTGTCGCGAGGGCCTTACCTGCTGGGCGAGTCCTTCAGCGCCGCCGACGTGCTGTACGCGACCATGTTCGGCATGTTCGCGCAGGTCCCGTTCCTGCCGAAATCCGCGCTGCTGCGGGGTTACGTGGCGCGGGTGACGGAGCGGCCGGCGTTCGCGCGCGCTCTGGCGCGGGAAAGTGCCTGACGCCGCCGGCCGTATCCACACGGAGGATTCCTGCAGAGGCTCACACCGTTTCTATACCGACCATTGCGAACCCATCGGCGCTGACTCACGCGCGTCACGGGTGCTGCGCCTCGCGACGCTCAAACGTGCGCACCCGGGCGGGGGCCGCCAGGTCCGAAAGTGGCTACTCTGGGGCGCCGGGCCCGGGTATCGTGCGCTGCATGGATACGATCTCCGGGCTGGATCCCGAAGCCCTCAACCGCGCCCGCATCAGCCGCGACCCGCGCTTCGACGGCAAATTCTTCATCGCCGTGACCTCGACCGGCATCTATTGCCGGCCGATCTGCCCGTCCCGCTACGCCAAGCGCGCCAACGTGCGCTTCTTCGGCAGCACGGCGGCCGCTGAGGCGGCCGGGTTCCGGCCGTGCCTGCGATGCCGGCCTGAGGCCGCTCCCGGTACGCCCGCGTGGCTCGGGACGGCGGCGGTCGTGCGCCGTGCGCTGCGCCTGATCGACGAGGGCGCGCTCGACGAAGACTCGGTGACGACTCTGGCGGCACGCCTCGGTATCGGGCCGCGCCACCTGCTGCGGCTGTTCGCGCGCCACGTCGGCGCATCGCCGATCGCGGTGGCACAGACGCGGCGGCTGCACTTTGCGGTGTGCCTGCTGGAAGACACCCGCCTGCCGATTACCCAGATTGCGCTGGCCGCGGGATTCGGCAGCACGCGCCGCTTCAACGACGCGTTCCGTCACACTTACCGCCGCGCGCCGCGCGAGCTGCGCCGCGCGGCGCGCCGCGGCGCCGCCGCCGGCAGCACCGAAGAAGTGGTGCTGCGCCTGGCGTACCGGCCGCCGTACGACTGGCCGCAGGTGCGCGACTTTCTCGCGACGCGCGCGGTGCCCGGCCTAGAGCGGGTCGACGCGCGCGGTTACGCACGCACCGTGGCCTGCGGCGACACTCATGCGCTCGTCTGCGTGAACGCCCTGCCCGGCCGGGACGCGCTCGAGCTGCGCGTGGCGGGCGCGCCACCGACGGCCCTGCTGCAGCTGGCGACCGTCGCGCGGCGGGTTTTCGACCTGGCGGCCGATCCGGCCCGCATCGGCGTCGAACTGGCACTCGATCCGCTCGTCGGCCCGCTGCTGTGCGAACGTCCCGGGCTGCGCATCGCGGGTGCCTGGGACCCGTTCGAGTGCGCGGTGCGCGCGGTGCTCGGCCAGCAGGTGAGTGTGGCCGCCGGGCGCACGTTCGCCGCCCGGCTGGTGGCACGCGTCGGTGCCCCGGTCCGTGGTGGCGCGGATGGCCTGACGCACTTGTTTCCGAAGCCGGCCGCGCTCGCCACGGCCAGCCTCGAGGGGCTGGGACTCACCGGCGCGCGCGCGGCGACATTGCAGGCACTGGCGCGCGCGGTGCTGGACCATCGGGTCGATTTCGGCACGGCACCTGAGGAGGTGGTCGAAGCGCTGGCGCGTGTGCCGGGCATCGGCAGCTGGACGGCGCAGTATGTGGCGCTGCGCGCGCTCGGTGAGCCCGACGCGATGCCGACCGGGGACCTCGTGCTGCGCCGGATGGCCGGCAGTGCCGACGGCATGCTGAGCGCGACGGCGCTCGAGCTCCGCGCCCGTCGGTGGCGGCCATGGCGCGGCTACGCCGTCATGCACCTGTGGCGCGCAGCCGCGGCCGCCGCCCTCAACAGCGTCCGAAAGCAGCCGGTCCAGGCGCACACGCAGGAGTAGGATCGTTCACCATGAAGACGGCAGCGCCGGCACAACTTTACTGGCACGAGATGGACTCGCCCGTGGGCCCGCTGCTGCTCGCCGGCGATGGCGCCGGACTGCGGCGCGTGCATTTTCAGGCCGGGCCGCAGCCGCTGCAGCCGCCGGCCGCCTGGCGCGCCGACCCGGCGCCGTTCGCCGCCGTGTGCGGGCAGCTGCGCGAGTACTTCAGCGGCGTGCGGCGCACGTTCCGCCTGCCGCTCGCGCCCCAGGGCACGCCGTTCCAGCTCGCCGTGTGGCGCGCGCTGCGCGAGATCCCGTACGGCGAGACGCTCAGTTACGGAGCGTTGGCGCAGCAGCTCGGATTGCCGGGCGGAGCGCGTGCGGTGGGGCTCGCCAATGGCTCGAACCCGCTGCCGATCATCGTGCCGTGCCACCGCGTGATCGGCGCTGACGGCTCGCTGACCGGTTTCGGCGGCGGCCTGGACATCAAACGCACGCTGCTGTCGCTCGAAGGAGCGCCATGCGTTGCCGACCTGTTCGCACCCGCCGCAGCCGCAGCGCGGCCGCGCGAAAGTGGCTCCTTGCCCCGGCGCGGAAGTGGCCCTTGTACCTGACCGCTCCGGTGCTAACGTCTGTGCGGCGCTGCGAACCTCGACGAAGCGGGCCCGAACAGATCCATCCACGTGCATCGCACTCCCCCCGGGTGACGCGGATGAGCCGGCTGCGGCCCGGAGAGCTTCGCAGCGCCCACTTCCCCGTGGTTGGCTGTTTGCGGCACTCGCGCTGGCGGGTGTCGCAGGCACACTGCATGCCACCCGCGGCGCGGCCGCCCCCGCAGCTGCCTGCGGCGACGCGAGCTACCGACAGCTGGATTTCTGGCTCGGCGATTGGGACGTCTTCGACCTCGGCGGCGAAGCTGCGGTGGCGCGTGCCCACATCGCGCGGATCCTCGATGGCTGTGTAGTGCACGAACTGTACGAGTCCGCTGATGTCGGCGGTACGCGCGGGGAGAGCTTCAGCATCTTCGACCGCAGTCGCGGCGTGTGGCATCAAACCTGGGTGACCGCCCGCGGGGCGTTGCTGCAGATCGAGGGCACGGCCCGCGCCGGACGCGTAGAGCTGGCCGGGAGCTATCTGGACGCACAGCGTCAGCGCGTGCAGATTCGTGCGGCGTGGTGGCCGGCCACCGAAGGCGTGCGCGAGCAGGCTGAGACCTCGCGCGACGGCGGCCACAGCTGGAAGCCCGAGTTCGACCTGGTGTTTCGGCCGCACCGCGGCTGAGGTTCGCGCGGCCCGCGCGTCAGCGAGCGGGCGCCGGCGTTTCGACCCGCGTCCACGCGAGATCCGTGCCTTCGCGCCGGTCGGCGAAGCCGTTCACGCGGCCGTCGGCGCCGCGTGTGAAGATGCGCCGCGTGCGCGGCCGGCCGGGCGTGAAGAACACGTCGCCGCTCTCGGGCAGCAGTAGCTGCGGCGCCCGACCGGCGCGCTGCGCCAAGAGATGATCGCCGTCTACCGTGATTTGCTGGCGCGTACTGGCGCTCAGGGCGTACCAGCCGGTGTACTCCGCGAGGCGGTCGGCGGGCAGCGTGGTGCGTTCCGGGTCCTGCTGAACCGCGTACACCTGCGTCGCCACCAGCCGCCAGCCGCCGTCGGTCGCGCGCCAGGTGTCGCTGCTGCGATAGCGCGCGTGCAGCGCGTGGCCCTCGATGGTCTCGTGCTCGTCGAGTATGTACGTGGTCACGGCGAAGGCACCGAAGCTGCTGCAGCGGAACTCCTCCACCTTGAGCGACCCGGTATAGCCCGGGGGCAGCGGCTGCAATTCCGCGAGCATGGTGTCGCGGGTCTTCACCTCATTGTCTTCGGTGACGTAAACGAAGTCCGGATCGGTGTACTGCTCCCACACTGCCCGCTGCCCGGGCGCCACGGCATCGGCCAGCGCCTGCGTCGCCTTTTCCAGCGTCGTGGCGACGGCAGCGGTCGTGTCTGCCGCGCCAGCCGCGCCGGTCCACGCCGCCGTCAGCAGGAACGGAATTGCCCATGAGTGCACACGCGTCATCGTCGTTCTCCCACCTGGCCGCACCGCTAGCCTAGGAAGGGGCGGGCACGCCCTCAAGGGCCACCGGCGCCTCGGCGGACCGGGCCACCCGCGCGCCTGAATCTGGTCCGACTTTCAGCTCGCACCGTCGAATGACGCTTGCCTGCCGCCGGTGGCTCCGCTAATTCGTGCCTCCATGGATCTAGGTCTGGACGGGCAGGGTGCCCTCTACGAACAGCTGGCCCGCGCCCTCAAGGGCGCGATTCTCGCGGGCCGGTTTGCGGCCGGCAGCCACCTGCCGGCGACGCGCGAGCTGGCCCGCATGCTCGGCCTTTCCCGCAACACCGTGCTGGGCGCGTACGAGTTGCTGTGCGCCGAGCAGCTGGCCGTGGCCCGCGGGGGCTCCGGCACGCGCGTGGCCGATCTCGGACCGCCGCACGCGCGCGCCGCGCGGCTCGCGACCACGCGCCCGTCTCGCTATGCCGCTCGCGCCCGGCGCCTCGGGGCCCCGACCCTCGGCGTGACCCTCGCGCGGCCGCGCTACAACCTGCAGTACGGCGTACCGCTCCTCAACCCGCGCCTGTTCAATTCCTGGCGCATCAAGCTGGCCGCCGCCGCCCTGCGCACCCCGCCCGGCTATCCCCCGGCCGCCGGGCTGTCCGCGCTGCGCGCCGCCATCTGTGACTACCTGGCGCGGCGGCGCGGCTTCGTGTGTGCGCCTGAGGACGTGGTCATCGTCGGGGGCACCCAGCAGGCGCTCACGCTGGTAGCGCGGGTGGTCCTCGACGAGGGCGACACGGCGGTGCTCGAGGATCCCTATTACCAGTACGCCATGCGCGCGCTCGTCGCGCACGGCGCGCGCGTGGTCACGGTGCCGACCGATCGCGACGGGCTCGTGACCGAGCAGCTCCCGGCGCGCCCGGTGCGGCTGGTGCTGGTGAGCCCCTCGCACCAGTTTCCGTCCGGCGTCGTCATGTCACTGAAGCGTCGCATCGAGCTGCTGCAGGCCACCGCACGCCACAACAGCTGGATTTTCGAAGACGACTACGACGGTGAGTTCCGCTACGGCGCGCGCCCGATCGCCGCCCTGCGCTCGCTCGACGGCGGCGAGCGCGTCATCTACGTCGGCACCTTCTCCAAGTCCATGTTTCCATCGCTGCGCCTCGGGTACATCGTCTGCCCCCGCGGCCTGCGCGAGGACCTGCTGACCGCCAAGCACCTCGACGACGGCGGCTGCCCCGCGATCGATCAGGCGGCGCTCGCGGCCTTCATGCAGGGGCGGCAGTTCGAGAAGCACCTGCGCGAGTCCGCCGCCGAACTCAACCGCCGCCGCTGCGCGCTGCTCGAAGGCCTGGCCCGCTGGGTGGGGCCGCACATAGAAATGAGCGAATCCCAGGCCGGCATGCACGTCATCGTGTGGTTTCCGCGGCTGAACTACGCGCAGCTCGAGCGGCTGATCCAGCTCGGGGCGGCGCGCGGGCTCGGGTTGCACGCCGTGCACCCGCACTACCGCATACCGCCACCGCGCCCCGGTCTGCTGGTAGGATTCGCCGGCCTGTCATGCGCCGAGATTGCCACCGCCACCGAGATCCTCGGCCGCTGCGTCAGCGAGCTCGTCCAGGGCGCCTGACCGCACGCGGCGCTGGCGACCCGGTCACGCCACACCCCGGAGTTGTCATGAAAGCAGTCTGCCCGCCGCTCGCGTTCTGTGCGCTCATCGTCGCCCTGTCGCTGTCGCTGCCCGCGGCAGCCGTCGCACCGAAGTATTTTCCGCACGCCGTCCCGGCCAACACCCCGCCGGCGCCCTTCAGCGATGCGGTCCTGACGGGCGACACGCTCTACGTGGCCGGCCACCTCGGTCTCGATCCCGCCACCGGCAACGCCGCCGCCGATGCGGACGCAGAGGCGCGCCTCATGCTGGATGCAGTGCGGCACACGCTCGAGAGCGGCGGCATGCACATGGATGATCTGGTGTCGGTGACGGTGTTCTGCACGGACCTGAAGCTGTACGACCGCTTCAACACCATCTACCGCGGCTACTTCAGGGCAAGCTACCCGGCGCGCGCATTCATCGGTGTGGACAAGCTCGTGCGCGGCGCGCGCTTCGAGCTGCAGGGGATCGCGGTGCGATCACGCGGCGTGAGCCGCTGACAGGTGGCAGGAATGAACCGGCGAGAGTTTTCCCAGGCGCTGGCCGGCGCCGCAGGTGTAGCCGGGCTGGCGGGTTGGGCGCGCCTGGTCGCGGCCGCCTCCGCGGGGGTCAGCGCGGAGGCGCACGCACTCTACGAGCGCGCCTTGATCCTGGACTGCAATTCCGGGCCGCCGGACGCGGATCACCTGCCGCTGCCCCAGGCGGCGCTCGACATGGTGCGCGGCAGCGGCATCGACGTCATCAAGTTGTCCCTCGGCGGCATCAACAGCGACTTCGCGGCCACGGTCGGCGAGATCGCCATGGTGCAGCGGCTCATCGAGGTGCATCCTGACTACTTCATGCAGGTGCGCGTGGCGTCCGACATGGCGCGGGCACAGCGCGAGCGCAAACTGGGAATGATCCTGTCATTCGAGAGCGCCGACATGCTCGGCGGCAAGCTCGCCTCGCTGGAGCTGTTCCGCAACCTCGGCGTGCGCGTCATGCAGCTGTCCTATAACAAGACCTCGCCGTTTGCAGCCGGCGTCATGGCCCCGACGGCCGGCGGGCTGACGCCACGCGGGCGCGAGGCGGTCAAGGAAATGAACCGCCTCGGCATCGCGCTCGACCTGAGCCACGCCAATGCCGCCACCACCAGCGAGGCGCTGCGTCTGTCGAGCAAGCCGCCGGTCATGACGCACGCCGGCTGCGCGGCCGTGCACCCGCACCCGCGCACCAAGAGCGACGAGCAATTGCGCGCGCTGGCCGCCAAGGGCGGAGTCGTGGGTATCTTCGACCTGCCGTACCTGACCGCCTCGCCACGCCAGCCGACCGTGGCGGACTACATGGCGCACCTCGAGCACGCGCTCAAGGTCGCGGGTGAGGATCACGTCGGCATCGGCAGCGACGTCGGCATCGAGCCTTTCGATACCAGTCCGAGGGGGATGGCGGAGTTCGCCAAGGAAGAGGCGCAGCGCCAGGCGGCGGGACTGGCGGCCCCGGAGGAGGACCGACCCACCTACGTCGAGGGTCTGAATGTGCCGCGCCGGATCGAGATCATCGCCGACCAGCTGCTCAAACACGGGTATCCGGCGCGCGTCACCGAGAAGGTGGTGGGCGGCAACTTCGCGCGCGTGTTCGGCGAGATCTGGAGCGTGTGAGAGCGGGCACGCTGCAGCCGCGCCAACTGGCCGCTAGCGGCGTGCCGTGCCTGCGACGCGTGTGTCGGTCGCGATCCAGTTGGCCTCCCAGGTGCGCCCGCCATCGGCGGAAAACGCCTGCTCGAAATGGCAGGAGTCCGCGCTGAGAACCGAGATGACAAAGCGCACCAGCACGCTGCGGTCGCCGAACTGTTCCTGATCGTAGAACTCGCCGCGCCCGCCCTTGAATCCGCCGACGGTCGGCACGCCGAGCGTGCCGCCGCGGCTGCTGGCGAAGTTGAGGCTCCACTGGCGCGATTGCGGGTTGTAGAGACGCAGCGACAGCGCCTCGATGTGGCCGGCGGGGCCGTCGACTTCGAGCTCCACCAGGTTGGCGCGGCCATTCCACACCTTGCGCACCTCGGTCGTGCCGTCGTACTCGACCCAGGTGTGCGAGCCGCTGAGCGGATGCTCGAGGCGCGACAGGTGCGTCTGCCAGGAGCCGATCTCGAAGTCGAAGTCGTGCTGAGCATCGCGCTCGCCGGCGCTTGCAGCTCCAGGCGCCGCCCGGCCGCCGGTCAGCATCCCGCACAGCAGGGCGCCGCAGGCGATGCCGCGCAGTGCGCGCGTCAGTGAATGCTCGTGCCGTGCCACGCGCGGCACTATGCGGGCTCAGGCGCGTGCCATCCAAGGGCCGGTGACAGCCTTTTCGATGGGGCCACTTGGTCCCACGCCAGCGCCGGCCACAGCGACAGCCCGCCATTGCGCAACCTCAGCGGAGCCCTCACTCAGCTAGGGCGGTGCCAGCGCGTCGAGCAGCCGCCGCGCAAACTGCGGGCCCTTGCCCGCCTCCTCGTGCTTGAAGTACACGAACACGTCGCTGCAGGCGGCGGCGCTGGTGCGGATGGTGGCCGCCCAGCGGCACAGGTCCTCCGGCGTGTAGCCCTCGTCGCGCAGCCGGAAATAGCCGTAATCGGCCGTGATCTCGAGCGGGGTGGAGAATTTCTCGCTGTCGGCGATGCAGAGCGCGAGATTGCGGGCCCGCAGGCGCGCGAAGACTTCCGCGTCCATCCACGAGGCGTGCCGGAACTCGAACGCCGCGCAGCACCCTGTCGGCAGCAGCGCCAGGAACTCGTCGAACACC
>Ga0070732_10001628_pt1 | contig 12221 bp, 10 predicted proteins | sample Coa_R1_5_FD_66449 | JGI IMG/M metagenome (GOLD analysis project Ga0070732, IMG submission 66449) | Surface soil microbial communities from Centralia Pennsylvania, which are recovering from an underground coalmine fire - Coalmine... | ecosystem: Environmental > Terrestrial > Soil > Unclassified ...
AACCCCGCGCCGCTCGATCCCGTGAGTCGTCTCACGAGCCGCCAGGTCAGGATCAACGACAGGACGAGCGCGGTCAGCACCGCGCCGTTGTGGGCGGCCAGGGCGTTATGGGTGAGGGCAAACACCGGCAGACCGAGCACGCCGGCGACCAGGTTCATCTCTGAATAGGCGAGCGTTCCTTGGTGGGGCCAGAAGATGTTCGCGTCGAGGAGGTGTCGCGGATCGGTCAGGATCGCGTGGTCGACCCATCCGACGTTCCAGATGCTGAGTTTGCCGTCGCCGCTGTCAAGACGGCCGATCGTACCCAGGCGCGGCGCCATCGGCCACGTCATGACGGTCGTGACGAGCAGGCTGGCCCCGAGAACCAGTCCCCACTCCCGCCACGAGACAGACGGACGACTCGTCGATGTCCCCGGCACGTGGCGGCTGACCATGGCTGGCGCCGCGGCGGCCGCGGGACCGGGCGGGATCATAGCATCGCGTCAGCGGCGCCCTCGCGCCCGGCACCTGCCGAATTGGCCCATCTCGGTGAAGCTGGTACGACGACGCCGCTCACTTCACCTCGATGGCCACCGCCTCAGTTCTGGACCGGTCGCTCCTGTTGTCCCCGAGGTGGCGGCTGGCCCGCCTGCGGCGCAGCCGCGCACGAGCCAGGGACGAGCGCGAGAGAAGCGACCGGCCGCCTACAGTCCATTCGGGAACACATAGACCGGCGGCGGCACCACGGGTCCGCCGACCTCCAGCGTGATTTGCGTGTGCGCAGCGAGCGTGATCGCCCGCGGGTCTCCTGAGTACGCCTTGCCATCGACGAAGGCGCAGACCGTGCCGTCGAGACCCGCGACGCCACGTGCGCTGAGAGGCTCTCCCCAGATGTCGAAGAAGTTGCCGAGCGTGTACGAACGGCTGTCTGGCGATTCGATGTGAATAATGCCCGTGGCGTCATGCGTGTGGAGCCAGTAGAAGCCGCTGCCCACGCCCACGAAGCCATTGCTGATTCGAAATGGCTTCACGATGCCGATGCCACAGGGAATGGCGATCTGCTGGCCGTTGAAGAACAACGACAGGTGCGCGTGAATGTGTACGCGGAGCATCTCGCGGGACGACCCTTCGATGCCGTCGACGGGCTGGCCAGTGCCGCCTTGCGGCGTGTCGCCGGGTTCGAATGCCGCTTTGCCCACTTGGGTGCCCTGCACGAGCGCAATGGGCGCCGCGGCGAGCCGGACCAGGGCGGCCCCCCGAGCCGGGGACAGGAGCATCAGGACAAGAACGGCGCCGGAACGTAATGTGAGCTGAGTCATGACGGGGCGATCGATCCTTTCACGAACCGAATAGAGTTCGAGCCGACGCCAGGTCGACGGTGTCCAATTATCCAACGAACCTGGCCGGACAGTTGGCCGGGGCCGAAGGGCCACCCACTCAGCTCCACGTCGAGGCCATCGGCGCTGCCGACGGAAAGACGCGATACGCCTCGATGCTCGCAGGTCCAAAGGAGCTCGAATCGACGGCGCTCGAGACCATTTCGCGGTGGACGTTCGACCGCCCCGGAGTCCGGGCACACCGGCCTCACGGAACATAGCCGCCTCACTTCCCTCTCAGGGCGGCTTCGAGCGCGGCAATCATGTCCGGGTACTGCGTCTGGTTCTGCAAGCCTGTATTGCCGAACGCCCCAATCTTCACGACGCCCACATTCAACGGATAGACATCCGGCGAGCTGGGGGAATCGGTCGCCTTCCGCACTGAGCCGTTCGATTCGTGCCGCCCGCCAAATCCGATCACCTCATGCTTGCCGGCCACGGATTTGAGGTCCACCCACTCGTTCCGGCACACGGTCTGCTGCCTCTCGTCGCACCTGTAATACAGGTAACCCCTCTGGACCGCGGCGTAGACGTCTCCGGTGGCGGCGTTGCCGAAGCCCCCCTCCGGTTTGACATAGCGACCACCGGATGGCGGCACGGCGAACGAAAAGGCTCCCCATATCTCGACAGCGGTTGGGTTGGCATCATTCGGCTCGAGCACAACCTTTTCCACCAGGCAGTACACGCCGACCGGATCGCTGGCGCGAAGGGGACTGACGAGCGTCAACGCGCTGGCGAGCACTACCCCTAGAAAGACCGTCGGTTTCATCATGAGTCCACCTCACTCTTGCCAGAAGAGACGTCGATGGCTCAACGACTGTTACCGGCCTCACTCGTCCACGCTCGGAGGCCGCGCGCACGCCCGCTGGTTTCATCCCGTCAACATCCCGACGCGCCCATCGCCGAACACCACGAGGACCTTCTTGTAGGAGGGCGCCATCCGCAGCTGCGAATAGATGTAGCGATATGGCTCTACGAATGACACTCCCCTGGCGCTCATCACGACGAGCCATCGGTCATCCGCCCGCCGTGCCGTCCGCCGGCCTGCGATCACTAGCTCCAGCCATTCACGCGTCATGTCCAAGAGGAGAGGTGGATCTGAATCGGAATTGTGCACAAAGCCGATCAATCTTGGCGCTCGCCCCGGTTCGCTTCTCAACAGTCGAATCTGGACCCGATTCCCGTGAATCGTGTCTCTCGCATCTCGAGCCGGCGATCGCCGCTTGAGCAGCCTTCGTATCTTGTCTTCGAGCGAGGCCGCGGTCTTCGATGGCAAACGAATGGGAGCGGTGATGGTCAGCGCCACCGTCATGCCGTCCGGTACCGTGTCTCCGAGGGCGGCCTGAAGACGCGCTACGAGCCTGGTCGCCACTCGATCGAACCTCAAATGGGGCTTTGCGGCGTTCCCGTGACCAGCGACGCGCCGCTCGAGGGTTGTGAGGTCAACGGCAACCCGTCTTCCACCGACCCTGACATAGGCGTCGGGGGGACCACTGCCCTCTTCCCACGTGGCCGAGAACTGTCGAGCGACGGCTTCGATGGCGGTGAGCTCCTGCTTCCTCAAGGGCCTCATGCGTCCTGACCTCACATGGTCAAGACGGTCACTGGGCGCGGAGCGCGACGACCGGATCGACCCGCGACGCGCGGCGGGCGGGTACGAGTGCGGCCAGGAGCCCGGCGATCACGAGCACGCCACCCGCCGAGGCGTACACGATGGGATCGTGCGGATCGCCCTTGAAGAGAAACGACCCAACGAATCGCGCGAGTAGCCACCCGGCCGACAGACCGAGAACGAGGCCGATCGCCATCATGCCCATGGCCCGTGCGAGCACCATGCCGACGACCCGCGAGGGCTCGGCGCCAAGGGCCATGCGCACGCCGATCTCCTGCGTGCGCTGTTCGACGAGATACGTCATGACGCCATAGATGCCGACGCCCGCGATGGCCACCGCGAGGATGCCGAAAAGCGCGAGCACGATCATGTTGAACCGGCGCTGGGCGACCAGCGTGCCGAACAGCTCGTCATAGGTCTGGACCGGCGCCGGTAGATCAGGCGCCGTGCTGTGGATCGCCGCGCGGACCGCGGGTCCGGTCGAGCCGGCATCGGTCGTCGTGCGCAGCACGAGTGTGAGAATCGGGTTGCCGCGGAAGTGCTGCCAGTCGAGCGGCGTGTAGACCTCGGGTCGCAGCTCACCCTCCGGACCCTGCAGTCGCACCGAGTGCACGACGCCGACGACGGTCGCCGCTCCGGTGACGCCGCTTATGAGCACGGAGACGCCGATCGGATCGGTGCCGGGGAAATACCGCGCCGCGGCGACATCGTTCAGGAGTACGACCTGTGGCGCTCCCGGCAGGCTGTCCCGGTCCGTGAACGTTCGCCCGCGGAGGGTCGGCACCCGGAGCACCTGGAAGTAGTCCGCCGTAATGAGCTTTTCGTCCGCCAGGTCATCGGGCGCGTCGAAGGGCGGTTTGCCGGGCAGGGTGATGGCCGCGCGGTCATCGCCCAGGACGAGCGGGGGCGTGCCCGACACGAGGGCGACCCAGGCGACGCCGGGCAGGCGGCGCACCGCCTCGACTCCTGGGCCGACGGTCGTACCGAGGCGGGCGAAGTCGGCGTCGGTTGCGCGTTGGCGGGGCGAGAGGTCGACGGAGAGGACGTTGCTCACCTCGAAGCCGAGGTCGATGCGAAGCAGCCGCGCGAAGCTGGACACGAAGAGGCCGGCACCGACGAGCAGGACGACCGCGAGAGCCACCTCGGCCGCGAGCAGGATGCTGCGAGCGCGCCCGCGCGCGGCCCCGGCGCCGCCCGACCGGCCCGATTCCCGGAGTGAGGTGCCGACGGCGGCCGACGAGGTCTGCCAGACCGGCGTGACGCCGAACGCCACGGCCACCGCCATCGCCGCCGCCGCGACGAGCACCCGCACGTTCACGGCCACCTCGCTCAGCCGCGGCAGGTTCGGTGGCAGGGACGTCCGCAGGATATGAACGCCCCAGACGGCGAGCGCGACGCCGATCGCGGTGCCGGCCACCGAGAGGACGAGGCTCTCGGCGAGCAGGCCCCGCACGATGCGCCAACGCGACGCGCCGAGGGCCGATCGCACGGCCGCGTCGCGCGCCCGAGTGGTCGCCCGCGCGAGCAGGAGGTTGGCGACATTGACGCAGGCGATGAGGAGCACGAACCCCACCGCGCCGAGCAGCATCAGCATCCAGGCCTTGACGTTGCCGACGATCGCGTCCTGGAGCGTGGTGACCGCCACGCCGCGCGACTGGAACCACGTGGGCGTCTGCTGCCTCAAGCTGGCGGTGATGCGTTCGATGTCCGCTCGAGCGCGCTCGATCGAGACGCCGCGCTTTCGCCGCCCAATGACCCCCAGGTTGCGGGCGGCCAACTTCCCGCGGATGAAGTCGCTCGGCTGGGGCGCGTAGGGGACCCAGAGGTCCATCGGTTTGGAGAGCGCGGCCGGATACATGAATGAGGCCGGCATCACGCCGACGATCGTCCAGACGCCGGCCTCGAAGGCGAGGGGCCGCCCGACGACGCTCGGATCGGCGGCGAAATGGCGCCGCCAGAACTCATCGCTCAGGATCGCGACGCGGTCCTGGCCAGGCACTTCGTCTTCCTTCGTGAACGTCCTGCCGAGCGCGGGGACCGACTTCAGAAGCGGAAAGAGGCTCGCCGAGACGGCCCAGGCACGGAGGCTCTCTGCCCCGTGGACATCCCGGGTGACAAAGCTGCCGGCACCTCGTGACGCGGCAAGGTCGTCGAACGTCGTCTGCTCGGCGCGCCAGTCGTGGTATTCCGGGGCCGAGGCCTGAGAGCCCTTGCCGCTCACGAGACTGGGCTCGCTCAACAGCATCAACTGCCCGTCCTCGGGATACGGCAGTCCGCGGAGCGCGACGCCGTCGACCACCGAGTAGATGGCGGTGGTCGCACCGATGCCAAGGGCGAGCACGGCAAGGGCCACGACCGTGAAGCTCGGCGTGGCGCGCAGGGCGCGAACCGCCCGCCGGACGTCTTGCACTACGCCAGTGAAGGGGCGCGCGCCGACGAGCGCCCCGCGGCGGTCGCGCCGCTCGATCCGCCTTCGGAGGTTCGGCCCAATCGATCGGCGGACCTGCCGCCGGTACCAGCGGCGCGCGGCCGCCACGCCGCCGGTCGCCGCGCGCGTACCGAACTCCTCGTGGAGATCGCCCAGGACGACATCGCGATCCTGAGGTGCCACCGACATACGGAGGAACCACGCCGACAAACGAGGGGGTCGCGTCATGAGCGCACCTTCTTCTCGGACGGCTGCAAAGTGGGTCGCAGGGTCGGCGTGAGGCCCTCCCACATGCGGGCCATGCGGTCGCGCGACAGGCGCAGCGCGGCGGCGCCGGTGGTCTGGAGCCGGAAATAACGCTTGGATCGCCCTCCGCGTTCGTGGGTCGGCTCGGACATCCTCGACCGGATGAAGCTCTTGCGCTCCAGCCGGTCGAGCGCGGTGTAGAGGGCGCCGATGGCGATCTCGCGGTTCGTGCGCCGTTCGATCTCCTGCCGGATCGTCACGCCATAGGCGTCGTCGCCCAGATGAGCGATCGCCAGAAGCAGGAACTGTTCGAATTCACCCAGGGAGTCGCGCGTCGTGGGCATCTTTAATCCTACTGTGTAGCACTAATTAGACGCCATCGGCACAGGCGCGGTTAGGGCGCCGCAGGCCGGCGGCCCGGAACCGTGACGGCGGCTACTCTCCGCCGGTCACATCGATGAATGCGCCCGCGGTGTAGGAGGATTCGTCGGCGAGGAGCCAGAGAATCGCTCTGGCCCCTTCTTCGACCTGACCGCCCAGTTTCATCGGCACGAGGGCCTTCACGCGATCGACGCGCTGCTCTTCGCCGCCGCTCGCGTGAATCTCCGTGTCGATGAAGCCCGCTCGCAGGCGTTCACTCGGATGTCCTCTTCAGCCATCTCTCGCGCGAGGCCGAGGGTCAGCGTATCGATCGCACCTTTGGAGGCGGCGCAGTCCACGTCTTTGCCCGGAGAGCCCAATCGCGATGCCCCTGACGAGATGTTCACGATTGCCCCGCCGCTGCCGCTTCGTTCGGTGGACATGCGCCGTACCGCTTCCCGGGTGCACAGGAACGGCCCGACGATGTTCGTCGCGAAGATGTATACCTTGACATTCGACAATCGACGCGCGACAATCGATTGTCGAATGACCAAGTATCAACCGGCGAAACCCGATCTCCTGCAGGGCACGCTCGACCTGCTCATCCTCAACGCGCTCGCGGCGGGTCCTCTTCACGGCTGGGCCATCTCGAAGCGCATCCAACAGCTCTCGAGTGACGTCCTCAACGTCGGTCAAGGATCGCTGTATCCGGCCCTGTATCGCCTGGAGGATCGCGGATGGATCATCGGCGCCGAATCCCAGTCCCCGGAGGGCCGGCGCATCAAGGTGTACCGTCTGAGCGCCGCAGGGCGCGCGCACCTCTCCCAGGAAGTCGACGCATGGCACGTCTTCGCGGGCGCGATGAAGCGTGCGATCAGACACGCCTGACGGCGTTTCTATGAATCGGTTCGCGCGTTGGACCAGGCGGGCTCGACTGCTCCTCCGCCGCGGCGCGGTCGAGCACTCGATGGACAGGGAGTTCACGCACCACGTCGAGCAGGAGACCGCGGAATACGTTCGCCGCGGGATGTCCCCCGAGACCGCGCGTCGGCAGGCCTTGGTCGACTTCGGCAACCTCGAAAGCGTGAGAGAGGCCGCGCGAGACGCGCGCGGTGGACGCCCCGTGGAAGACCTTGCCGCCGATCTTACGTACGCGGGTCGGATCCTCCGTCGCAATCCGACCTTCACGACCGTCGCTGCGCTGACGTTCGCGCTCGGCCTCGGCGTCGCCAGCGCCATCTTCAGTGTGGTCTACGGCGTACTCGTCAGGCCCCTCCCCTACGCCGATCCGAACCGGCTGATGGTGCTCTGGGAGAGAAACGCGGCCCTCAACCTCAAAGACAACGTCGTCTCCGCTGACAACTTCGAGGCCTGGCGCGACGCCAGTCGGAGCTTCGAGCGACTGGCCGCGCTGGTGCCGACTTCGGTCACGTTCAGCGGTCCCAGCGCGGAGCGGATCGCTGGTGCGGAGGTGTCGGCGGGTTATTTCACGTTGCTCGGCGTGCTCCCCGCTCTAGGCCGGGACTTTCGCGATGAGGACGCCCGAATTCAGGCGACCATCATCGTGAGCGACGCCTTCTGGAAACAGCGGCTCGGCGGCGACCCGGGGGTGATCGGGCGGCAGGTGTCGACATCGGCGCGGCCCTTGACGGTCATCGGGGTCATGCCCGCCGGCTTCGATCCCCCGCAGTTCGGCTGGCTCCGCGAACAGGCCTTCTGGCGCCCGATGGCCATCACAGAGGCCAACCGCGCCTGGGGGCGGTATCTTCTGGTGGTTGGCAGGTTGAGGCAGGCTTCGACTCCCGCCGAGGCGCGCGCCGAAATGGCTGCCCTTGCGACGCGACGCCAGAATGTGAGCGACAACCACGGGTGGTCGACCTCGGTGATTCCCCTGACAACGCAGATCACGGGCGACGTCCGCACCTCGCTCGTCGTCATCTTCCTGGCGGGCGGCCTTCTGCTCGTGATGGCGACGACGAACGTGGCGTTGCTGACGCTCTCCGCTACGGAGCGACGGGGATCCGAGTTCGCGGTGCGTCGCGCCATCGGCGCGAGCGACCGCCGGCTGTTCCGTCAACTCTTCACCCAGAGTGCGCTCGTCGGCACACTCGGATCGGCGGTCGGGCTCCTCATCGCCGTTCCCGGCACCCAGTTGCTCATCTCACTCTTGCCGCCAGAAATGCCGCGCGTGGCCTCGATCCGGATCGATTGGCCCGTGCTCGCTGGCGCATCTGGCGCAGCCCTCCTGGCCACCATGGCCTTCGGGTCTCTGGCGGCGCGTCGTGGGCGGAGATGGTCGTTGCTGGCCATGACCGGACGCGAAGCTGACTCGCGCACGACCCCACGCGCGGGCGCCGGTGTGCTGATGAGCGCCGAGATCGCGCTCGCGATTACCGTCAGTACCATGGCCCTTCTGATGGCCCGCAGTTTCGTGTCCCTGCGCGCCGTCGACCTCGGGTTCGATCCACGCGGGGTCATGGCCGTCCGGCTTACCGCCTCAGGTGACAAATACGCAACCTCGGCGAGCCAGCGCGCCTTCTTTGACCGCGCCCTCGAGCGCATTCGCGCCGTCCCGCACGTCCGCGCCGCAGGACTCATGAGCGTGCGGCCCTTCGGCGGCCTGGGGCCAGCCGACACCGTCCACGATGCGCAGGAGGCTCAAGGCGTCCACTCCTTCTCGGCGGTGACCGATGTGCGGGTGGTCACCGCCGAGACGTTTCAGGCCCTCGGAGTACCCGTGCTGGCGGGCACGCTGTTCGACCGGCTCACGGACGTCGCCGGACCGCCGCGGGTGGTGATCAACAGCGCGCTTGCGCGTTTGCTGTGGCCAGGACAGAACCCGATTGGGCACAAGCTGGCCATGACCATGTATGACGACATCACGCCTGAGGTCATCGGAGTGGTCGGCGATGTCCATCTCATGGACCCGCGAACCGCTCCGCGACCCACGGCCTATCTGTCCGCCACCAAGTTCACAGACCAGCAGCGCGACCTCCTGATCCGAACGGATCTGGACCCTGCCGCAGTCCTGCCGTCCCTGCGCGCCGCCGTCGCCGACGTTGCGCCTGGCCTCCCGCTCTATCAAGTGACGTCCTTGCCGAGCTTGATCGACCGCGCCCTTGCGCCCGAGCGGTTTACGACTCTCCTGCTCGCCGCATTTTCAGGTGTGGCCTTGACGCTGGCCGCCATCGGCGTGTTCGGAATCTTTTCCGCCGACGTCACGCGTCGGCGAAAGGAACTCGGCCTTCGCTTAGCGCTCGGCGGAACGGGTGCTGGCGTCGTGGCGCTCGTGCTGGGTCGTGCGTTGAAACGAGCGGCCGTGGGCCTTGGCGCGGGCGTGGTGTTCGCGACCCTGGCCGCGCGGAGCATGTCGTCGCTCCTCTTTGGTGTAGGTCCGTCGGACCCGCTCACGCTCTTTGGCGTGGCGGCTGCCGTCATGGCGATGGCCGCGGGCGCGACCCTCGTTCCCGCGGCGCAGGCCTTACGGGCGTCGCCGCTCAAGGCACTGCGGGAGGAGTGAGCTACCGCTCGATGTGGTTCGACGGCGCCTGCGGCGATGTCATGTAGTAGACCGCGTAGGTGCCGAGCCAGTGCGAGCCGTAATAGCCCGCGTCGTACATCGCCTGCATGCCCTTGACGCCGTGAATTGCGGCCAGCCGGCGCAGCACCGGCGCGCGCAAGTCGCCCTCCGGCAGCAAGTCGGCGATGCGGGTCATCATGGCCCCACGCTGAAACGCCAGGCCGATCAAGTGTGACTTCCCCGCCAGCTGGTCAGGCCTCGAGACGCCCGCGGTGTCGACCGGCTCGGTCAGCGGTTTGAAGTCCGGCGAATCCATCGCCGGCAGAAACGTGTCCAACCACGCCAGGAAGGCGTCCCGCGGCATGATCCGGCCCATCAGCGCGGCCTCGGTCAGGCACGGCGAGAGGAAATCGGATCCAGCCGGCTCGCTCTTCGTGCTGCAATTTTTGTCGTTGGCGTAGAACCGCGTCGCCGCGTCGATCACGGCCGCGCGCAGCGCGTCGGCCTTCGTCAAGTCGACGTAGTCGAGCATCATGTACATGCCGAAGGCGCTGTTGGGATGGACGCCGCCGCGGTTGGGCTGCGGGAGGTCCTGCAGGAACGTCGTCATTTCAGACGACGCCCACGTCGCGAGCGGCGCCATGTTGGCGGCCCACTTCTCCCCGTCCGGATCCTTCCAGTCGGACAGCTCCGCCGACACCTTCAAGATCCACGCATAGCCGTATGGGCGCTCGAACTGGCCGGCGGTCTTCAGATACGCGAGTTCGCCCGCGAGATTCGAGGCGTCCAGATGTCGGCCGAGCTTCTGGCGAATCAGGTTACCGACCGTCAGCGCCGGATAGCTCTTCAGCAGCCTGAGGAGCGTCCACGTCGAATTGACCGACGAATGCCAGTCGAAGCATCCGTAAAAGGCGAGCGCCTTCTGATAGTCATCCGGTGGACGGTACGTCGCGACCCACAGGTACGGGGCTGCCGAGGGCTGCGCCTGGGGATGATCCAGACACGCCAAGGGCATCGTCGCGAGAAAGAGCGCCTGGTCCCCATTCAAGACCGGCGGCGAGACGGCCGGCAGCTTCGCGAGAAATGCGCCGAGGTCGCTCTCGCGGGCGCTCGGTGAAACGGCCAGCAGGGCCGCAAGCGGCGCCACGAGCGTGAGACGACGGATCATCGGGAGCCTCCCGCAGCGAGCAAATACGACACGGCGAGCGCCCCGACCCAGGGCGCGTCGAACGCCGCAGCCGTGACCACTTCCTGTTGTCCCAGTTGGGCGTGGATGTCCGACAGACGACGAAAGATGGCGATGCGCGGGTCGCCCGCCGGAAGCGCCGCCGCGAGCCGAGAAAATGCCGACGCGCGCGTGAACGCGAGCCCGATCCAGGTGGCGCGCGGATTCGCCTGGCTTCCGCCGCGTCCGCCCGGCGCAGGCGCCGTGTCGGCGCTCGCAGGTGGGGCCGGTCCCGCGGGCGGCGCCGCGCGGCCGCTCGTCGGGGCGGCCGTTCCGCCAGGCGCCCCTGCACCGCGTGCCGACGCCGCCGCGCCGCGACCGCCGGCACGCCCGCGGCCGCCGACCACATCGAACGAGATCGTGCGAAGCGGCTTGAACGCCGGCGACTCGGCCGCTGGTAGAAACTGGTCGACCCACGGCATGAACGCCGGCGGATCGAGGACGCGGCTCATGACGGCCGCTTCTTCCAGGCAAGGCGACACCATTTCGGGCGATGCCGCCTCCGTCGCGGTCGCGCAATTCGTGTCCGTCTGGAAGAGACGCCGCGCGGCGTCGCTCACCGCCCGCTTGATCGTCATGTCGCGCGTGGCGTCGACGTAGTCGAGCAGGAGATTCAACGTGAGGGCGCTGTTGGTTTGATTGCCCATGCGGTTCGGCCGTACGAGATCGACGAGGTAGCTGACGATGCCGTCGGCGAAGAACCGCGCGAGGGCCGTCGTATTCTCGGCGTAGCGTGCGCCGTCGGGGTCTTTCCAGGTGGCAAGATCCGCATACAACCTCAAGAACCAGGCGTAGCCGTACGGCCGCTGCGCCGCGCCCGCCGCTCGAAAGTACGCCAGCTCGCCTTCGAGGTTCTCGCGTCCGAGATGCGCGGTCAGCTTCTCGCGGATCAATTGGCCGGACGCAAGATCCGGGTACGTCTTGAGCAGCGCGACGAGCGTCCATGTCGCGCTGACGGCGGTCGGCCAGTCCGAGCACCCGTAGAACGCGCGTGTCTTGTCGTAGCCGTCGACCGTGCGGAAGGTCGGCTGCCAGAAGTACGGCCGCGTGACCGTCGGCCGCGGCTGGAGATCGTCGATGCACGTCAGCGGCAGGGCGCTGAACAGCATGGCCGACTGCACGTCGAGCGGTTTCACGGTCGCGCCTGGCAACGCCGCCAGCAGCGCACCTGGGTCCTTGAACTCCGGCTCCTGCCGAGGCATCACGAGCGCGAACACCAGCGCGACCGGCAGCAGGCGCAGCGGCATCACAGCAGCGGCATCATAGACCGATCGGCGTTTTCGCGCGAACCGGTCGTCGGCCGCTCGCGGCGTGGCTCAGTGGCGGCCTCGCGGCCCTTCGGATTAGCGCCTGCGGCGGATCACCGGTCGCGGGCGGCGCGGTGGACGGAGTCCCGGTAGTAGGTGGACAGGCGGTCGGCCGCGTCGAATGCCGCCTGGTTGACCCGGCTCGTCGCCGCGGGGTGCCGCACGATC
>Ga0070732_10001629_pt1 | contig 12217 bp, 5 predicted proteins | sample Coa_R1_5_FD_66449 | JGI IMG/M metagenome (GOLD analysis project Ga0070732, IMG submission 66449) | Surface soil microbial communities from Centralia Pennsylvania, which are recovering from an underground coalmine fire - Coalmine... | ecosystem: Environmental > Terrestrial > Soil > Unclassified ...
GCGGGATTCCTCGGGGAGACGCAGCACCTCGTCTTCGATCTGCTCCAGCGTCCGGGACATGTCGCGGACGATACTCCCTGCCAGAGCCTCAGTACCACTTCGCAGGTGGAGTCTCACGTCACCTGCCGATGGCAGGGGCGGCCCCGGAGGGCCGCCCCGATCGGCAAATGCCGGCTTGCGTCAGGCGGACTTGCGACGACGCTTCAGGCTGGCGAAGGCCAGTCCTGCCACGGCCAATGCCAGCAGCAGCAACCCCAGGTTCGAGAGGGTCGGGATGTCGGTGCCGGCTCCCGCCACCGTGAAGCTGGTGGGATTGGCGTTCCCGGGCACGCCCGGATCGTCGGTCTGGGCCGTTGCGTCGTTGGTCCCGTTGCCGTCACTGTCGTAGGCGATCGTCCCCTGGTTCGAGATCGTCTGGCCGGCAGCGCTGGGCTTGATGGTGGCGGTGATGGTGATCGTCACCGAGCCGCCGACCGGGATCGCTCCGTTCCAGGTGACGGTGTTGGTGCCGGTGTTCGCCGCCGCCGTGCCGCTCGTCGCCATGGCGCTGACCAGAGCCAGGCCCGACGGGATGACGTCGGTGAACTCGTTGCCGGGGTTGTCGGCCTGGGCTGCGGTGCCGGAGTTGGTCAGCTTCACCGTATAGGTGACGGTGCCGCCGACGTCGTACGGTCCGGCGGAGACGGTCTTGGTACCCGTGACGACGGCGCCGGGCGCGGCGGTGATCGTGTCGCTGTCCGTCGCCGAGTTGTTGCCCGGGTTCGGATCGGTGACACCCGCCGGGGCGGTCACCGAGGCCGTGTTGCTCAGCGTGCCGGTGGCCGAGGCCGAGAGCGTGCAGCTCACCGTGTAGGTCACGCTGCCGCCGCTCGGGAGGTTGACGGTGTCGTTGAGGCTGCCGGAGCCCGAGGCCGTGCAGGTGCCGCCGCCGGCTCCGACGCAGGTCCAGTGGCAGGTGAGCGAGGCTGGCAGGGTGTCTACGACCTTGGCCCCGGTGGCGTTGCTCGGGCCCGGGTTGCTGGCGGTGATGGTGTAGGTCACCGAGCCGCCCGCGGTGACCGTGGTCACGCCGTCGGTCTTGCTGATGGCGAGGTCCGCGTTCGGCGACAGCGTGTCGCTGTCCGTGGCGGAGTTGTTGCCCGGGTTGGGATCGCTCACGCCGGAAGGGGCCCCGACGGAAGCCGTGTCGCTCAGCGTGCCGGTGGCCGCGGGCGAGATGTTGCAGCTCGCCGTGTAGGTGATGCTGCCACCATTCGGGAGATTGACGGTGTCGTTGATGTTGCCCGAGCCGGAGGCCGTGCAGGTGCCGCCGCCGGCGCCCACGCACGTCCAGGTGCAGGTGAGCGAGGCCGGGAAGGTGTCGGTCACCGTCGCTCCCGGGGCGTTGCTGGGACCGGCGTTGGAGGCCGTGATGGTGTACGTCACCGAGCCGCCAGGGGTGGCCGTGGTCACGCCGTCGGTCGCGGTGATCCCGAGGTCCGCGCCCGGCGCCAGGGTGTCCGTATCCGTCGCCGAGTTGTTGCCCGGGGTGGGATCGGTGACCCCGGCCGGGGCCGCCACCGTCGCGGTGTTGCTCAGCGTGCCGGTGGCGGCAGCCGAGATGGTGCAGGAGGCAGTGTAGGTGACGCTGCCGCCGCTGGGGAGGGTGACGGTGTCGTTGAGGCTGCCCGAGCCGGAGGCCGTGCAGGTGCCGCCGCCGGCGCCCACGCACGTCCAGGTGCAGGTGAGCGAGGCCGGGAAGGTGTCGGCCACCGTGGCCCCCGGCGCGTTGCTGGGGCCCGCGTTGCTCGCGGTGATCGTGTAGGTCACCGAGCCGCCCGGGGTGGCCGAAGTCACGCCGTCGGTCTTGGTGATCGCTAGGTCCGCGCTCGCCGCCAGGGTGTCCGTGTCCGTCGCCGAGTTGTTGCCCGGGGTGGGATCGGTGACCCCTCCCGGGGCCGCCACCGTCGCGGTGTTGCTCAGCGTGCCGGTGGCGGCAGCCGAGATGTTGCAGGAGGCAGTGTAGGTGACGCTGCCGCCGCTGGGGAGGTTGACGGTGTCGTTGAGGTTGCCCGAGCCGGAGGCCGTGCAGGTGCCGCCGCCGGCGCCCACGCACGTCCAGGTACAGGTGAGCGAGGCCGGGAAGGTGTCGGCCACCGTGGCCCCCGGCGCGTTGCTGGGGCCGGCGTTGCTCGCGGTGATCGTGTAGGTCACCGAGCCGCCCGGGGTGGCCGAAGTCACGCCGTCGGTCTTGGTGATCGCCAGGTCGGCCTGCGGAGCCAGCGTGTCGGTGTCGGTGGCACTGTTGTTGGCCGTGTTCGGATCGCCGGCGAAGGCCACCGTGGCGGTGTTGCTCAACGAGCCGGTCGCCGCTGCCGAGATGGCGCAGGACACGGTGTAGGTGACGCTGGCGCCGGCGGGGACGTTGACGGTGTCGTTGATGTTGCCCGAGCCGGAGGCCGTGCAGGTGCCGCCGCCGGCGCCCACGCACGTCCAGGTGCAGGTGAGCGAGGCCGGGAAGGTGTCCGCGACCGTGGCGCCGTTGGCCGGCAGGGGCGAAGCGTTCGACGCGGTGATGGTGTAGGTCACCGAGCCGCCCGGGGTGGCCGTGGTCACGCCGTCGGTGTTGGTGATCGCCAGGTCCGGCGGGGGAACGTCGTCGAAGCAGACGGTGACGTCGTTCAGCGTCGGCGTCATCGTGTTGTCGGTCGTGGCGAAGAACGCCCGGTACTGCAGGTACCGGAAACCGTTGAACTGGCTGAGCGAGGCGCCGCTGGTGGTGAAGAACGTCCCTGCGGTGCTGTCGGGCCCCACGAAGTTGAAGGGACCGGTCGGCGAATTGCTGGCCGCGACCTGGAACTGGAGCGTGGTGTTGGCAGGGACCGAGGCGGTCCAGGAGAGCGTCGTCCAGAGCGGCGTGAACGTGGGGGCCGGATTGCTGTCCTTGAGCGACGAGATGAGGTCGCCGGACGGCGAGTAGCCGATGTTCAGGTGGATCTTGAAGCCGGCGTCCGTGCTCACGCCGCCGGTCAACGGGATCGACCATACCGTGCCGCTCGTCGCTCCGCTGACCCGGGTGCCGCCAGGATACACGTTGGCGCCGGCCGTGGCGGTGCCGCTCCGGGTGAGCGCGTACGTCCCAGGCGAGGGGTTCACCGTCGGACGGATCACGATCGCGTACTGCGTCCCGGCGGTCAGGGCCGGCGGGGTGCCGAACGTCGCCGTGTAGAACACCGCCGCGCCGTTGCTGAAGCCGGTAATCGTGGCCGACGCGATGTCGGCTCCCGTCGGCAGGCCGCCGCTGGTGGCGCGGAGGCTCAGGGTGAGGTTGGGGGTGGTGCCGGTGCAGCCGCTGCAGAAGAGGTTGATGTCCACCCTGGTCAACAGGCCGGTGGTCGCAGGCGTGAAGGTCTGCCCTCCCCAGGTCGTCGTGGTGATGCCCACCCCGCTCGTGCCCAGCGTCGTGTTCTGCTGGTCGATGAGGTCGGGCTTGAGGAGCAGCACGTCTCCGGGGCTGACCGCCAGGTCGACGTTCGTCGGTATGCCGGTCTGGAAGTCGGCCTGCGTCGTATCCGTCAGGCACGCGCTGGCGGGCGCCGAGCCCAGCGAGAAGTCCTGCGTGGTGGTGATGCCGTCGGTCACCACGATGGGGGAGGCCGTGCTGGGGTCGTACCCCGGATCGCTGGCGGTGGCGCTCGGATAGGTGCCGGCCGGGATGGTCGGGAACGAGTAGAACCCGCTCCCGTCGGTGGTCCCCGTCCGGCTGCCGAAGCTCACGGTCGCGCCGGCGATCGGGGCGCCGCCGACGGTGGCGGTCACCGTGCCGGAGAGCGTGCCCCCGGCTCCCACGGGGGTGCAGGACGGATAGGAGAACGAGCCGATCCGCGTCAGGAAGCTCAGGCCGTCGGCAGCGTAGTACTCGTTGTTGAACCAGAACGTGCACCCGTCGGGGTCGAGCGTCATGCCGGTGTAGTCGCCCCAGCGGATGCAGGTCGAGGGCCCGCAGTTGCCGACCTGTGTGCCGGTACCCTGGAAGAAGAGCTGCTCGGTCTGGCTGAAGGTGTTCACCGGGTCGGTCGCCAGGCGCCCGGCGTACTTGATGGCCGGCTTCGTCGTGCTGTTCGAGGTGCTGTAGCCCAGGGCCATGTCACCCGCGCGGTCGATCGCCAGGCTGGGCACGAAGCGGTACATGACGTTGGCGCCATCCGGATCCCAGGTCGCGGCCTGCGGCAGGCTGGCGGCCACGGTGCCGCCGGTGACGCCCACCTGGTACCAGCGCGAAGCCGCGAAGCCGCTCGTGTTCTGGCGGCGCACCGTGTGGGTGACCCACAAGGACTCGACGCCGGCGAGGTTCGTGTACTGGTTCTGCATCATCGCCCGGATCTGCAGGACGTCCAGGGTGTTGCCGCCCTGGGAGGGCGCGTTCGGCACCGCCGCGTTCGGCCAACTGGTCGCGGCGAGGGGGGTGTCCGGACCGGTGAAGGTCGAATTCGAGATGCGGGTCCAGTCGACGTGGAACTTGTAGACGGTCAGCGCATTGAGGAACTCCCAGGTGGAGACGAAGAAGTTCGGGGTGCCGGGAGGCGGAGTGCCGGTCTGCAGCCGCGCGTTGCTCGGAATGACCGTGAAGTCCGACGCCGGGGCGTCGAAGGTGAGCACCTGGACGGTCGGGCTGCCGGCGTACATCTGCGCCTTGTGCAGCGCGAAGACCCGCGGGTTCTGGAACGACGCCCCGGCGGGGTAGCCGAAGACGTTGGCCGACATGTACAGACCGTCCGGCCAGATGCCGAACTTCGGGTAGTCGCCGAGCCCGCCCGCGATGTGGATGGAGTAGAAGTTCCAGCCGCCGCTCACCGGATCACCCGTCTTCGACGCCGCGAAGCACTGGAAGGCTCCCGGCGGATTGACGATGTTGCCGGAGCCGTCGACCTGGAACGCGAAATCGGTGATGATCCAGCGGTCCTCGAAGGTGTCGTAGAGCACGACGGGATCGCCGAAGTTGTTGGTGTCGCACAGGTTGCCGAAGCTGCCCTGGCTCATGAAGGTGTTGAACGTGAACGCCGCCACCCGGCTGCCGTTCTTGGCGTAGACGCCGATCGACGTGTTGATGGCCTGGATGTAATAGGTGGGGCCCGCGTCTCCGACGGGGTCGGGAGGATGCCCGGCGCCCCAGGTGGCGAAGTCGAGGCCGTCGAAGCTTGCCGACGGCGCCGGCGCGGCCGCCTGCGGGACGGCGTTCCGCGGCGCGGCGGTGGGCGCCGTGGGCCCTCCGGGGAGCTCCACCGGATGCGGCTCCGGCTCCTCCAGCTCAGGCCGCTCGAACTTCTCGGGCGCGACCTGGGGCAGAGTGCGCAGGTCGATCTGGCTGGTGCCGGCCCGCCGCATCGTGAGCTCGATCGGCTTGCCGAAGACCGAGGGCACGTGCACCGTCCTCATCTCGCCCGGCTCCTCGGCCATGGCGCGGCCGGACCCCGCCAGCCACGGCAGGATCAGCAGGATCGGCAGGATGAGGAACGAGCAGGCAGTCCTGGCCTGGCGTCGACGGCTGGCGGGAGGACACGCGACCTTGGGCCCGATGCGAGTGGAAGACATGAACTTTACCCCCGGAGCACAGATGGAGCATTCGCCGCAGAGGAACGATTCCCTGCCGGCTCGGATCACGATGCTGGTGCTGGCGGAGTATACCAGCTTGGCGGAAAGATGCGAGGCCGGCCGCGCACCACGCTTGGCGCGTCAGCCGGGACATATTTACATATCTTACTAATTCTATTTGTTATTTGTATTTGTGCATGCTAGCGTTACCTCGTCACCTACTCTGGCGGCCCTGTCGTGGCGCTCAGGAGCGGGGCGGGCGCAGCGAAAAGCAATACCCCTGACACAGGAGCAACCGAAATGAACGCTAGAGCGACGGGCAGGCTTCTCCGTGGTTTCGCCATTGGCCTGTTGGCTGCGGCACTTTGCCCCGCGGCGCAGGCGCAGCCGACCTTCTTCGACGGCACGTTCGACAACTCGGATTGGACGGCGAAGATCATCGCCAATCTCCCCGACAGCCTCGGAACCTTCACGAGCCTCCAGAATACCGGCGATGGCTGCCCCACTCCTCCCTCACGCCAGACCGTGCTCAACTTCGATGGGCTGATCCGCGTGGCCCAGCTTCGCAACGGAGCTACCAACGACCCGGCGAGCCAGGGCGCCAACTTTGCGCTCAGCTACAGCTACTGTCTGAGACACAACAACGCGATCCAGGGTCAAGGGGTGGCGTACTCTCTGCTCGTGTTCCAGAACAACACCTTCTATATCGGCCCGACGGACCAGATCTTCGACGACAAATTCGAGCCATTTCCACTCACTCCCAAGAACCTCGTCGCCACGGATTTCCAGAAGGTAACGGGCCGCGGACCGGACAAGCCGGACTTTTCCTGCGCCGGACCTCCAATCCAGCTCGGCTACCAGACAGGAAACAGCCTCTCAACCTTTACCCCGGGGATGTTCGGGACCACGACCAGCAGCATCGACAACTGGAGCGTATCGATCGTCAAGCCACAGCCATGCTGCCTGACAACCATGAACGAGAGCACCCTCTGCACCACCGACGGCAGCTCCGACTATATCTACAGTTTCCAGGTGACGAATAACTCCACCACGGACGTCTTCGACCTCCTCTTCGTCGATCTGCCCACCGGCGTCACCGTCACCTCCAACAGCGTGAGTTTCGCCAGCGAGCCTGGCGGCTTTCTTGCTCCCGGCGCGAAGAGCATGGTCAAGACAGTGCGCATTCACGGGGCGCATGCTGGCTCTCTCAACTTCCGCTTCCTCCTTCTCGATAAGACGGGCAGCGTCTGCTGCACCGTCTGGCACGCTCTCGAGCTTTCGGCTTGCGACTGCGCGCAGGTCCTGTCCGACCAGATCTGCCAGGCCTCCATCAATCCCCCCGTCTTCGACTACACCTTCACCATCCAGGATCTGAGGACTGCGCCACCGGTGTCCTACGCGCTGCTGACGGCGACGACGCCTGGCCTCGATGTCACCCAGGGCGGTGCGCCGATCGTGCCACCCCTGGTTTTCGGACAGACCGCGACGCAAACGGTGGAGCTCTCCGGTCCGGCCGCCACCTCGGGAAGCACGGTCTGCTTCATGCTCGGCGTCCACGATGCCTCGCTGCTTCAGTGCTGTTCGATCAATCGCTGCGTGACGGTGCCACCCCGTTCCCAGCGTTGCTTCTTTCCCTCTCCTCATGCATCTGACCTCGACCTCTCGCTCAACACTGGGATCGACCCGGCAACGCCCGACGCGCCGCAACCGGACCCCAACTGGACGGTGATCGTTCCACGACCCGCGCAGCCTGCGCAATCGGTCCTGCAGCCGGATTCCGACTGGCCCTGGGCAATACCGGGGACCACCTGGATCTCGCGCGACCCGAGCGCGGCCTCGGTGGCCGGCGTCTCCGTGATCCGCTACCGCCGCTGCTTCTGCATCGGCGCCGCGGCCCAGGAGGCAACTCTCGCCCTCTCCCTGTGGGCCGACGACCGTGCGGGTCTGCTGCTCAACGGCGTGCCCATTGCCGGGCCCGGGGGACACTACTCCGACTCGGCGCCGCTGTCCGTCCACTTGACGGGCCTGGTCGGGAAAGGCGGACCCTTCGCGGTGGGAACCAACTGCCTCACCGCGGTGGTGCATGAATCAGGCAACACGACCGGCCTCGACGTCTTCGGCTCGGTCAAGGCCGTGGGCGGTGCCTGCACCGCTCCATAGCCCAGCGGCCGGCTACTTGTGGGATGACCGGGCGGCGGCGATAATCGGCGGCGCAGCCTGTGGCGGCGCCGGTGCCGCGCCGCTGGCCTGCTGCCCCTGCCGCCATGAGAGATCCGGACCAGGTCCGCCGCGCGGAGAGAGCCCGACGGCCCCTTCCCGCGGGCCGGCGCCTGGGCGATGCGGCGTTGCGCCGGGGAGATTGGGGCGCGGCGCGGGATGCCTTCGCGTCGGCGCTGAAGATCGAAGAGAGCCCCGAGGCTCTCGAGGGGCTCGGCCTCGCCGCCTGGTGGCTGGACCTGGCGGACGAGGTGTTCGCCTCGCGCGAGCGTGCCTACCGGCTGTTCGTCGAGCGTGACGACCGGCCGGGCGCGGCCAGGGTCGCCGTCTGGATGGCCTGGGACTGCTGCGCCTTCCGCGGTGAGACCGCCATCGCCAACGGCTGGTTGCAGCGCGCTCGCCGGCTCCTCGAGGGGCTCCCGGCCTGCAGCGAGCGCGCCTGGCTCGAGGTGCGCGAAGGAGCCTTCGCGCTGCAGGAGGAGGGCGAGCCCGATCGCGCCTGTGACCTGTCCGCGCAGGGCATCCGCGTCGCCCGGCGGATCGGCAGCAAGGACCTCGAGATGGTGGGGCGGGCGATGCAGGGGCTGGCGAGGGTCGCCAGCGGCGCGGTCGCCGCGGGGATGCGCGACCTCGACGAGGTCCAGGCCGCGATGCTGGCGGGAGAGATGACCGACCGGGTGGCGATCGGGCTCTCGGGCTGCTACATGGTCGCCGCGTGCGAGCGCGTGCGCGATTACGAGCGCGCGCTGCAGTGGTGCGCGCGCATGAAGCTCTTCAGCGCCAGGTGGGGTTTCAGGACGCTCTACGCCAAGTGCCGCACGCAGTACGCGTCGCTGTGCCTGTGGCGCGGCATGTGGAGCGAGGCCGAGAAGGAGCTGGCGGCGGCCACCGAGGTGCTGGCCGTCTGCCGTCCGGCGATGGCGGCCGAGGGCATGGCCAGGTTGGCGGAGCTCCGGCGCCGCCAGGGGCGCCTGGACGAGGCCGAGCGTCTCTTCGCGGCTGCCGAGCCCCACGGCCTGGCGCGGCTCGGCCAGGCCGCGCTGGCGTTCGACCGCGGTGACCTGGATGCTGCCTCGGAACAGGCGGAGCGCTACCTGCGCGGCGTCGCGGCCGCCCACCGCACGGACCGGGTCGCGGGCCTGGACCTGCTGGTGCGCGCCCGGGCGGGGGCGGGCGACGTGGACGGCGCGCGCACCGCGCTCGCCGAGCTCGATGCCATCGCCGCCTTCGCCGGGACGGCGTCGATGCGCGCCGCGGCGAGGTTGGCCGCGGGTCGCGTCGCCCTGGCCGCGGGCGACGCCCCCGCGGCGCAGCGGTGCTGCGAAGACGCGATCGATCTCTTCCGGGCGTGCGGTGCGCCGTACGAGCTGGCGGGCGCGCACCTCGAGCTGGCGAACGCGCAGGCCGCCCGCGGCCGGGGGAGCGCGGCCGTCCAGGAGGCCCGGCGGGCGATCGAGCTGCTGCAGCCGCTGCGGGCGGAGCTCGAGGTCGGCCGCGCCGAGGCGTTGATCGAGAGCCTGGGTCGACCGCGGCAGGAGCCGCCGGCGGCGCGGCGCGACCCTGCGCCCGGCCTGACCCGGCGCGAGATCGAGGTCCTGCGGCTGATCGCGGCCGATCTCAACAGCCGGCTCATCGCCACCCGGCTGTCGCTCTCCGAGCACACGGTGCACCGCCACATCGCCAACATCTTCGGCAAGCTCGGCGTGTCGTCGCGCGCGGCGGCGGTGGCGCAGGCGGCGCGGCGCCAGCTGCTGGGCTGAGCGGCCATGGCCCGTGTGGGCCATGGGTGCGCCGCCGCCAGGATGACCCGCGCTGGGGATGCGCGGCACGCCGGCGGTGCCCTATCCTGGAGTCCAGCGGAGAATCCGCCCTTCGGAAAGGAGACCTCCATGAAGCAACTGGTTACCGCCGTGAGCGTTGCCGTCGCGGTGCTGGCGTGCGCCCTGGCCGGCGCGCACGCCCAGAGCGGCTCCCAGGTGATCTCGCCCCTGACCGGCGCGAAGTGGGGCCCGGCGCCGCCGCTGGTGCCACCCGGCGCGCAGATCGCCGTGCTCGCGGGCGATCCCACCAAGCCGGCGCCCTACACGGTGCGGTTCAAGTTCCCGGCCCACTACGCGGTCCCGGCGCACTCGCATCCGAACGACGAGAACGTCGTCCTGGTGTCGGGCGCGCTCACCTTCGGGATGGGCGACAAGCTCGACCGGAAGGCGGCGGGCAACCAGACGCTCACCGCGGGCGGTTACGCCCTCATGCCCGCCGGCATGAACCACTACGCCTTCACCGGCAAGCAGGCGACGACGATCCTGCTCTACGGGCAGGGTCCGGTCGACTTCAAGTACGTGAACCCGGCCGACGATCCGCGCAACGCGGCGAAGGCGCCGAAGTAGCCTGCCGCCCGGGGCCGCGATCGCGCCGAGCTCCCGGGACCGGCAGCGCCGTCGAGGCTGCCGCGGATCCTCGCGAGCAGCTGCGCCCGGTCGCGCAGCGTGGGGAGGACCGCCCGGCGTGTCTCCACCCAGCCGATGCCGAGGCCGTGGGCCGTGAAGCCGAGGCGGGTGCCGATCGTGGCCTGCGGCCGCACCTCGAGCGCTTCCAGGCGCGTGGCGTGTGCGCCCGCGGTCTCGAGATGGAGGATGAAGTCGCACGAGAAGCCGACCGGGCGGCCGCGGGCGCGATACTCGGAGGCCCACTGGCAGTCGCGGGCGTCGTAGAGGAAGAGGTCCCGCGCGCGCTCCTCGGCGCCGCGTGCCAGGTAGCGGTTCATGGCCGCGTCGCCGCGGGCGGCCGCCCGTAAGGCCGCATCGGCGGGGAAGACGGACTGCACGCCGGCGGCTGGTGGCCGGCGGTCGAAGAGAGTGAAGCAGGCCAGCCAGTCGCCGGGCGCCAGGCGCCGCGCCGGCGCCGTGCCGTCGCCGCCGGCGAAGAGATCGCCCAGCCGCTGCCGCACGGCATCCAGGCCGAGCGGCAGCTCGATCTCCACGGGCGCCGTCGAGGTGCCGGTCACCGGGTCCAACCGTGCGCCGCAACCGGTGACCGCGACCAGGGCGGCGGCCGTTCCCGCCAGCCGCCAGCCCTGACTGCGCCGCCGCCGCCCACGCGGCGCATCTCCCGCCCCCGCCGCCCCCGCCGGCGAGGCCCCGTCGCTCAGGGGCAGAGCGTCGAGTCGATCGTCGGGGTCGCTGCCGGACACGCCGCTCCGTGGTCGTGGGGCACGCACACCTGGACGTTCCCCTGGCAGCTGGCGCCGCCCGGGGTGGTGGCGGTGAAGTTGACCTGGTAGACGCGGCCGCTTCCGCTGCCGCTGCGCTCGGCGCGCAGCTGGACGGACGAGGAACCGAGCCCGGCGGCGTCAGGACAGGTGTCGCCGGCTCCCTGGCCATTCGTCGGCTCGTTCTGCAGCACGCCGGTGACCTGGATCGTCGCCGGCTGGGCGATGCCCTGGATCGCGACCGTGACGAGCTTGTGGTTCGGCGGCGAGAGCGTGGCGACGCCGGGCTGGGCGTGCGAGCAGTCGATGGGCGGCGCGAAGCTGACCGTGCTGTCCACGACCGCGAAGTTGCGCGCGCCGCTGGCGGCACCCACGACCGTGGCGGTCAAGGTGTCCGTCGTGCTGCCGGTGAAGCCGCCGGGCACCTGCAGCTGCACGGTCGCGGTGGCCGAACCGTTGGTGGCCAGCGACAGCGTCGCGGGGCTCACCGCGCTCACGAACCCCTGGTCGTCCGCCGCGCCGAAGCTGAAGGTGTCGGCGGGTCCGAAGTTCTGCACGGTGAACACGTAGCTCGCGCTGGCGCCGGCGGCCAGGTCCTGCGCCTGCGGCGGGGTGACGCTGACCGTCTGCGGCGGCAGGGACTTGGCGAGGACGCGCTGGAAGGGGAGGTTGTTCGCATCCTGCCCGGTGACGTAGGCCACGAAGGGCGAGGTCGGCAGGCTGACGGCGCCGAAGAACTGTCCCGGCGTGCCGCTCGGCTCGGGCGCCAGGCCCAGCGTCTCGAGCAGGGTTCCCGCGCGGTTCCGCAGATCGAACTGCGCGGTCGAGAACGAGCCCGAGAGCTCGGCCGCCGCGGTGGTGGTGGCGCCGGCGATCGGGAAGCCCGGGATGGTGAAGAATCCCTGGTGCCCCGGCCTGCCGCCGACCGCGACGAAGCCGAAGGCGTCGAAGCTCAGCGTGCCCTCGCCCGAGACGTTCAGCGAGAAGCTCTGGTCGCCGTTGAGGGTCGCGGTCCAGCTGCCGGTCGCGGGGCTGGCGACCGTGTAGACGGCGCCGCTGCTCAGCGCCAGGAAGGTGACGCCGGGATCGGTCGGCGCCACGACCGTGCCGTCCGGCCTCGTCAGCGTCACCGCCGGGGTGCCGCTGACCGAGAAGGTCGTCGAGGTGAGGGTCGAGTCGACCGGCACGCTGTAGCTCAGCGGCGCGCCGGAGAGCGCGTCC
>Ga0070732_10001630_pt1 | contig 12214 bp, 17 predicted proteins | sample Coa_R1_5_FD_66449 | JGI IMG/M metagenome (GOLD analysis project Ga0070732, IMG submission 66449) | Surface soil microbial communities from Centralia Pennsylvania, which are recovering from an underground coalmine fire - Coalmine... | ecosystem: Environmental > Terrestrial > Soil > Unclassified ...
GGGATGCCGCCTGGGATGCCGCCAGGGATGCCGCCTGGGCTGCCGCCTGGGCTGCCGCCTGGGATGCCGCCAGGGATAAGTTACAGCCGACCGTTGCAGAAATGCAGAATTCAGCAGTTCAGCTGATCGAACGAATGATTGCGTGTCACTGACATGACCAAAAATCGAGGACAAGCCGGTCAGGCCATCGCAGAGTTCGCCATCATGCTGCCCATTTTTGTTTTCATCGCGCTGGGCCTGATCGATCTGCAGTGGATGCTGAAAGATGCCGCCGACATCGATTACATCGTGACCGAAGCCGCGCGCTGTGAGGCCATCATGTCACCCAGTTGCCCCACGCCCACAGCCACCGCTGCGTATGCGACGGGCATGGCATCGCGGTTGCGCCTCACCACCACGGCGCCCACGTTCGATGTCGACACGCCGGCGTGCACAACGATCTGCACCGTCACGCTCTCGTACAGCTACAAGCCGCTTGGACCGGTGTTTCCCAAGGGCTGGACGATCACACGCACCGGATCCGCTGCGATGATGCCCGCGCCTTGAAAAAAGCAGAGATCGGATTCGGATACCGGCGAGCGCTGCAAATTGCGATTGAAGAATTGCCGTGGGGCACAAAGCATCCGAGAGCGACGCGGATGTTTGCAGCGCAGCAGTTGGAGTTTTTGCTGGATTCATTTCGCAAAGGCCAGAGGAACCAAAGCGCGAAACGGCGCGCCAGAGAGAAGCAAAAACCATGAGCGACCTAACCGCCCAGGAAATGAATGCCGGCATCAGCCGGCGAGCGCTGGACACCATCCGCAGCAATGGCAACAAACGCGCGTCGACCGAGATTATCAGCGCGTATCGCGCCACCAGCGTGATCGACACGCCCATGCGCAAGCTGGAAATCCTCGAAACCGAGGATGGCACCGTCATCCTGCGCAACACCGAATACACCGGCCGTGGCTGTGGTGTGAGTGTGGGCCTGATCCACATGGCCAGCTACACCGAGAGCCAGGCGCTATCGCGTGCTCTTGATCGGTTGGAAGGTGCCAGCGAACTGACCCCGGAAGCTTTCAACCGTGTGAAGTCCCGAAAGAACGCATGAAATATTTACTGTTGGCGATCATTGCAGAGCTTTTGTGGTACGGCGCTGGTGTTTTGACGATGACTAAGTATTGGACGATCAGCTTTCCGCTGACCCTAGTCGGCAGCGTGATCATTGGCATCACGACGAAGAAATCAAGATGACGAAACTGCACATCTCGCCCGACCTTGCCCTGCCCCGCGATGCGGTCACCCAGACCATGATCGTGTACGGCGGCAAGGGCATGGGGAAAACCAACTGCGCCACCGTCCTGGCGGAAGAGTTGGACGCGGCCGGCATCCGCTATGCGGTGATCGATCCCATGGGTGTGTTCTGGGGATTGCGCCACTCCAAAGACGGCAAGGGCGAAGGGATTCAGGTTCTGATCCTGGGCGGAAAGCACGGAGACATTCCCATCGAGCCCACGGGCGGCCAGGTGTGCGCGGACCTGGTGAGCGACGTAGATGCGAACGTGATCATCGACATTTCGCGCAAGCCGGACGGCAAGATGTGGAGCATCGGGGAGCGCATCCGCTTCGTGGCCGACTACTGCAGCCGGCTCTATGAGCGCCAGGGCGAACGCGCCCGCCCTCTAATGCAGATCATTGACGAGGCTGCGCGCTTCGTTCCCCAGCAGATCCAGCACGGCGCCGTCGACGTGGCCCGCTGTGCCGGCGCTGTCTCCGTCATGGTGGAAGAAGGCCGCAATGTGGGAATCGGCGTCTGCCTGATCACCCAGCGTTCTGCCCGCATGAATAAGGCAGTCAGCGAGTTGGCCGATTGCATGATTGCCTTCCGCACCGTGGGCCCGCTGTCGATTGACGCCATTCTTGATTGGTTTGGGGAGCACGTAGCCAAAGCGCGCTGGAAAGAACTGATCGAAAAGCTGCGCGCACTGCCCCGCGGCCACGCGCTGATCGTGTCCCCCGGGTGGCTGAATTTTGAGGGGGTGGCGCGGATCCGCGAACGCAACACGTTCGATTCCAGCGCCACCCCGAAAGCCGGGGAAGAGCGCCGAGCCTCTGGCAAGGGAGCGAAGCCGGATCTGACTCCGTACCTGGAGCGGATGAAAGCGACGATCGAAAAAGCCAAGGCCGACGATCCGCGCGAACTGAAAAAGCGCATCGCGGAGCTGGAGAAGAATCTCGCTGCAGCTGGGAAGTTCACCGTGGTGCACGCCCCGAAAGGATCCACTGTTGATCAGTCGATTGTGCAGCGTGCTGCCAACCGAGCCGTGGCAGCTGCCACCCAACCGCTGATCAAGATGCTGCGCGATGCGAAACGAAACGCAGAGTCTGCGCTCAGAGAGTTGAATGTTGCTGTCCTGTCTGTGCAGAACATCAAAGACGCTCAGATTCCAGACGTTGTACCTACCCCCGTCGACATCCCGCCGAAGCCTATTCCGGCTGTTACGGCTGCCCCGACTGGCAGAAAAGAGCGACCGGAAGCAGTTTCGGCGGGACCTATGCCCACCAACGGTGACGCGCGACTGAGTAAGTCCCAGATGGAACTGCTGCGCCGGCTGGCCCAGTTCCGCGCCATCGGCAAAGAACCGGTGCTGCTGTCCTGGCTTGCCGGATCTCTGGGCACCACCGTGCGCAGCCGTGGCTTTGAAGAGAACACGCGAATCGTGAAGGCGCACGGGCTGGTGATCGTGGAACGCGAGCAAGCCCGGCTCACCGACGAAGGGCTAACGCTGATCGGGGAACAGACACCGCTGCGCGGGGAAGAGTTGCGCAGCAAGGTCAAGGAAATGTTGACCAGTACGCAGGCGCTGTATCTGGAAGCACTGTGCAGTGAATATCCGAACGCCTGGAATCTGGAAGCCCTGGCGAATCAGTTTGGCACCACGGTGCGTGCGCGTGGCTTTGAAGAGAACACGCGCGTGCTGCGCGCCAACCAACTGATTGAAGTACAGAACGGCGAAGCTAAAGCCGCACAGTGGTTATTCGCATGACGATCAGGAAGGTACTTGCAATCTTCTGGGCACTATTGGCGATGTTCATCCCCTACGCGGTGATGGAAGCGCTACGTGCTCCGAGTTGGTTGTTTTTCCCCATAGGCGCAGGAGCGGGAATGGTTGCACTAATTACGTTTCTGGCGATCTCCGACTAAATGAACACCGACCGTAACAAACCGATGCAGAGGGTCACCGTCCAGGATCTCGAGAATGCCATCACACAGGCGCAGCGCACCACGTGCCTTAATCAGCGCCGGCAGATCAAGTGCCCCGTCTGTGAATCACCGAAGGCCTACGGCCACTGTCTGTGCCAGCGCTGCTATCACTCGCTGCCGGAAAAGATGCGCATCGTGCTCTACATCGACCTGCGCACCGCAACTGAGGAATCGCTGGCCACGTGGATCCAGAATTTTCTGGCGGCAAAACACCACCTGCGCCAGATGGGAATGGGGGAAACCGCATGAATGTCGTAGAGCAGCACAAACGTCTTGTCAGCGACTGGTTTGTAATCGAATCCGGCACCGATGGGGCAAAGTCAGCGATCGTACATGGGATCCAAACTGCAGCCGACGAATTGCACCGGCAAATGTGCGACTGTGGCGGTCTGCGGTGGATCGATTGTGAAACGGCAAACTTAAAGAAGGACATCGGAGCACTTTTCAACAGCGATGATTGGACTGATTCAAATGATGGTCTGCCGTTTCGGTGGGAGTTGCGTTTTGAGGATGGCTATTTTCGCATTGTTCGGCTCACGGATCAGCTTAGCGTCCGTGCACTCTTGCATGGACAGAATTTGAAACATCTCGAGCTGCGTTTCAGCGTCCCGCTGATCCCGCCATCGGTGAATCACTACAAGCAGCCGAAGGCCCGCGGTGGATACTACATCACTGCAGAAGCGAAAGCCTTCATTGATGCCGTGCCCGTGTTCGCCCGTCCCGCTGCGCCCAAGTCCTGGCCGTGGTGGGGAGTGGATCCCAAGACAGCCCACGGCAAGCCCGCGCGCCTGTTCTACGAAGTGGAGTTGACGTTCCACATCCACCGGCCGCGCTATCTCGCCGGCGATTCCGACAACCTTGAAAAAGTGGCGTTCGATGCGCTCACCACCTGTGGTGCGATCACGGATGACCGTTACGTCAAGTACCACAGCAACCGCGCCGTGCCGGTGGAATCGCCGGCCGATCAGCGCACCGAATACGCGCTGCGCATCGTGGAAGCGCCGTGATCGAATTTATCCGTTTCGTTTGGCTCTGCTGCTGGACGTATCGCCAAGCGAAAAAAACCGGGAACGTAACTTATGCAACTATCACCAGCAATGGCGTTCCCACCGTCTGCTGCTTTGTCGGACTAGGCCGCGAGGCTTGGCGCATAACCCAGAGAGCGATCGAGGAGTACAAACGATGAAAGCATCACCGCACCACCGCAAGCGGAAAGAAAAACCCGACGACACGCCGAAGCGCCACGTGGACGCGATCGAATTCCTGCCCGTGATGTACACCCAGGGCCAGCTGCTCGAGATGGGCACCCGCCTGGCGAGAACCACCCAGGAAAAGCAGCAGGCAGAGGAACAGTTCGAAGCCATCAAGGCCGGACACAAGCACACGCTGGAAGCGCTGGACGCGAACGCGCGCCAGCTCACCCGGCAGATCAACCTGGGCACGCACTATGAAAACGTGGATTGCCTCTGGATCCTCGAGATGCCCACGCACCACGAAAAGCAGCTGGTGCGCAGGGATACCGGCGAGATCGTGCGTACCGTGCCGATGGACCGCGGCGACTATCAGGAAGTGCTGATTCCCGCGGCGATCAAGTCCGATGTTCCACCCATGGCGGTGACCCCGCAGCCCAGCGACGGCAAAGCTGCAGCTGTGAAGGATTCCCCAGAGCAGGGAGCGCTCATCTCGTGAAAATCCTGCTACTGCTGGGATGCGCATTCGTGTGTGGCGTCATGGCCTGGCTAGTGAGCTATGCCTCTACGGTCGGTGGTTGCCTTGCCGTGGGAGCGCTCGCAATCGTGACGCCGCACACCAGCGCGTTCTGGGTGATCCTGGCCGTGCTGTTCGTCTGGTACGGCTGGTACTTTCACTGTCTTTGGCTCTTTCACGTTTGGGACACCAAACGAAATCAGGTGACCGACCGGTGCGTGCGGTGTGGTGCCATCAGGTTCAAATGACAATTGAGGAAATGGCCAGCGTGATCGCGGATTGCCGTTTCCCCGATTACCAATTGATCGTGACGCGCGACGGACGCGGGGAAATCTACCTGCAAGGTTTTTACGTTGAGGCCGATGTAAAGACTGGATTTCTCGATCGCCAGGCTACGCGCCGTTGGTTTCTATCCCCTGCCATGACAAAAAGCGAGATCGTGCAGACTGCTTTTAAGTGCATCCTCACCAGCGCCGAGCACCGGGTGCGGGAATGGTTCCACTATGACGGCCACGCCGTTTATGGCCCACACTTTGATGTTGATGCGCTTTGGGAGCTTTGCGAGAGGGGAAATCTCGACAAACGCGCATGAAAAACTATTTCCCCCGACGCCGGCAGAAAGATCCGATCGAGATCTTCTGGTGCGGCAACCTGAATCAGAAACGCGGCGAGAAGTGGAGTTTTCCACCCCAGGTGGAGCGCTACCTGCGCCAGTGGTGCGAAGGAAAGAGCACACTGCACCTGTTCGGTGGGCGGGCAAAATTCGGCACCCGCATCGACATGGACCCGCACACCCAGCCGGACATCATCGCGGATGCGTTCCTTCCACCATTCGCCCGGCGCTCTTTTGACGTGGTGATTCTGGATCCGCCCTACCGCCCATATATGGACCTGGGCCCAGACACAGTGCGGCCGCTGTTGATGAATGCGTCCTGGATCGCTCGGTCCACCGTCATCTGGTTTGCGCCCGTCTGGATTGACGGTTACACGTGGCTGCGCTTGGAGCGCTCCTACTTTGTGCGCGTGGCAGCCTATGCCGAGCCACGCATGCTGCAATTTCTGCGGCCGACGCCACCGAAAGACTGGAAACGCGTGGAGCGTTTCACTCGGGGCCCAGCCATCCGTTACAACAAATGGCTGGCCCAGCCCCAGCAACTGCCGTTTGGGAGCGCACCCCATGGGACTGTATAACTTTCAAACTCGTTTCGTGCCGTTCATTCTTGAAGGCAGTAAAACTCACACCATTCGCGCCGTTCGCGCGAATCCCGACAAGCCCGGCAACGTGCTGCATCTCTACACCGGACTCCGACACAAAGGCGCTCGCTTGCTGATGCGGGTGCCGTGTGTGAAAGTCGAAGAAATAGAAATCGATGCGTGCGGTCACGAATGCAACTGTGACGGATTCGTGGCGATCGATGGAGTAGAACTCAGCGAATCCGAACGTGAAGCGCTAGCACGTCGTGACGGCTTCCCCGATTTCGACACCATGTTGGATTTCTGGGCTGGCCGGTTGCCATTCAAGGGGCATGTCATCCATTGGAGATTTGCGCCTTGAAAATCTACATCTATGCGCGGGTGTCCACGAAGGACAAGGGGCAGGACGTGGATAACCAGCTGCGCCAGCTGCGCGAGTTCGCGTTGAAACAGGGCTGGGAAGTGGTGCACGTGTTTGTCGACCATGAAACAGGATCCAAGGCTGATCGCGTGCAGTTTCAGGCCATGATGCTGGGCTGTAGCCAGCGCCATGCTGATCTGGTGCTGTTCTGGGCTCTGGACCGATTCACGCGCGAAGGCGCACTCCCCACCCTGCAGCACCTGAATACGCTCACGTCCTACGGTGTGGGCTTTAAGAGCTACACCGAGCAGTACCTGGACAGTTGCGGCATCTTCAAAGATGCGGTGATCTCCATTCTGGCCACGATCGCGAAGCAGGAACGGCAGCGGATCCGAGAACGGGTGATGGCCGGACTGGACCGCGCCAGGGAAAAGGGTGTGAGGCTGGGGCGGCCAGTGCGTGCCATGGACCGCAAGCAAATTGCCTACCTGCGCGAAATAGGGTACTCCTGGCGCGCGATCGGGAAGCGGGTCGGGGTTTCCCCTGCGACGGCAATGAAGGCTCTAGAATCGCCTAAGAAGGCGTTCAAAAAAGGTGTTAGGAATCACGCTCGAAAATAGCCCATTTTTTGCGGTTTTTGCGATCGCATGAGTTGTGACCAGAAAAGACTTGTTTTTTGAACATGGATAACCTGATTCACATTGCGCCGTCCGATGGCCAGATCATTCGCGTTTTTCCCGAGCGGAATGCCTGGACCCCGAAGGATCCGCTGGCCTTTGTCGGCTATCCATGTTTCGAACAGTTCCGGCCAGCAGATCCCGACGTGCCAGTGCACGTGAGTGTGACGTTTACCTGGCACCGGAAGAGAGGGCGGGAGCTCGCAGAGGCCTGGCGCGTCTACTATCGCAACGTTTCAATTGGTGGGCCAGCATTTGATGATCCCGGTGGGGAATTCACGCCTGGACGCTATCTAAAGACCGGCTGCACAATTACTTCCCGTGGCTGTCCAAAACGATGCGGCTGGTGCAAGGTTCCATTTTCCGAAGGCGCACTCCGCGAACTGCCCATCAAGCCGGGATGGATTGTGCAGGATAACAATCTGCTGGCCTGCAGTGAGCGCCACCTGCGCGCGGTGTTCGACATGCTTCGCGTGCAGGACCGAAACATTTTCTTTAACGGTGGACTCGATAAGCACTACCTGCAGGCATGGCACCGCAGCCTATTCGATTCCATCGCGATCGGTGAGCTTTGGTTCGCGTGCGATCAGACTCAAGACCTGCCACATCTGGAGCGAGCCGCACGCATCCTGGATGGGATCCCACAGCGAAAACTGCGCTGTTACACGATGATCGGATATGACGATGAGCCACTAGATCAGGCCAGGCGCAGAATCGAACACGTTTTCGAGCTTGGGTTTCTGCCCTTCTCTCAGCTGTACCAGCCCCCCACTTTTGAGAGGCCCACAAAGATCTACGGCGCCGATTGGAAAGCCCTCAATAAAAAGTGGTGCCGTCCTGCAGCGTACAGATCTCCACAGGTGATCCAGTGATCAGCTTGGGCTTTGAACTGATCACCGGCAACCCAGTGCGCATCCCGCATGGCCACATGGTCATCGTGGGCCAGACCCAACGCGCCGGCAAAACCACTGCGCTCGAAGCCTGCGCGCAGCGTTCCGGTTATCGCTCGATCGCCTTTCTAACCAAGCGCGGCGAAGGCTCTTTCCGCATCGCGCACGAGATCCCGCCCTATTATGAAGATCACATCGATTGGCGAACCATCCGCGCGCTATGTGAAGCGCTCACGGAAGAGAAGTGGGACAAATTCCAGCGCCAGTGTCTCCGTTCGGTGTGCCGTGCGGGTCAGTCTGGCCGCGGAAAGAGCTTGGTGGAGTGGACGAAACCGGAATCGCTGGCCGACGTCCAAACGAACATCAACACAGTGCTTACCAAGGCCACCGGCCAGCGGGAACTGATTTTTGGGGAACTGCAGGACGATCTGCGCACCGTGGGTGAGGAAATCGCCAAGCTGAAAGACCGCACCGGATCGATCGAGATGCAGCCAGGGCTAAATGTGATCGACCTGGAGCGTTACGAGTTCCACATCAAAAGCCTGATCATCCGGTCGGTGATCCGCTGGGTACACCAGCACGCAGAGAAAACCATCGTGGCCATCCCAGAGGCCTGGCTGTTCGCGCCCTCGCAGCGCCGCTCCCCGGTGCGCGACGCGGCCGAAGAATTCATCCGCCAGGGGGCAGCGCTCGAAAACTTTCTCTGGATTGACTCCCAGAACATTTCCGGCGTGAGCGCGGTGCTTCTGAGTCAGTGCCGGGTGTGGCTGTTCGGGGTGCAGCGCCTGCGCTCCGAGATCGAAAAGACGCTGGACGCGATCCCCGATAACATCTACCCCCGGCCGAAGGCCAGCGACATCGCCATGCTGGACAAGGGCCAATTTATTGTGTGCTTCGATCAGGAGATGTATCGTTGTTACGTTTGGCCCGCATGGATGCAGTCCGCGGTGCACGCCCAGGCCATCGCGCGCGGCGAGGAACCGGTGGAGAGCGCGCGGGAGATAGTCAGAGAGTTCGATGAGGAAAGCGCATGAGCACAGCCAACAAATACGCACCCGAAACGAACGTGCAGCCACCGCGCTGCCCCCACTGCAAGACTGATCTGATCGAAGTCAGCACCTATCAGTGGACCAAAAACATCGCGGGTGGGCAGGGCATGTCCATTATGATGGCAATCTATTGCCCCAGCGCCGAGTGCCGCGCGCTTCTACACACTCAGATCTTCGTCGTACAGAATGCGCAGGAGCAAAGCGCGATCGTAGGTCCGCACTAGTTCGGATCGCCGGTCAGGACCGCTCCCCACTTGTTGGAATTGGCTGCGCTCGCAGTGATGGTCACCGTGATACCAGACAGCGCACAGGATCCCTGGAACGTGGTGGGCGCAGCGCTCTGCACGAATGCTCCGCAGATCGGCGTGCTGGTGTAAGCCGCGCTGATCGTGAAGGTGCATGTGGTTGCCGCGGCCATCGTGCAATGGCCTGCCCAGTTACCTGTGGCTTGCTGCCCGATATGCCCCTGAAAGAGATTCGGCCCATTCCCCACTTCGTTAATCGAAATGCCGCCGGCGATGCCCACCGTCTGGTCATCAATCTGAATTCCGTTGTGGGCTGACATCCCAGAGCCGCCGATTGGGGAAGCAACATGGATGGTGTCATCTATCGTGGACGATCCGCTGCCGCTGGTTCCGGTGACGGCGTACAAGCCATCGTTTTCCGGGGTTGCGCTCGCATTCGCAGCGTCCGCGAAGGCGTACACGCCGATGTTTTGGGACGTGATCGCCATGTTAGCCGCTTCCGCGCGCCCAAATAGGCCGATCGCAGTTCCAACGATGGTGTTGTTTGTATCGTCCACCAGGCCATAGCCACCGATCTGGATCCCGACGTGCTGGTTATTGTTGTTCGAAGCTTGGCTGTTATAGAACATCCCAGCAGCATTCACGTCTGTGGTGCCTGGCGTGGCCTGGCGGCCCTCGAACTGGAAAAATACGTCAGTGCAGCCTTGGCTGGCGTTTATTCCCAGTCCGATGCTCGGCAGGATGGAAGAAGAGGCAGCGCAACTGACGCTCGTGAAGTTCTGAGCCTGGATTACGTTCGCCGTGGGAGTCGCCGTGCTGCTGGTGGATCCGGTGATGGATGCCAGAATGTTTGTCGGTACCTGCGTCTGTGCCGTGACACCAGATCCAGACTGGGTGAGGAAGCAATTTCCCAGCGCGCTGGCCGATAACCAGCACGCAGCATCACCAGCCGTCCCGGTGCCTGTGACTGTTCCAGTCCCCGCCGGCGCGTTGCCGATGGTGCTCACGTTCCAATTCGTGCCATCGAAACACATGACAATCGGACGATTGGCCGGAACGTCTCCCGACGCCAAAGCTGTGCCCAGCCACTTTTGGACGGGATCCGCACCAGATGCGTTTACGTTGACGGTCAGCGCTCCGGTGTTGGTGGTTGTCGTGAGATAGGCCACGCAGCTGCCGGCAGCTGGAGTAAAACTTGGGCTGGTGGTGCAGACCTGCGCCGTGCCAGATCCAGAACTATCTGAGCAGACCAGCAACGCACCTGTCGTTGAAGTGAAAGTAAAGGTGAGCGCCTTTGCCGCTGCGTTCAGGGTTGAAGTGATGTTCTGTGAGGATCCCGAGATCGTGACGCCAGACACTACAAAGCAGACCGGACCTTTGCCGAATGCCGGTTGCTCTGTTCCCCCAGCCGAGCAGACCGTAAACGTCCACGTGCTGCCCCCTGGAGTCAGCGCGGTGTTATCCGCCAGCGTGACCACAAAATGGCCCGTGGCATCGAGCCCCGTGGCCTGGGTGGGCTGAAAGTAAGGATTGCCGGTGCTGGTGAATTTCGGGGTGTTGCTACTGACAATGACGGATGCGATCGTGCCGAAGGCGTAGGGCAGACCGTTGGGATCCGTCACCGTGCCAGACACGGTGGTGAACTGCGCCAGGGCCAGCACCGGACAGAAAAATAATACAAATGATAAAAATGACAAAAATCGCTTCATGGCGATCATTCCTTTTTAGGTTCGTTTTTTGCCGCTGGCTTCACTTGCGCGACGGGCGCCGGCGAATACTCGAGTGTGTCCCAGTTCGCCACCCACTTTTTGAGATCCACGTCACGCGTAACCCGCTGCTTTGTGTTTTCGAGTTCCTGCTGCGCATTTTTCTGCTGTGCGATCAGCTGGTCCATCCTCTGTTGCGCCTGCTGTTTCAGGTGCTCAAATTGCAGATTCAGTTCGCTGATCTGCTTTTCTAGCGTGTCGACGGCGCGCTGCGCGTCCCGGACGGTGAGCTTCTGGTCGGTGGTGAAGTGGGGCGGATCCGTGGGCGCTGGCGTCACCAAGGGCAGAGGCTTGGGATTGCTCTGGCAGACAGCTATCCCGAACAGAAAGAGCAGTTGCACGATCGAGAGAAGGGAAACGCGTTTCATAATTCGTTTTCTCCTATTGGGCCAAGTTTGTCAGCGCCGTCACCGCGGTGACGTTGGCGCCGATGTCGAGCCCATCTGATCCAGCATTATGATACGGGCTTGCGCTGGCGCAAGGCGCAGCGGGAGTATTCAACTCGGTGCACAGTCGGTAATCTCCCCCCAGCCCATTGTTGTAATTCACCATCTGCACCGCGGCATAGGTTGCGGGAAACAGATTGGTGACGCTGGGCCAGGGTGCCCCTGGACCTGGCCCTTTGATGATGGCGTTAAAGGTGAAAGAGGAATTCGCCGTCTGATAACAGGCGGCAAACTGCGCATTGAAATTGGCAGCCCCAGGTGCGCAGCCGCGCCCACCGCCAAAGATCGGACTGACACCACACCCCGCACAGAACAGGATGATGTTCGACCAGTTCACGTTGAACTGCTTGGCGCCGACTTCGCCGTCGAAGGACATGCCGGTTTTCGGATGGCTGATGGTCGGACAGCCGGATGTGGGTTGCGGTGCGTAAACCAGCGTGACGTGATTGATCAGCACGTCATGGATATAGATCGAAGTTGAGGAAGGATTGGCGCCGCTATAAACCTCGAGACCCCCGGATGCATTCGTGCAGCCCTCATCCGTGTTGAACGCTCCCAGATTTTCGGCCACATCGTCATGCACGCTATAGCTGTTGCCGGCCGCGGCGAAGAAGCCAGAATCATTGGGGACGTTG
>Ga0070732_10001631_pt1 | contig 12213 bp, 4 predicted proteins | sample Coa_R1_5_FD_66449 | JGI IMG/M metagenome (GOLD analysis project Ga0070732, IMG submission 66449) | Surface soil microbial communities from Centralia Pennsylvania, which are recovering from an underground coalmine fire - Coalmine... | ecosystem: Environmental > Terrestrial > Soil > Unclassified ...
TCAAGACCCTTCACGCATTCTTATCTGCTCATTTGGCGGTGTTTATGAGGTTTCATGGGGAAGTTGCGAAAGTTTAGCTATTGAAGGCAAAGAGCAGAGAAAACACTGCTGAAGGTGTTGTAACAATCCATCAGGCGTTAAAGACGCCTATGTTGCTTGCCGAACATTAAGGTAAAATGGAGTCTGAGTAGGTTCCAAATCGTGCTCGCAACCCCCAAAGACCATATATCGAGCGGGCCACCTTAGAAGAAACATAGCCGGCAGGTTTCCATGGCGAAGAGCAGCAAAACACTTCTCAGGGGAATGACGAGGGCAACAGATATCGGTATCCCAAGAACCCCCGTTAGACAAATACGACTTTTTGATCCCAGCGCATTTTTGACACGGGCCGGCCTGGGCAGGACGGTTGTTGACCTAAAGAAGAAGCAGATTATCTTTTCCCAAGGGGATCCGGCCGATGCCGTCTTCTACATCCGAGGTGGCAAGGTCAGGCTCAGTGTGATTTCCTCGGGTGGCAAGGAAGCGACCATTACCTTACTGGGAGCGGGGGACTTTGTGGGGGAAGAGTGCATCGCCAACTCTTACGCGCTGCGCACGACCACTGCTACGGCAATTACCGAGGGTGCGGTACTCAAGATTGACAAAAACCAGATGATACGCACACTCCATGAGCAACACTCCCTCTCAGACATTTTCGTTGCCTATTTGTTGTCCCGTAACCTTCGCGTTCAAGAGGATCTGGTGGACCAGCTTTTCAATTCCAGTGAAAAGCGCCTGGCCCGTGCCCTGTTGCTGCTCGCCCAATTTGGCAAGGAAGGCTCAGCGGAGGCGGTAATTCCCAAGATAAGCCAGGAAGTGTTGGCGGAGATGGTGGGCACAACCCGGGCACGAGTCAATTTCTTCATGAATCGTTTCCGCAAGCTCGGATTTATTGAATACAACGGTAAACTTCTGGTCCACCGTTCACTCCTGAGCGTGGTCCTTCATGACTAACCAAGTGAACTGCTGGCATCACGGTGCCGGCGCTTGTTAAGATTTGCCTCCCGCGTGGCGCAAGCTAGCTAAATTCCGCTGCGCTTTGCTTCAGCTTCACCTTAGGTCGAGATCAGTGATTCTGCCGGCGCAAAGGTCAGCTCCACAAAATGCTCCTGAAGGTCATTTACCAGCGCTACGGTCTTGCCGTCTTGGCGAACGCCATCTATTGTCACACTCATCCCGCTATTGTGGTCAGTAGATTGCAGAATGGTAATGTGATACACCGTTTCCCGGAAGCGGTAGTGCACCTTAAACCCTGTCCAATTCGCTGGGAAACAAGGTGCAAAGTGGAGCTTGTCAATTTCTAGTCGCAGACCCAAAAGGGACTCAATGATCAGCCTGTACATCCAGCCGGCGGATCCCGTATACCACGTCCATCCACCACGGCCGGTGTGCGGCGCGACTGCGTAGACATCGGCCGCCATCACATAGGGCTCTACCTTGTAGATTGCCGCGCGTTCGCTGGAAAGCGAATGATTTCCCGGATTGATGATCCCAAATAACTCCCAGGCGCGTGCGCTGTCGCCCATGGCAGCGAATGCCATGGCGGCCCAAATGGCCGCGTGTGTATACTGCCCGCCATTTTCCCTTACGCCCGGGACATAGCCTCGTATGTACCCAGGATCAAGATCGGATTTGTCGAACGGCGGTGCCAGTAACTTGATCAGACCGTGGCTCCGATCCACAAGGTACTTGTCGAGAGCATTCATGGCAATGCGCGAGCGTTGTGTATCGCCTGCGCCCGAAAGAACAGACCAACTCTGTGCGATGGAATCGATCTGACATTCGGGATTTAAGGCAGACCCGAGCGGAGAGCCGTCGTCGAAATATGCCCGCCGGTACCATTCCCCGTCCCAGCCAGTCCCTTCCAGGCTCTGGCGCAATTGGGTCGCCTCAAAGCGGCAACGCTCGGAGAGGCTCGAGTCACCTCGGCGACTGGCCAGATTAGCGAAAAGCGTCAATACCTCGTACTGAAAAAATCCCAGCCAGACGCTTTCTCCCTTGCCGTGTTCACCCACCAGATTCATACTGTCATTCCAATCGCCGGAGCCGATCAAGGGAAGACCGTGCTCGCCTCGCCTGAGGCCGGCCAAAATCGCCCGCGCGCAGTGATCGTACAGAGTTGCGGTCGTTTCCGATCGTCCCGGCAGATCGTAGTAAGAATCTTCTTCCGGCTTTACCGGACGACCTTCAAGAAAAGTAATAGATTCGTTTAGCACTCCGGTGTCGCCAGTACTGGAAACGTAGCGACAAAGCGCCAAAGGCAACCACAGATAGTCGTCGGAACAATGGCTACGGACTCCCCGGCCGGCCGGCGGATGCCACCAATGTTGGACATCGCCTTCGCTGAACTGGCGCGAGGCGCAAAGGAGAAGCTGTTTACGAATCAGGCCTGGTTCAGCATGCACCAGTGCCATCACATCCTGGAGCTGGTCGCGAAAACCGAAAGCGCCGCCTGATTGGTAATATCCGCTGCGGGCCCAGAGACGACAAGCCAATGTCTGGTATAAGAGCCAGCCGTTCGCCATCACATTGATTGACTGGTCAGGCGTGTCCACATTTACGGCCCCGAGAGTATGTGTCCAGTAGTGCCATACCGATTCCAGCACGTCGCGGGCGGCTTCCGCACCCCGAAAACGCTGTACCAACTCGGTGGCTCTCGCTGCATTTTGTCCCGAGCCGAGTATGAACACGATTTCTCCTTGCTGGCCTTGCAACAGCTCGAAAGGAACACGGATCGCGGTGCATGGGTCCAGTCCCGGTCCGAGCTTTCCGGACAACCGTGGCTTGTGCATGCCGGCGGGGTTCGATAGTACTCCATTGCGACCGAGGAACTCGGTCCGGTCTCCCGTGATCGTTCTTGTTGACTGGTTTGCGTCGAAGAAAGCGACCCTATCGGGAAACTCTGAGTTGTAGGCGTTGCGTGCGAATACTGATCCGGTGACGGGATCGGCCTCAATCACTACATGCATGGTCGACTTCGGACGCGTGTCTCCCAGCACCCATTCCACGTATCCTGTCGCAGACAGCCGGCGGTTGCGGCCGGAATTGTTGCTGACCTTCAAGACTGAGAACTTTACGGCAGCATCCGGTGCTACATACACCTGTAGCTCTGAAGTGATGCCGTCTTCGGTATGCTCGAAGACGCTATAGCCGAACCCATGCCGGGTGATATAAGGTCCCGTTCCGCGGGCCGGCAGCGGTGCTGGCGACCAGAAATTTCCGGTCTCCTCATCACGCAGGAAAAATGCTTCCCCGGCTGCATCGGTCACGGGATCGTTGTGCCAGGGAGTGAGACGAAACTCGTGAGCATTCTCAGCCCACGTATAGGCCGAACCGCTCTCGGAGATCACCGTGCCGAAATCCGGATTTGCTATTACATTCACCCAGGGCGCCGGCGTCATCTGGTCCTGGGAGATGGTGATCACGTACTCGCGCCCATCGCGAGTGAATCCGCCCAGTCCATTGAATTGAATCAGGTCGCGGGGTGGCAACTCTTCGCGCCGCATGCTGTCGCCGCGACCGGCTCTTCTGATCCGTACACTCGGGACTTCCATTTCGACAGCTCGGCGCGTGCTGATCTGGGAATGCAGGGATCCGCGCACGTCTGAGATGATGGCCCGCGCAACTGCCTGAAAAAGGAGACGGTCTTCATTGGATATCTGCTCGGCGACACGGACAAAAATCTCGCCGCTGCGCTCCGCCGGGCTGGCATGAACACCCGCCGCCACCAGATCCATGATCCGTTCCTGCAGCAGTTGCCGGTATCCCGCCCGATCTTCATTCAAGATCACCAGATCCACCGCAAGTCCTTTGAGCTTCCAATAGGCGTGCGCCTGCACAAGCTGTCGAACCAGATCGATGTTGTCCATGTCTCCGATCTGCAGCAGCATAACCGGGAGGTCGCCGGAAATCCCATAGCCCCACAGGCCGGATTGCGTTCGGCGGTTGTTGCTAAGAACAGAGGCCTCGGCGCGCAACGAGTGGTTGGCATAAAGAATGGAACTGGCGAGCCGTCCGAAGCTCTGCGCATCAGCCTCAGTGGCGTTGAGCTGCCGCAAGACCACCTGGCTATGGGTCCATGCAAGATCAAAGACACGGTCGGCCAGATGACGCTCCTGATACTTATCTACCAACTGCAGGCAGCGGTCGCGAGTTTCGCCTACCCCGGAAACCAGGTTGGCCGTAGCAGATTGTCCCGGTTCCAGAATGATCTGGTAACGGATGGCGACAATGGGATCAAGCACAGAGCCCTGGCTGGCCGAGAGTGGCGCCGGACCGCTCATCGCCTGGGGGTTTGCCATCGTTCTTCCTCGACCGATGAATCGCATGCGATCCGTTTCGTAGGACGCCGACCCAACATCCGCGCCATGCACCACCATCAGATGGAACATCCAGGGAGTCTGCTCATGGAGAGACCGGGGCCGCCGAGTGCAAAGAATCGCCCGGCGCGGCTCCATAATTTCCGTCTGCACGAAAAGGTTGCTGAAAGCCGGATGCAGGACGTCAGCGGCAGGTGAGGCCAGAACCACTTCGGCGTAGCTGGTTATTTCAATCGTTCTGCGCTTGCGGGCGCGGTTGGTGAGCGTGACTCGCCTTAGTTCGACGTCGTCCTCTGGCGAAACCGCAATCTCCGTGTGGGCCTCCAGTTCTCCTTCACGGCAACGAAACTCGACCTTGCCTTCTGAGAAGATCGCCTCATAGTACTCCAGAGGTTTCACGGTTGGCTGATAAGCGGAGGACCAGAACCTTCCTGTGGCCACATCGCGGATGTAGCAGAAAGTTCCCCAGGGATCACGAGTAGTGTCTTCGCGCCACCTGGTCACCGCCATGTCCTTCCATCGGCTGTAGCCTCCGCCCGCATTGCTGACCATCACGTGGTACTTGCCATTCGACAGCAACTGCACCTCCGGAATCGGGGTGTTGGGACTGTGAAAGACGCGCACCGCGGTCTCGAGTTCATCCGTCAGCTTGCGGGTCTCAGGAAGCTCGTCGGGCGCTGAATAGAGCGCGGATGCTTTAGGGATCTTCTCTTGCAGCAGCAACGTAGTGGCCTGGAACATAGGGACGGATTCGAATCGGCGCTGCATCGGCCGGTCCAACAGAACATGCGAGAAACCTAACAAGCCCATGCCTTGATGATGAGCCATGTACGACCGGACAATGGCGTTCGACTGGCCCCGAGGCACTCGCGATGGAGTGTAGTCAATGGCTTCATAAAGGCCGTATTTGCCTTCCACGCCCGCGGCCGCGAGCCTCTGCAAGTTCGCACAAGCCTGCTCGGGAGCCACCATCAGCGCCAAACTCGAAGCGTAGGGCGCGATGACCAGGTCATCGGCTAATCCGCGCTTAAGACCGAGTCCAGGAACACCAAAGGCGCGGTATTGATAATTCATGTGTGCATCGACTGCGTTGTAACCGGACTCGGAGATGCCCCAAGGCACTCTTCGTGTCACGCCGTACTCGATCTGCCTCTCCACTGCTGCCTTGCAGCTCTCATCGAGCAGCGTGTTTTCGTAAGTCGGCATGACCAGCAGAGGCATGAGGTACTCAAACATCGAGCCGTCCCATGAGAGGAGAGTTGGTCCCGCCGAGGAGTTGGTAAGCTGGCGCCCCAGAGAGAACCAGTTCTCCTGTGGGACTTGGCCCTGCGCGATGGCCACAAAACTGGCGAGCCTTGCTTCCGATGCCAGCAGATCGTAGTAGCTCGAATCACGGCGTCGCTCGCTGACGTTATAGCCAATCGTCATCAAATGTCGTGCCTCGTCGTAGAGGAAGTCGTATTCGACGCGCGCAAACTCCTTACACTCGAGCGCCAGCCTCTCAATCTCTGCCATCCGGTCCTTAGCGCGATGACTGGCTTCGCTGATGAGAGGTTTTACTTCATCCAACCACTTGCACGACGCTGCGTCGTCGATATGCGCGCTCTGGATTATGGGGAGCAACTCCAAATCCCATGTTGCCAGCTCACGCAGAGTGGGAATCTTGTCTAACGGAAATCCGTTTAGTTCATTCGGCGGATGCCCAGCCACAATCCACGGAGTGAGGAAGGCCAGGTCTTCAAGCGCAGCCTGGCATTGCATAGCGAGAGCATCTGCCCACCAAATAGCCTGGCTTTCCTTCCGGTCCTTGACGCTTTCCGCCATGCGCGCAGTTTTTATCGCAAGCTGCTCAAGACACAGGCGGGCAGCCGGCAAGGTAGTTGGCGGAGAGACGTGCAAGCCGTCTAAATCATTCTTAAGATCTGCGGCGTGAAGTAGTGTGGACTTTGCCAGTTCGGTATCTTGAGAAGAGGCTCGCTTCACAACATCTTCATTCCAGACATCCAGAAAGATCCCGAGAGTATCCCCAAGGCCGCTAAACAAGCGAGGTGCAAGGACCTTGCGGTCCGCGAGCCCGATGAGGCCGGGCTCCAGAGTCAGGATGTGGGCAGCCAGATTCCCGCTGTCGACGGTAGAAACATAGAGAGGTGAAAGGGGTTTCAGTGTCTGCGTCTCATACCAGTTATAAAAGTGCCCTCGATGCCGCTCTAATGCCCCCATCGTCTGGAATGCCTGGCCGGTACGCTGGAGCAATTGAGCGGCCGACAGGTACCCAAAGTCGTAAGCGGAAAGATTGGCGAGCAACGCCAGTCCCATGTTGGTGGGTGAGGTGCGGTGACCAATGGCGGGAACCGGGCTCTCCTGGTAATTGTCTGGAGGGAGCCAGTGATCTTCTGCACTGACAAACTTCTCAAAGAACGACCAGGTTTTGCGTGATAGTTTTCGGAGAAAGATGGTCTGCTCAGGCGAGAGCCTGACCGCACGCCGCGAGAGCGGCACGCTGATCCACCACGCAATGGCCGGCGATGCAAACCAGACCAGCAAGATGGGAGCAGCGATGCCCAGGCTCGCCGGCTTCATCAAGACCAGACAAATCAGGACGGCCGCGGCAAAAACAGGCGCCGGCCACATGTGATAGAGAGTTTCGCCAAGACCAGACCGGCTTTTGTGCTTGTGGTCGCTTGATGCATTCCACTCCAAAAGCCGACGATGCGAGAAAAGCATCCGCCACATGGCCCGAAGAATTGCGTCAAGACTAAAGAAGGCTTCGTAGGGAAGGCATACAAAAGTGAACAGCCCCTGAGCAAAATGCCGGCCCGAAGAACGAATGGCTTCCGATAGGTGCTGCCCTGGCGTCCCATCTTCTGATTTCTGAAACAGGTCGAGGACAGAACCAAAAAAGATGGGAACAAAGACCATCGCGAGAATTGCCAGGGTCCACGCCCAGGCCGGCGATAATCGCAACCAGATGAACAGCAACAGGAGAACCAGCGACGCCGGCACCAGGCTGCGGCGAAGATTATCGACAATTTTCCATCGCGAGAGGGCAGACAGCGGATTTTTCAGTGCTCTACGCTCCCGCCCAGGAACACGCGGCAGTATCCAGCGGGCAATCTGCCAATCACCGCGAATCCAGCGGTGACGCCGGGCCACATCGGCGTCATACGTCGGCGGATAGTCTTCGTAGAGTTGTACGTCGCTCAGCAGAGCGGAGCGCGCGTAACAGCCTTCTATAAGGTCATGGCTGAGAATGCGATTTTCAGGAAAACGTCCACCCAGCGCCTGCTCGAAGACATCCACATCATAGATTCCCTTGCCGACGAAAGAACCTTCATCGAAAACATCCTGGTAAACGTCGGACACTGCGCGCGTGTACGGATCAATGCCCGGTTCCCCACCCCAGAGCCACACATAACGCGAACGATTTATGCCTGGAAGACTCACGGCAACACGAGGCTGCAGGATGCCGTAGCCCTGGGTGACGCGTTGCTTTGTGGTGTCGTAAACGTGCTGGTTGAGAGGGTGCGCCATTGCTCCCACCAACTCAGCAACTGAATCGCGCGGCAACTGGGTGTCAGTGTCGAGGGTAATCACGTAGCGGACGCTTCTCAGAACCTCCGTTTTTCCCACGATGCGTGAAAAGTGATCGCCGGGGCGGCCGCGCAAAAATGAGTTCAACTCCTCGAGCTTGCCGCGTTTGCGCTCGTAGCCCATCCACATTCGCTCGGCTGCATTCCAGCGCCGCGGCCGATGAAAAAGAAAGAAAGTATCAATTTCCTGGCGGCTGTACTTCCTGTTCAGCTCTGCAATCCTCGCTTGAGCAAGATCCAGCAGGGGGCCGTCTTCCGGCATGTTCTCGTGGTCCGCATCACGAAAATCCGACAACAGACAGAAGTGCACGTTGTCCTCGCGGTTGGCGAGGAAGCGAACCTCCAGGGCTTCCACCAGATCTTCAACACTCTCCGCGATGGTAAGCAGGCTTGGAACCACGACGAGAGTGCGTAGCTCAGGTGGGATTCCACGGGAAAAGTCCATCCGCGGCATCAGGTCTGGCCTGGCCAGCTTGGTCACCAGCCAGTTGGCCACTGTGATGACGGACTGGCTGACAACAATCATCGCGAAAATGCTGACTAGCGCGAGGGTTGCATCTCCCAGACCGTCGGCATGTGCCTTTACGATCAGGATTCTGGTGACAAGGCCGATGGCCACGAAGATCGCGCCTAAATAGAGCAGCAACGAATGCTGCCGGCCCATGGTCCGAAAAAAGCGTGTGATGGACCAGGGCATCGCCACCGCGCGTTCGAGCGTTTCGCGCCCCTCCCCGATCAAATAAAAGCCGACATGCCCGGCGCAACTTTCTTTCTTCTTCCAACTCTCATGTGCCAACTGGAGCGCTTTGCCAGCCACCTCGCCTTCTGACGAGTTACTGATTCTGGCGATCTTTTCCACGACGTGCCGGTAGCGGTCGCGGGTGGCAAAACTCATTTTGCCGTACACACCTTGGGGATCTTCACGAAGCGTGCGCTCGACGATGCTCATCGTCTCGACAAACTGGCGCCAGTCGGTCGCATCCAGGAACCTGAGACTGGCGATGCTGTTGCTGATGGAAACCTGATCAGTGGCTTGCCGCTGGCTCTCGGACCGCACCAGTTGCTCAATGGTCGTGCCGGACTCTGAGAGCCGTTGTTCAATCCAGGTAAGCGGCAATGCCAACGCCGGGCCCTGTCCCTGCAAACGGCGCGCCAATTCGGCGATAAACGAACTCACCATCGGGGGATTCGAACGCGCCATGTCCGCGATTACAAGAATCAAGTTCTTCGGATCTTTTTCCGCAACTTCCGTCATCTTGTCTGCCCAGGTGTCAGCCAGGTTCCGATCCCGCCTGTCGGCGGCAAGCACCGCGGCAACGCGTCTGAGGTTCTCGATTAGCGCAAGCCGCAGCATGATGGGAATGGCCCATATCTCTCCCAGCGTGAGGGCGGTTACCTCCTGGTAGGCCGCCACGAACCCGCTGAGACTCTCAGGATCAAGCCGGGCATCTCCGTGTGAAATCGCCTCCAGGGCCAGGTCGTAGACGCGCGGCAGACCTGCCGATGGGCCTTTGAGCAGGCGCGGAAGCACTTGGCTATAGCCTCTTGGCAAGTGCCTCCTCGCAGTTCGAATCTGTTGTTCGATCAAGTACAAATTGTCGAGCAGCCATTCGCCGGCAGGCGCAATACGCCGGTCCGCTTTTATCGCCGTAGTGAGAAGATGGCAGGTTTCATGCAGTATCTTTTCATTGTCCGCTAATCTCGACAAAAGATGGTCCGCCGCACGTCCGTCGGCAACCGAGTGAGAGGCCGCCAGAATCTTGCCATGTTGCTTGATCTGCTCTCTGCTGAACAACTCTGAGCGCAGAGGCGCCTCTTCTCCATCACGCCTCGTTTCCCAGAGGTTTTTGCGCAGGCGTGTCCCAATTTGAATCAAATTTCCGTGTCTCTGCCGGCTATTCAACGAATCATCTCTTTCTTGAAAACGCTGCATGCGTCTGCGGTCCGGCGGGTTTGAGAAAATAAAGTGAAATCGACGGGCGACGCGCCGCAAGGTGGCACTGTCTGTACTGTACGCTATAGCCACAACGAGCGTGCGAGACTCTCACTTGGTGATACGGGATAACGGAAAATTGAACGGGACGTCCGGCCACACGGTCGTTATCGCGATGGGTGAGCCTTCTGTGAAAAGTGCTGCCACCAGCATAGATTTGATGTCGTTGTAATCGGACAAACCACCTCGGCAAATACAAAGCGCCAAATAATGGCGCTTATTCGCAAGCACTATCGTTTGGCAAAAGTTCTTGGGTTGTACAGATTTACCACTGGCCAGACACTCGAAGATGCTGATTCCTGGCTAGAAGTACCCGCTGACGTACCCCGAGAACTTGCAGCGCGTGTCACTGCGCTGGCTGCGAACGCCTGCGGGTTCGTCACGTCTTCGTTCAATTGTACTTCATAGTCATCCGGTCCTTTCTTGGCTTCCCGGACTGGCAGCAACTCTGCCTGACTTGGTGGAAACACCAAGTGGTAAACAAAATCCAGACGTTCTTTGGTCAAGCGGTTTCCAACTACATTTTTTGGGTGCAACCTGCAGAATTCGCAGAAGTCTTCTGCGTCGACTCTCTCTCGCGTGCCCCCTGAGCGGTAAAGGCCCTCAGCAGACCTGGCCACTCCGATGATCGGCATATCGAAGTAACTGAGCCGGATCATGGCCTGAAGCGCAGGGAAGATCTGCGAGAGGAACTCAAAGCCCGACCCTTCCGGCATGTTCAGGTCGGAAATCACTATGGCAGAAACCTTTCTTTTCAACTGCAAAAAAGCTTCAAGGCCATGCAATTGCAATACTGACCTCATAGCCTGACGATTGCAGCACCAGGAGAAGACTGTCCCGGATGGCATCGTCATCGTCCACGACCAAAATTTCATGCTTTGGTAGCCACCTCTTGCAACTCGTCAGTTAGGTGCCGCTCTCGACGAACTTTCGGGAAAACGTTGGGGAACGATTCTGGACGGGAATCGCCCCTGGACGATTCTGGTTCGGGCAGGGCTGGCGGCTGCAACTCGAGAGAAGATGTTTCCTTGACGTTCCAGGCTAGGCCGAGTATTCGCAATAGAGAGATTCCGTACCAATTTGGGTCGAACTCGTACCAAGCCAGACCATGACGGGCGGATTGGGGATGAGCATGGTGATTATTGTGCCAGCCCTCGCCGAAGCTCAGCAGCGCGACCCAGAAGCTGTTCCTGGAACTGTCTCTGGTTTGAAAGCGCCGCGATCCCCACATGTGTGTGGCGGAATTTACGAGCCAGGTCCCGTGCAGGCCAACAACTGTACGGAGGAAGATTCCCCACGTCAAAAACGGAAATCCACCCACCGCAAACAGCACGATTCCAAGGCCGGTGATTGGAACCCAATGCCACTTGCTGATCCAGACATGGAATCTGTCCTTGCGAAGATCAGGGACATAGGGTAGAAGCTCAGGGGCATTATTCTGCAGCACCTTTCCGGTGATGATCCAGCCCATGTGGGCCCAGAAGCCGCCGTCACGCGGAGAGTGCGGATCGCCATCCTTATCCGCATTTTGGTGATGGACTCGATGGGTTGCGACCCAGAAGATCGGCCCCCCTTCCAGTGCCAGAGTGGCGCAGATGGTCAGGGCGTACTCCACCCACTTAGGAGTCTTGTAACCTCGGTGCGTGAGCAGCCGGTGGTAGCCCATGCCGATGCCGAGGCTTACGGAAATCCACCACAAGAGAACTGCGAGCGCAAATGCTTGCCAACTGAAAAGAAACAAGGCGATGATAGCGCCGATATGAAAGACGCTCATAAAGAAGACGGTAATCCCGGTGATGGGCTGCGTAAAAGTGCGGTCCTGTTGTGAGTGACTCATGGTTCGCTCTGCCTCCCGAATCCTTGCTGACACTTCATCAGATGAGCCGGCGATCCGACGAGGAGCTTTGGCCGTGTAACACTTGTGTAATTCCTTCAGCAATGGGGAATCGGGCGCAGATGCCCGCCCCGCAACCGCGTTGAAGCCTGCGAAACTGTTCGCTGAGCCGCAGGCCATATGTCCGCCGTTGGCGAGCGTGTCCGCATTCTCTTTTGAGGACGCGACTCTGGGAGGTTTCGCCATCACGGTCCTGAGGGCGGTGAGTGCGGTCTGCACCGATTGTTTGCGCGCCTTCCTCTTCTGCATATTCCTATGATGGCAAACGCGCCGCGATAATGCAGTTCAATTGAGGACAGAACCGGGCCGGGAAATGGCAAACAATCGTGATTCAAGTGGGCAATACTGATGCCGATTGGCAGAGTGTACGCTATACAG
>Ga0070732_10001632_pt1 | contig 12213 bp, 10 predicted proteins | sample Coa_R1_5_FD_66449 | JGI IMG/M metagenome (GOLD analysis project Ga0070732, IMG submission 66449) | Surface soil microbial communities from Centralia Pennsylvania, which are recovering from an underground coalmine fire - Coalmine... | ecosystem: Environmental > Terrestrial > Soil > Unclassified ...
AAACAGGAAACGAATAACGAATACGAAATCCACGCGGAGTTCGTCGCGGAGATGGTGCGGCAAGTGCTGCTCGAGCAATATCCCGACGACATATACACGCGCGGCTTTCGCGTCTACACCACGATCACCCGGAGGGACCAGGAAGCGGCCTACGCGGCGCTGCGCCAGGGTCTGCTCGAATACGACCGGCGCCACGGATACCGCGGTCCCGAGGGCTATGTCGATCTCAAGGATGTCGCCGAGGAGGAATACGAAGAAGCCCTGCAGGATCATCCCGACAGCGACGATCTCCTCGCCGCCCTGGTGCTGGATGCCTCGCCGAAGCGCGTGACGGCATACCGCAGGGGGGGCGAGACCGTCACCCTATCGGGCGACGGGCTCAAGTTCGCCGAACGCAACCTGGATGCGCGGACCCCGTCCAACCACCGGATCCGGCGTGGCGCGATCATCCGCATACGGCAGGACGAGAAGCAAAACTGGCAGATCCTGGAGCTGCCCGAGGCGGAAGGCGCGTTCATATCGGTAAATCCCCAGGACGGTTCGGTGCGATCGCTGGTGGGCGGATTCGACTTCAACCGGAACCAGTACAACCACGTGACCCAGGCCTGGCGCCAGCCCGGCTCGGGCTTCAAGCCGTTCATCTATTCTGCGGCGCTCGAGAAAGGCTTCACGCCGGCGACCGTCATCAACGACGCCCCCGTCGTCGTGGACGCGGCGCTCACCGGGGGACAGGCGTGGGAGCCGAAAAACTACGACGGCAAGTACGAGGGGCCGATGAGCATGCGCACCGCGCTCACCAAGTCCAAAAACATGGTGTCGATCCGCGTGCTGCAAGCCATCGGTCCACAGTATGCGCAAGACTACATCACGCGCTTCGGCTTCGATGCCGACCGCCATCCGCCGTATCTGACCATGGCGCTCGGGGCCGGGTTGGCAACGCCGCTGCAGATGGCGCGCGCCTACTCGGTGTTCGCCACCGGGGGCTACCGCACCGAACCGTACGTGATCCAGCGAGTGGTCGACGACCGTGGCGAAGTGCTGGCACAGGCGAAGCCAGCGCAGGCGGGCGACGAAACGCTGCGCGTCATCGACGCGCGCAACGCCTTCATCATGGACAGCATGATGCATGACGTGGTCCGCTACGGCACCGCGGCCCGCGCCATGGCACTTCAGCGCCAGGACCTTGCCGGCAAGACCGGCACCACGAACGATTATGTCGATTCGTGGTTCAACGGCTATCAGCCGACCCTGGTCGCAATCTCGTGGGTCGGGTTCGACCAGCCCAAGAAGCTCGGCCCCGGAGAAACCGGCTCGGTCACAGCGCTGCCGATCTGGATGAGCTACATGGCGACGGCACTGAAGGGGGCGCCGGAACTGGCGCAACGCATGCCGGAAGGCGTGGTGTCGGCGAAGGTGAACGAGAACGGCCTGCAGTCTCCAGACGGCAGGCCGGAAATCTTCTTCCGCGAGAACGTTCCCGCCGAGCAGGGGCAACCGGAGCCCGGTGCGCGCACGTCAGAGGATGTGAAGAACCAGTTGTTCTAGTTCGGCCCGCGACGGATTTCAGCGCAGCAGGACAGCCTGCCCCGATTGGGCGCTCACCAGTTTCGACAGCGCCGCGAACAGTTCGTCCCCGCTCCGCGTATCCAGCCAGGCTGCACCGCTCCAGCGGAAATGATGCCCCCCGGATTTCGCAGCAACCCAGATCTCCTGCGCAGCAGTGTGGCGATTTACGACGATCCGGGTCGCATCGGCAAACTCGATTTCGAGCACACCCTCGCCTTTCACCGAGCAATCGCAGTCCGCCGCGCTTTCCTCGAGCGCCCGCATCACCCGGTCCAGAGCGGCGTCCGCCAGATTGCTGAACTCGCTCTCAGTCATCGCCGTGATAGACTAATTTGAAGGTTCCAATTTCATCATGCGCCGCGCCGCAGGCATCCTTATCGTGTTCCTTCTGCTGTCCGCGTGCGGCACCAGGGGACCACTCACACTCCCCCAGCCGGAGCAGAAACCGCAGCAGGATAACAAAGCCGCGCCGCGCCAGTGAATTTTTTTCCGTACCGGAACGGCACGCTTTGCGCGGAAGAAGTGCCCCTCCCCGAGATAGCGCGGCGCTTCGGCACGCCGTGCTACGTATATTCCCGCGCAGCCCTGCAGTCCGCGTACCGGGAGTTCGAGCAAGCCGGCGCGGGCCACGACATCCTGATCTGCTACGCAGTCAAGGCCAATTCCAATCTTGCGGTGCTCAACGTCCTCGCCCGCCTGGGCTCGGGATTCGATGTGGTTTCCGGAGGCGAGCTGGCGCGCGTGCTCGCCGCGGGCGGGAGCGCGGCGCGGACGGTGTTTTCCGGCGTCGGCAAGAACGAGGCCGAGATGCGCACCGCGCTCGAGGCCGGCATTCTCTGTTTCAACGTGGAATCGGAAGAAGAGCTCGAGCGGCTTTCGCGGCTCGCCTCGGCGGCCGGCCGCGTCGCACCGGTGTCGCTGCGCGTCAATCCGGACGTCGACCCGCGCACACACCCCTACATCGCCACGGGGTTGCGCGAGAACAAGTTCGGCGTCGCCTATGAAGACGCGCCGCGGCTGTACCGCAAGGCGGCCGCGCTTCCCGGGCTGCGGCTCACCGGGATCGATTGCCACATCGGTTCGCAGATCACGGAGATCGAGCCGTTCGTGGCGGCGCTGGAAAAAATCCTCGAGTTCGCCGATGTGCTCGATGCCGCCGGGACGCCGCTGCAGCACATCGACCTCGGCGGCGGCCTGGGCATCCGCTATCGCGACGAGACACCTCCGGCGGCGAAGGATTACCTGCATAGCCTGTTCCGGCATCTCGGCGACCGCAAGCTCAAAATCCTGCTCGAGCCCGGACGTTCCATCGCCGGTAATTCCGGGCTCCTGCTGACGCGCGTCGAATATCTCAAGCACAGCGCCGCGAAAAACTTTGCCGTCGCCGACGCCGCGATGAACGACTTGCTGCGCCCGGCGCTCTACGAGGCCTGGCACGATGTCCTGCCGGTGGCCAGGCGGGAGGGGAAAACGCAGCGCTACGACCTCGTGGGTCCGGTATGCGAATCCGCCGATTTCATCGCGCGCGACCGGGTGCTCGCGCTCGCCGCCGGGGACTTGCTCGCGATCATGTCCGCCGGCGCCTACGGCATGAGCATGAGCTCGAACTACAACTCGCGCCCGCGCGCGGCCGAAGTAATGGTCGACGCCGGAACGGCTCACCTGATCCGCCCTCGTGAGCAGCTCGACGCACTCTTTGCTTCGGAGCGGGTTTTGCCGTAAATTTGACCACCTGCCGCTCGCGCGCCGAGCGGCGGACGGGATGGTCGCCGGGACAGCCGGCCACTGCCCGCGTGAGAGGAGGAGTCGATGAGCGGCGCGATTCGGATCGGGGCGAAATCCTATCCACCGGCGCTCGCCGCCCGGGAATACACCGCTCCTCCGGATCGTTAGTCAGGCCACGGCTTTCCCCGGAGATCGGACCCCACAGTGTCGAACGGCTCGAAGCGTCTATTCCTTTTCGGGGGCATGGGACTCGCCATTGCCGCCGTCGGCCTGTTCGCGTACTTCGGCACGGAAATCCGGGCCAACGAACCCAGGGCGTCCAAGGCCCCCGCCCTCGTTCCGGTGTCGATCGCGATGGTCAGGCAGCAGGCGATGCCGTTCCGCGTTACCGCGATCGGCAACGTCGATGCGTTCAATACGGTGTCCGTGAAAGCGCGCGTGGATGGCCAGATCGTCGAAGTCAACTTCAAGGAAGGGCAGGAAGTCGCCAGGGGCAGCGTGCTGTTCAGGATCGATCCGCGCCCGTACGAGGCGGCGCTGCGCCAGGCCGAAGCCGCCAACGCGCGCGATGTCGCGGCGAGGGACCAGGCGCAGGCTCAGGAGCATCGCTACAAGGACCTCCTGGAAAAGAATTTCGTTTCCAAGGACGCTTACGCCCAGTTTCGCACCAACGCCGAGACCGCCTCGGCCGTGGCCGACGGCAGCAAAGCTGCGGTGGACAACGCCAAGCTCAACCTCGAATACTGCACCATCCGATCCCCCATAGACGGCTACACAGGCAAGATCCAGATCCAGATCGGCAACCTCGTCAAGGCGACCGATACCACCCCGCTGGTGGTGGTCAATCAGGTCCACCCTATCTATGTCACGTTCGCCGTGCCGGAGCAGCAGCTGTCGCTGATCCGCAGTTCGTCGAATGCGGGATCGCTCGCGGTCGAGGTCAACTTTCCGAACCAGGCAAAATCCGCGACGGGAAAGCTCAGCTTCATCGACAACAGCGTGGACCCGACCACCGGCACCATCAAGCTGCGCGGAGTGTTCGCCAACACCGACAACAGCCTGTGGCCGGGTCAATTCGTAAACGTCGGCGTCAAGCTGTACGACCAGGGCGACGCCGTCGTCATACCTTCACAGGCCATCCAGAACGGCCCGGATGGCGAGTTCGTGTTCGTCGTGAAGTCTGACATGACGGTCGAGGTGCGCAAGATCAAATCCGACCGCAGTGACGGAGAGAACACCATCGTCGCCTCCGGCCTTAGCGGCGGTGAGCAGGTGGTCACCCGCGGACAGCTCAAGCTGATCGCCGGTGCAAGGGTAAAGCCGGAGTCCTAGGCCGCCCGCAGTGAACCTTTCCGAATTGTTCGTCCGCCGGCCGATCATGACGGTGCTGGTCATGGCCGGCATTCTGATATTCGGCATTGCCGGCTACCGGCTCCTGCCGGTATCGGCCCTCCCCAGCGTCGACTTCCCCACCATCCAGGTCACGGGCGAACTGCCCGGCGCCACCCCCGAGACGATGGCCGCGGCCGTTGCGACCCCGCTGGAGAAGCAGTTCTCCACCATCGCTGGGATAGATTCCATGACCTCGGTGAGCGCCCAGGGGATCACCAGCATCACCATCCAGTTCTCCCTGGACCGAAACATCGATGCCGCTGCCCAGGACGTGAATTCGGCGATCGCGTATGTCGCCAAGCAGCTGCCGCCGACGATGTCGACGCCGCCTTATTTCCGCAAGGTCAACCCGGCCGATGCGTCGATCCTGCTCATCGCACTGACTTCGGACACGCTGCCTATCGCCACGGTCGACGAGTACGCCGAAACCTATCTCGCGCAGCGCATATCCACCGTGAGCGGCGTGGCGCAGGTGCAGGTGTTCGGCCAGAACAAGTACGCGGTCAGGGTGCAGGTCGATCCCAATGCGCTCGCCGCTCGCGGCGTGGGCATCAACGAAGTGCAGCAGGCAGTCGCCAACGCCAACGTCAACATCCCCACCGGGACCCTGTACGGCAAGGACCGCGCCTTCGCCGTGCAGGCGAGCGGCCAGCTTTTCGACGCAGCCGCCTACCGGCCCATCATCGTCACCTACCGCAACGGCTCGCCCGTGCGGCTGGGCGAACTCGGCCGCGTCGTCGACGGCGTGCAGACCGACAAGGTGGCGGCCTGGTTCAACGACAAGCGCGGGATCGTCCTCGGAGTGCAGCGCCAGCCCGGCGTCAACACCGTCGAGGTCGTCAACGCGATCAAAAAGCTGTTGCCGGCTTTCCGCGCGGAAATCCCGGCCAGCCTCAACGTCGAGGTGTTCTACGACCGCACCAATTCGATCCGGGAGTCGGTGCGCGACGTGCAGCTCACGCTGCTGCTCGCGCTGTGCCTGGTCATCATGGTCATCTTTCTTTTCCTGCGTAGCCTCTCGGCGACGGTGATACCGAGCTTCGCGCTGCCGATTTCCATCGTCGGCACCTTCGCGCTCATGTACCTGCTCGGGTACAGCATCGACAACATCTCCCTCATGGCGCTCACGCTCTCGGTGGGTTTCGTCGTGGACGACGCGATCGTCATGCTGGAGAACATCACCCGCCACATGGAGATGGGCAAGAGCGCGATGCAGGCCACCCTCGACGGGTCGAGGGAGATCTCCTTCACCATTCTGTCGATGACCATTTCGCTTGCGGCGGTGTTCATCCCGGTGCTATTCATGGCCGGCATCCTCGGGCGCCTGCTGCACGAATTCGCCGTGGTCATCATGGGGGCGGTGCTGATCTCCGGCCTCGTCTCGCTCACGCTCACGCCAATGATGTGCAGCCGCATTCTTAAGCCCCATCACAACGAGAGCCATGGACGCCTGTTCCTCGCGTTCGAGCGCATCTTCGACGCCGGGCGGGACGCCTATGACGCCAGCCTGAGATGGGTGATCGCTCGCTCGCGCCTCACGATGGTGGTATTCGCCGGGATTCTCGCCGCCACCGCGGCCCTGTTCGCCCTGATGCCCAAGGGCTTCCTGCCGAGCGACGACAACGGCCAGGTATTCGCATTCATCGAAGCGCCGCAGGATGCGTCGTATGAGGCGATGGTCGAAAACACCCGCACCGTCATGAACATCATCGTGAGCGACCCGAACGTGGCCGCGGCGCAAAGCTCGATCGGCGGCAGCAACTTCAACCCCTCGCTCAATATCGCGCGCATCAACATCGCGCTCAAGCCGCGCGACGAGCGCAAGCCGGCCGACCAGGTCATCCAGGACCTTCACCCCAAACTGGCCAACCTGCTCGGGCTGAAGGTATTCCTGCAGAACGTCCCCTCCATACGCATCGGCGGCCAGATCACCAAGAGTCCCTACCTGTACGTGATGCAGACCGCCAGCACGGCCGAGCTGTATCACTGGGCACCGCAGATCGAGGCCAAGCTCAGGTCGCTGCCGGGCATCATCGACGTCTCGAGCGACCTGCAGATCAGCCAGCCGCAAGTGATGGTGGATATCGACCGCGAGAAAGCCTCGGCCCTCGGCGTGAGCCCGGGGCAGATCGAGGCTGCGCTCAACAACTCATATGGCGCGTCCCAGGTCTCCACGATCTACACCGCGATCAACCAGTACTGGGTGATCCTGGAACTGGATCCCAGATACCAGCGCGATCCTTCGGCGCTGTCCATGCTCTATATCCGGTCCTCCACCGGCACGCTGGTCCCACTGAACGCGATCGCGAAAACGAGCTACCGGGTCGGGCCGCTGACCGTGAGCCATCTCGGCCAGCTGCCTTCCGTCACGCTTTCCTTCGATCTGGGCCCCGGCGTGTCGCTGAGCGAGGCGATAGCCCAGATCAAGAAGGCCTCGGCCGAGATGCATGTCCCCGAAACCCTCACCGCCAGCTTCCAGGGGACCGCCCAGGCGTTCCAGACTTCCCTGGCCAGCATGGGCATCCTGCTGGTGATGGCGATCGTGGTGATCTACCTCGTGCTGGGCATCCTGTACGAAAGCTTCATCCACCCGCTCACCATCCTTTCGGGCCTGCCGACGGCGGCCCTGGGGGCGTTGCTGACCCTGAAGCTGTTCGGCATGGAACTCAACATGTACGCCTTCGTCGGCATGATCATGCTGATCGGCATCGTCAAGAAGAACGCCATCATGATGATCGACTTTGCCATCGAGGCGCAGCGCAAGGAAGGCAAGAGTCCTGCCGAAGCGATCCACGAAGCCGGCGTTATCCGTTTCCGGCCCATCATGATGACCACCTTCGCCGCGCTGATGGGCACGCTGCCGATCGCGTTGGGCCTGGGCGCCGGTGGCGAAGTACGCCAGCCGCTCGGCCTTGCGGTGGTCGGCGGCCTGGTCGTGTCGCAGGTGCTCACGCTCTACATCACGCCGGTTGTCTACATCTACTTCGAGCGCCTGCAGGAGTGGCTGGCGCAGCGGCGCGACCTGCCGGCGGCCGCGAGCACGGCCGACTAGGAATCTACGGGTTCAGCTGCGCGTAGACGACGTCGGCAACCCCGAGCAGCTGGTCCTTGCTCATCTCGCCCGACAGGGCGTAGCCGAAGTTGCCGTCGACCCAGTAGAACACCGCGACCCGGTCTTCCTGGCTGAAGCGGAACGCCGTGTCGCGCGGCTCACCCCGGGTCCTGGAAACGTACAGGGTCAGCCGCTGACCCCGCGCGTCCTGGTACATGAATTGCGCCACCGGTCCCTGGGCGTTCGAGAGCAGCCTGCCCCCGACCAGGTCGTATCCGACCTGCGAGAGCTTCGGCGCCGTAAGCGTGGTGCCCAGGCGCTTTGACAACCAGCGAACCAGGTGATCTTCCTCGCTCGCCGCGACTTCCACCGGGTGCCGCACCTCGGGCGCGTACACGACATGGGCGATCGCCGCCTGGCGCGCGAGAGAGAGCGGGACCATCTGCGGCCTGACCAGCTCGGAGCGCAGCAGCCAGCCGAGCGCGATGCCGACCGCGAAAATCGCCGCCGCGACCGCGTAGCGCCGCCACGCGTGCGGCTGCACCGCGAGGAGAGCGGCGGGCACCGGCTCGTCGAGGATCGGGTTGTAGAGGGAACGGAGCATGGCGTTCTGCTCGGCATAGGCGCGCAGGCGTTCCGCTTCTTCGGGGTGCGACGCGAGCCACGCCTCGATATCGCCGCGGGCGCCCTCGCCCGCCGCGCCGTCCACGTAGGCATGCAAATCGGTCTCCGTAACCGTCTTCATTTCACGACCTTCAGCGAAATGACCGCCTGGCCGCCGAGCACCTGGCGCATACGCTCGCGGGCGCGCGAAAGCCGCGACATCACCGTGCCAATGGGAATGTCGAGAGCCTTGCTTACCTCGTTGTAAGTCAGCTGTTCGACCGCGACGAGCAGCACGACCTCGCGCTGCTCGGACGGAAGCGTGCGCATCACCCGATCGACATCCCGCAGCTCGAGCTGCTCGATCTGCGTCGCGCGAACCGCCACCGTCGGCAGATCTTCCATGGGCTGCTCGATCTCATAGCGGCGTCGACGCGCCTGATTCACGAAGACGTTATGCATAATGGTAAAAAGCCAGGCGCGCAAATCGCTACCGGGGCGCCAAAGGTAAAACTTGTTCCAGGCGCGCTCCAGCGTGTCCTGCACGAGATCGTCGGCGACATAACGGTCGCCGACGAGCGCGCGGGCATAGCGCCGCAGTCTAGGAATGTGCTCAATAATGAGGCGCCGGTCCATCTGCCGCGCATTCTACGCGGCAGGCGGTTTTACGGTGTGGCCACGTGCCAGACGTTGTTGACGCCATCGCCGGTCTTGTCGCCGGGCTTCTGGTCCTTGATCCAGAGGTACAGCGGCTTACCCTTGTAGGCCCACTGCTTGCTCCCGTCGTCCCGGGCAACGACCGCATAATCCCCCGAGGCAGACGCGCTGCCTTCCGCCATCAAGGGTGGCCAGTTTATGGCGCATTGACCGTTGCACACGCTCTTGCCGCCCCCCATCGGATCCTTGTCGAACGTATAGAGGGTCATGCCGGCGCTGTTCACCAGGGTGCCGCCGTCGTTCTTCGCCGGCGCGCCCGACATCGAGCCGGACATGGATGAGCAACCCGCCAACGCGGCGACGACCGCGAGCGCTGCCAAAAGCTTCTTCATAGCCTGTCTCCTCACTGGAAATTATGAATGTCCGTAAAGCAAACGCACGGACCGGCGCATCTATTCCGCGCGCCCGCCTTCGATAGCCGGTGCCGCGAAGCCGGGTAAACATCCCCGGTGCGGCGAATATTCCGACCGTCGATGACGGCGGTGGCGGTGGGTCGCCCTCGCGGGCCGCTCAGCGCAGGCCGGCGGCGTAGTCGGCCACCGCGCGAATCTCCGCCCCGCTCATCTTGACGGCGATGGTGCGCATCGCCTTGTTGGCGTCGTTGGCGCGAGTTCCCGCGGCGAAGGCGTTCAACTGCGCTTCGAGATATTCCGCGTGCTGCCCCGCGAGGCGCGGATACTGCACCGGCAGTCCCGCCCCGGAGGCGCCATGGCAGGACGCGCAGGCCGGGAGGCCCTTGGAAGCATCGCCGCCGCGCCAGAGCTTACGCCCGAGCTCGACCGTGTCCTTGTTTCTCGCGGCGCCGGGCTTGGGTTGCTGCGCGCCGAGGTACGCGGCGACGTCGCCCATGTCGCTGGCGGAGAGGTTCGCCGCCATGCCGCCCATGACCGGGTTTTCGCGTTCGGCTTTCTTGCCACCGGTTGCCTTGAAATCATGCAGCTGCTTCTGCAGGTATTCGGGAAACTGACCCGCGAGTTTGGGATTGGCGGGAATGGTGCTGTTGCCGTCGGCGCCATGGCACGCGGCGCAGACCTGGGCGACGATTTTCTGTCCCTTCGCCGCATCCGCCTTGGCGGGCTGCTCCTCCGCCGCTGCGGCAGCACGAGCGGCAACCGCGCAGATCGCGATTCCCAGAATCGCCAAAGCTCGTTTCATGCCGCTTTCTCCCTGTAAGTCGTGGCTCAAAAGGCTGCTATTCTAACCAATTTGGCTCTCACCACGCCATGTCGCTGTTCCATCGAGCGGCGTTTCTGAAGAGTGCGTCGGCACCCGAGGATTTCCCGCCGAGCGCGGGTGAAATCGCATTCGCGGGACGCTCGAACGCGGGCAAGTCCAGCGCCCTCAACGCGCTCGCCCGCCACCGCCTCGCATTCGTGAGCAAGACTCCTGGGCGTACTCAACTGATCAATTTCTTTGCGCTCGGAGACGACCGCTTTCTCGTCGACCTCCCGGGCTATGGTTACGCGAAGGTCCCCGCGGCGACGCGGGCGCCATGGGAAAAGCTGCTCGGCGGCTACCTGCAGGAGCGCGCGCCTTTGCGCGGCATGGCCCTGGTGATGGACGTCCGGCATCCGCTCACCGAACTCGACCGCAGGATGCTGGCGTGGTTCGGACCCACGGGCAAGCCCGTGCACGTCCTGCTCAGCAAAGCGGATAAACTGTCGCGCTCTTCCGCGCTCTCCGCGCTGCGCGGCGTCGAGCGGGAACTGGCGGCGCTGGCGCCGAATTTTTCCGCTCAACTGTTCTCGAGCCTGAAGAAATCCGGGCTGGACGAAGCCGCGGCCGCGGTGCAGGCCTGGCTGAAATGAAAGCCCCCGGCGGAAAACCGGGGGCTTGAAAATAAAAACCCCCGGGCTAAAAGGGGAATCAGCCCGGGGCAAAATGCCTTAAGGATTAAGGCAGCCCGCTCAGGGAGGAGAAGCGGGAGACGACCGAAATCGTCTGTATTTATGAGTGAGGACAGCGGCAAAAGGTTCCCCTCGCTTTAGCCGCGCCTTAAACGACTGATTCACCTGACGAAACAAGGAGTTTCCATGCAGGTCTACGGCGGCTTTCCCGCGCTGCGCATGCGCCGCATGCGGCGCGACGATTTTTCGCGGCGGCTGATGCGTGAGCATGTGCTCACCACCAATGATCTGATCTACCCAGTGTTCGTGATCGAAGGCAAGGGACGCACCCAGGCCGTGCCCTCGATGCCGGGCGTGTTGCGCCATACGCTGGACAAGCTGCTGCCCGTGGCCGAGCGCTGCGTGAAGCTCGGCATTCCCGCAATGGCGCTTTTTCCCGTGATCGAGCCGTCCCTGAAGACCGCCGAGGGCAAGGAAGCTACGAACCCGAAGGGTCTCGTTCCACGTGTGGTGAGCGCACTGAAGAAACGCTTCCCGGAGCTCGGCATCATGACCGACGTCGCGCTCGATCCCTACACCAGCCACGGCCAGGACGGCGTAGTCGACCGGACCGGGTACATCCTCAACGACGAAACCCTCGCCATCCTGGAGAAGCAGGCGCTGGTGCAGGCCGCGGCCGGCGTGGACATCGTCGCGCCCTCGGACATGATGGACGGCCGCATCGGCCGCATCCGCGCTGCCCTCGAGTCGAGGAAATTCATCCACACGCGGATCATGGCGTACTCGGCGAAGTACGCCTCGGGTTTCTACGGCCCGTTCCGCGACGCCGTAGGCTCGGCGGCGAACCTCGGCAAGGGCAACAAGTTCACCTACCAGATGGATCCCGCCAACACCGACGAAGCGCTGTGGGAAGTCGGCCTCGATCTGCAGGAAGGCGCCGACATGGTCATGGTGAAGCCCGGCATGCCATACCTCGACATCGTGCGGCGAGTGAAGGAGGAGTTCAGGGCGCCGACCTATGTCTACCAGGTGAGCGGCGAATACTCGATGCTGAAAGCCGCGTTCAAGAACGGCTGGCTGGACGAAAAACAGTGCGCGATGGAAGCGCTGATCGCCTTCAAGCGCGCCGGTGCCGACGGCATCCTTACTTACTTCGCGCTCGACGCTGCGGGCTGGCTGAAGGAAGAGCGCTGATTTCCCCGAGGCCCGCTCAGGGCCGCGAGGCGAGCGCCAGCGAACCGAGGAATTTCTCCGGCGCTTGGTAGCCGATCACGCGCAGGTCCGCGATTTCGCGGCCGGCCGCGTCGAAGA
>Ga0070732_10001633_pt1 | contig 12193 bp, 13 predicted proteins | sample Coa_R1_5_FD_66449 | JGI IMG/M metagenome (GOLD analysis project Ga0070732, IMG submission 66449) | Surface soil microbial communities from Centralia Pennsylvania, which are recovering from an underground coalmine fire - Coalmine... | ecosystem: Environmental > Terrestrial > Soil > Unclassified ...
AGAGTGTTCCCCTTGAGCTCGCTCGCAACTCTCTCTGATTCTGCCTGCTCCGGCGAGTTCAACTGAACGGTTCCTCTAGAATGAAGGTCCTGAATGAATCTGTTCTAAATAAGTGTAGGCAGATCAGTGGAGCATAGCATGGAGCTTAAACCGAGCACTGCTCCCGAGGAGCCCGACGAAAATTGAAGGCCGTTGTGTTTCGAGAATTTGGCGGTCCAGAAAAGCTGAGCTATGAGGATGTCCCAGAGCCGAAGGTTAGTGAGACCGAAGTTCTGATCCGCGTCAGAGCATGCGCACTGAACCGTCTCGACATATGGGCAAGGCAAGGAACTCGAGGAGAAAGGATTCCTATGCCTCACATTTCAGGGTGCGACATTTCAGGCGAAGTGGCTCAAGTCGGAAGTCTGGCCAAAAATCACAGACTAGGCGACAGAGTTCTGATCGCGCCAGGAATCAGTGACGGAACTTGCGAATACTGTGCTACGGGCTGGGATAGTCTCTGCGAATCTTACAAGATCATCGGCTACGAAACCCAAGGAGGATACGCAGAGTATGTGGCTGTGCCCTCGGAAAATGTTCTACCGATCCCTGGTCATCTCAACTTTGATGAAGCAGCAGCGGTTCCCCTAGTCTTCTTGACAGCCTGGCACATGCTAGTGACGAGAGCACGCCTAACTGCTGGGGAAACCGTGCTGGTCTGGGCAGCCGGAAGCGGAGTGGGGAGCGCTGCAATCCAAGTCGCGAAGGTTCTCGGTGCGAAAGTAATTGCTACCGCAGGAAACGACGAGAAGCTCGAAAAGGCCAAGAAAATTGGAGCCGATTGGGTCGTAAACCATCATACTCAAGACGTCCCCGCAGAAGTCAAACGAATCACCAACGGCCGAAAGGCGAACGTGATCTTCGACCACATCGGTCAAGCTACCTGGGACAAGAGCATGCGGGCAATGGCCCCGGCGGGACGGCTCGTAAACTGTGGAGTTACAAGTGGTGGAAAGGCAGAGATCGACATTCGTTTCGTCTTCGTCCGACAGTTTTCTCTGATGGGGTCCTACATGGGGGGACGCGGCGAGTTGCTCAAGGTCTTGAAATTCTTCGAAGACGGACGACTGAAGCCTGTAGTCGACTCCGTGTTTCCCCTATCTGACGCGGCGAAGGCTCAGGCTACGATGGAAAAAAGCGAACACTTTGGCAAGATAGTTTTGAAAATATAGTCTAGGATCGATCGTCGAACTCTTTGCACCGGTTCGCGAGATCCAGTTCACTCGGGGACTGAGTCAGCGACTAGTTTTCCGTTGATTACTTTTACGAACAGGAATCGATTGTCGCGGAAGATTATCGTAAGCTCGTTCTCTCCTTCTGTAACAGTCAGGACATCTTGTCCAATTATTCCATCGTACTTTGCCAATTCAAATCTCACTCGGTGGTTTTCTTGGCCAGATTTCTTTCTTAAATCTTTGATTATTTATCGCACGTCGACTTTGAGAGTGGGCGTCTTGGCGGTTGCTTCACCTCTCTCTGTGAAGATGTGCTTCCCCCATTTTGCGTGAACCTTGGCTTCGAGAGTGTGGTGTCCTTTGCCTAATTCTGAGGCTGATAGTTCGAAGCTCCGGGTAACGTCAAACAGCATTGTTTGAGCTTCTTCCTCAGTTTTCGGGTAGAGGATAGTCTCGAATTCAGTAGCGACCGTTGCCCAGACCCTGTAAGGTAGTTCTGGGTTTCGAGTCCAGAAGAATACTGCTCGCCTGACAAATTTTTCGCGTTTGAGTTCGGAACCGGGCAAGACCTTGACCCTCTGTTTGGACAGGTCAACTCTGTAGGCCATACGGAGTCCGAGATCGTGTTCGTCGTACGCTTTCTCCCAAAGTGGTCGGACGAAGTTACGCCTGATTCCTCCTTTGAGCTTGAAGCCGACAGTGAGCGCTAGGTTATCGTCGAGTTTGGCGATTTGAGGGGAAGCTGTTATGCTCAAGTCTTGGATGCTTGCCCATTGCTCGCCTTTCACTCTCTCTAGGGATGATTGCAAACTGTCAGATTCTCTCCGGTCTAGTCCCTCCGGTGATTATCGGGATAGAAAAAGGTCTTCGGTTGAAAGGGGAGTTTAGGTGCCCGTTATGGGCTCGATGTGTACACTACTGCATCCGCAGCCGTCGGCGTGCTTCCCTCTTCGGAGTGTTCCTCTGTAGAGTCTCGCCTCTAGCTTTTCGCCGTTCTTTTTCTCCCACTCGTCCACGGTGATACCGTACTTTTTCTGTATCCTGTCCCGGTACCATTCGGGTATTACGTTGAACGAGCAGAAGGGAATGATCCTCATGTCTGGTGTCAGGTAGTGTATGTCGCAGCGCTGCAGCCTTTCCTCGTCTTGGTTGTACTTGTCCTGGAAGTGCATCATTCCAAGGAACATGCTTCGGACATGGAATTGTCCAACCGAGCTGTAGTCGTGCTTGAGCAGTGCTCCGACCAGAAGTTTTGACAGGTTGAGACCTGCTGGTTGTTTGTCTTTTTCGATGAAGCTGTTGAGTTTGCTGATGAACTTGGCAGCGACGAGGTACTTGTTGGTGCCTGAGTTGAGCTCGTCGGTCTTCTCGTCGAGGTATTCGAAGAGTCCTTTGAGGTCTACGAAGCTGGTTATCGGGACGAGCTTCTTCGTATCCTTGTCTTCGAAGACGTAGGTGCCTGCTCCACATGCGAAGTGTATTGAGAGCTCGTATTGCGGACGCTTTGTGAATGCTTCAACGAAGTGGGTTACGGGCGAGCAGCTTGGAACGGGGAACCATGCGTCTCTCGGAATCTCTCCGTTTGTCTGTTCCTCGATCCTCTCGATGCAGTCAGGTATTGTGATCCTATATTTCTCGCGCTCTTGTTTCTTCATTCTTCCAGTGAGTGAGACGGGCTGGTAGCTTATCGCCCGGACGATGTCGATGTTGCGTTGGGCAAAGTTGAGAATGCCTCCGAGCTCGTGATCGTTGATTGATTTGATGACTGTCGGGACCAGTACTACTCCTAGGTTGGCCTTTCGGCAGCTCTCGATGGTGTAGGGTGCTTCCCAGTGGTTCTTCGGATTGGTCCTGGGTGAGACTCCGTCAAAGCTCATGTAGAGGTTGCTAAGTCCAGCGTCTCTTAGCTCGTGCGCGAGGTTCGGGTTTAGTGCGAGGTTGATTCCGTTCGTATTGAGCTGGATGTGGTCTACGCCCTCTTCCTTGATGATCTTCACGATCTCAGGGAGTTCTGGGCGGAGTGTTGGCTCTCCTCCAGTTATCTGGAGGCTGTTTCCGGGGACTGGCCTCTCGGCCTTTAGTGCCCGGACCATTTCGCGGACCTGGTCCATGCTGGGTTCGTAGACGTATGCTCCTTCGAGACCCTTCTTCACGTAGAAGAAGCAGTACCAGCATGTGAGGTCGCAACGGTTGGTGACGATGATATTGGCTAGTCCAGTATGGCTAAGGTGGTTTGAACAGAGACCGCAGTTTGCCGGGCAGGCACAGCTCTCTATTGGAACGTTTGGAGCATGAGTTCCCTTGCCGTCGCTCCAGTATGTGGCGAACTTCTGATACATGTCATATGATCCAAAGTACAGCTCCTCGGTCTCCCCGTGTTCCGGACATGTTTTGGTCATGAAGACCTTGTTATCACGTTCGAATACGGTGCTTGGAAGTATGCGGTTGCATTCCGGGCAGACGCTCTGGGTTCTGCGGATGAAGCGTCCTATTTGCTTCTGCTCGGGCTGCAGTTCAACTGGTAGCTCAATTTCTAATAGCGCCAATTATACCACTCTGAGTAGTGAATACGCCAGTAGCACCGCTAATAAGTCTTCTGACACTAATACCCGTGTGAAGGCGGGGAACAACTCCCCACCTTCGTAAGTGCTCTTGACTAACGCGAGAGCTCTATTCTTCGAAATCACGTAACCCGGAAGAAAGGCGGAATGTAACGGAACTCTTATTCTCGCTACCAAGACGCGCTTTTCACTGTTCAGCGGAGGACATGTGAGACAATGCTCGCCGCGCCTAACAAGGTGGGGTGAGTTTAACACCTGACAATAGTTCTGAAAAGAAAGACCAGGCCGAGCATCGGCTCATTGCGGGCTCACGCCTTATCCTGGTTCACTCTCTACAAGCCCGCGTTCCTCATGGCCTTATTCGAACCTCCACTCTTCCTTCTATTTCTTACAGCATTTCACTGGGTTAGCCCGCAGACCAATCCGCCGCTCTTTGGTTCAACCGAAAGCTTGACGGTTCTAGCACTTGGGTTAGCAGCCGCGTCTGTAGCGGGCCTTGCACTAATGATAAGACCTGTTTTTCTTCAGCGCGGACCTCGGATGACCGACCTCGGGCTGAATGTGCGAGCGCCGACTCTTCCGCATAGGTCGCGCTCCCCGGGCATACTGGATGTGATAGCTCCGTTTCTCAGGAGCAACATGTGGGAATCACAGGAACTCGCCATGGTGATGCACAAATCGTATGAACTCATGAAGAAACATGTCGCATACATCCGTACACTAGCATGGACGGAACGCTACACGTCCCGTCCTTCAAACTTCATGATGTCAGAAGCCATATCTCTCATTCTCAAACTGCTGCCTCCGGTCGAGAAGCATTCTGCAACCTGCGCTGGATGCAGATAGTCGGACGCCGTGGCTCCATGCTGTCCTTGAGCCGAGATTAGAGCTCTTTGGAGGTAGTCGACCATCGGGCTACGTTCACAAGATGAAATACTAGCCTCGCCAGAGACGAATCATGCCAGTGCCGGGCTCACTAAAGCGTAGACCAGTCGACGAAAGAGAACTTGTCGAACTCCTTCAGCGGCAGTTCGAAATCAAACCAGTTGAGACCAAGGCGTATTTGCGATTACTGGAAGGCTTCGATATGACGCCTCACGAACTCGGTCTTGCGCTGGATATCCCGCTTGCAGAAACGCAAGCTCTCCTTGAACGAATGTTGTTGAATGGTCTCATAATAAGAGCGACCGGTTCTGAGACAAGGTTCGCTCCCCTTCACCCGAGAATGACGATGACAAACATTTTCAAAATCTATGAGAAGGGAGTGATCGACGCTCTGCGCTCCCATAGAACTACCGTCGATCGAGTTGTGAATATGCTCGAACCGATCTACGAAGAGAGGAAAATCCACAGAAGCTAACCGAATTCAGCTAGTCTGTTCAGAAGTCGATTGAGGCAACGGCGTAGAGCTGTATCGCTTCTTATCCTTGTTCTCCATAATATCAGCGAACGGTTCCGTGTCCTCTTCTGGTTCCTTCTCCGATTCTAGCGGAGTCTCCGTTTGTGCTTCACTGGTCGTTTCTTGATCCGTCACCGCTGACGCTTCGACCGGAGTGTTCTCAGCGGATCGCTGATCGGATATTTCGGGCGGCGTAGCCTCTTGGACTGATGACCGAGATTCTATTTCCAGCTTCTTATTCTCAATCTCGAGCCTTGATGGTTGAGGTTCGGCCTCACTGGCAGGTTGCGTAATGGTTTCTTCCAGCGGCTCTTCTTCAGAGGGAACGTGTTGATATTCTCTGTCGTGGGGAATGATAGGGTGCGGATCTTTTACTCCATAAAATCGGTCGGTGAAATACGAATAGACGTCGATAGCTTGTGCCGCCGGGTGGGCTGGGAAATCGTCCTTCAGGTTGCAGAGAGCACAGAGGACTGTTGCGTGTCCTGTGTCCTTAGCGATGGTGACCCTTACTGCTTCTTCACCGCATCTTGGACAAACGAAGACAGTGGGTAGTTTCTTCTTAACAATGCGAACTACCCGGCGTCTTCTTCTCCCCAATCGACACTACTCTTGTAGCTTAGAGCCGGAGAGTCAATATTTACCTTTGGTCGTAGGTTCTGACATCGTTTTATCGAGCCCTATCGGAGGTCTTCTCCGGTGAGCCGACCTGTGGTCGCCGCTCTGCTTGAGATACCTGCTGTTTTAGAATGGCATTCCAAGGTCGCTCTGAAGTCAAAAGCCACTGCCGGACTGTATCTACAGAGCCTGAGCGTTTACTGGCGACATTGGTTGTCCCGCCGGTTCGCCTCGATTCCTAAGTGGCTTGAATTCGTCAAGGAATCTCAGAGAGCCGAAGATGTCAAAACCCGACGATCTTGGGGTACTGATCTTGAAACATTCCTCCATCAGTATATCTCTACCCGGACCAAACGCCATCTCACCAGCGACACCCGGAATGTGATCGCTTCTGCTGTCAGAAGCTTCTTGGAAAATCAGTTAGGTGATGTTCAAAGCTACTCCATCACATTAGCGGATCGAGACCAGTTAGTTGCAGAGGCCCGCGAACGAGAAGAACGCCTACCCCTCTCGGTCGATGAAGTCAAACAACTCTACAATGCCTGCCGGACAACGAGAGACAGAGCAATAATTTCCAGCCTGATAGTTGGGTTTGGAATATCGGAATGGTTACAGTTCGCGCATGATTGGAGCAAGTATCGCGAAAAGATCAAGGCCAAGACCGTTCCGGTCGAAGTCTCCGTCACTCGGCATAAGACCGGAATCACATACTTCGTTCTGCTCTGGGATGATTGCGTCGAGGATTTGAGGACGCTCATTCAAGAACGGGAACGGGAGCTTCAGCGTCCCCTCCACGATAAAGACCCGTTATTTGTGAATCAAACTGGTGAGCCGATTTCGGATGCTGTGGTTCAGTCGTTCATCCGACATCTGGCTGATAGGTCGGGTCTCGAAAGTAAAGAGCCGGGAAAGCTGAGCTACAGAATCCGTCCCCACGAACTCGGGAGAGATTTCTTCAGGACCCTCTGCGAAATCCATGAAGTCTCCCCAACTATAGCGGAGTTCAGTCTGGGCCACAAGATCGACCCGCTGGAATACAATCGCTTCCACAAGACGCGGGATGGTCGAGAGCTAATCATTCGTCAACTATCCCGACTTAGACCAATACTGAATCTGCGGACTGGTAAAGGAGAGGAAAAAGTTAGTGGGGAGAGAGAATGTTGTCGGCTCGCTGCGACTCTCGCAATCCAGCTACATATCTCAGAGGAAGAAGCGCATAACCGAATGCTGAACGATCTCTACAAGAATCACAAGGACCTATTCCAAGAGATCATGGCGAGATTGAAGGCCGCTCAGACAGCGGAATACGCCGCTGAAGGAAAGGGGCACTACGATCATCTACAGATGCTCAATCATGAGGAGAGAGTTATGTTGGCTGTCGAAGTAGCTTCAACCAATGGAAACGGGAACAAGCACGAAATCAGGAAAGTCCCGGATGATGATGTCGAAGCTTACGCACAGGCTATCGCAGACGGGTTCGAGGAAAAGGGCCGGATAAACGGAACAATCATAATGCGGAAAGGTTTCTCCCATCCATAGACGGACCTTCATCGACGAGGAAGCTGTATGCGTATGTATCAACTGCATAAGCGATAACACTCGTGCTAAATGTCACTATCAGAAAATAACCTGAAAACAGGCCCCGGACAGGCTGTTAGAGCTGATTTCGCTAAAAGTCGCGCGGTGGCCCCTGTGACCCTAAAGAATATAAGGCCGGGCGCTAAGGCCACAGCATCCTTGTCGCTGAAAGTCCGGCTCAAGATAGGGGATATCGAGGTCGAGATTCAAGGTACGCAGAAGGAAGTAGCCGAGGCTTTCAACAATATCGACTCATACACCGAAAAGTTCCGGAAGACATTCTCTCCGGCAGGAAAACCGAGACCGATGAGCGACGAGGAATTCCTTCAGCCCACCGAGGAAGTACCTCGGATCGTCAACCCAAAGTCCAAGGCTGAGGCAGTGAAACAGCTCCTTGTCTCAGGCTGGGCTCACAGTCCTCGAACCATAAAGGAGATTGTGGACGCGCTTCAGGTCAGCGGAATATATGTTCAGTCCACGGATATTTCGGGAGCCCTTACCAATCTCGTAAGAGCCGGAGAAGTGAGCCGGGTAAAGACGGACCGAGGCTGGGGCTATTATGTTGCCTTTGCAAAAGTGGGAAAAGGAGGAGTCAGAGTCATGGGCCCGACGGTAGAGCCGGAGGACTCAGACAAGGAATGACCGAGGCAAAAATACTCGGAGTAATCCGGCACTAGCGGCTTCATTTGAGACGGCCTACGCCGGCCGCCCCCGGAGATGATCTCCGCTGTGTTGCTCAATCGGTCATTCCCTTAGATTCTCTAATAAGAATATCTTCCAGATCAGAGCCTGTGTTTCGAACAGGAGTAGTTTTGAGTCCAAATCAGCCTCAAAACGCGGATTTGGTTCACGCGGAATCCTCGAAAATCTCTAAGATTTAGATCGTCGGCATCTAAGCCGACAGCATCCTAGTCGATGAAGCTCCAGCTTCGGATAGGAGAAATCATGCCGGTAGCTCCTTTACCGGCGCGAGGACTTGAGTTTGGTCGATTCGCTTGATTAGGGGTTCTCCTCTGACCACACGACGGGCGTTTTCACCTACCAGGATTATGTTATTGTTGATCCCTCGATAGTGATCGATCCGCTTCTTCCACATCAGATAATGAGACCGAACCTCTGACGCTAACAAATCACGGAGAGCATGGGTCGAATGGATGGAATCTTGAATCGCGTTTCTGAAGTCCTCAGATCGTGCGTAATCCAATAACACTCTACCCCGTTGATTCGTTTCTTCCCCAGTTATCCTTAGAGATTGAAGCTCGATTAGCCCTTTTCTCAAGAACTCCGCGAGGTCACAAGCCCCGAACGGATGAATGACGAAAATATCCTCAGATACGGTGAAGCCAGCAGAATCCCTCGGAAATGATGTCGTCACCAGAACGCCGTATGTTGCGCTTTGCTTTACCATTGCGCGTTTGGTTTGAGCAACATATTTGCGAGAGAATCGTTGGGTTCTCTTGCACTCGTAAAGAATGACCCCCGCGACCTGCTTCCGATACATTATGGTTTGAAGAATGTCACCTTTCTTGCCGAAGCGCTGAACTCTATCGCCCCGGAACCTACCTCGCAACTCTTGAGCGAGGTCTTCTTCTAAGTTGAGACCTTCAACTTGAGGAGTTGTTCCTTTACGAAGTTGATCTCTTAAGTCTCCTACGGTTTTCATTAAGGCCCGAATCTTATCGGTCTTAGACTCAAGCATGCCAGCAAGACGATTAGCCCGGCTTCGTTCTGATGCCTTTCCCTTCTCGATTGCAGACTTTGCTTCGTCTCGAAGTCTTTTCTCAAGTCGCTTTCGCTCCTCCAGAATGCCGGTTACTCGATCAAAGACGCCCTTGGAAATTATCGATTTGCATAACGGGCAACGGAAGATGGGCCTCGCCATGTGCTTGAGCGAAGTCGTCTGAAGCTATTAAGGTGGAGTGTAATTCGAAACCAGTAAATGCCCGGCAACTCTTGGTGCTCAGCGAATCTTTCAGCCAGGCAACGGGACCTTTGTCTGTTTCTCGAATCTGAACCTATAGCTGGGAGGAACGGAATCCTTGGCAAGGGGTTCGACTATTACCAAGTCTCCAATCTTCGCCCCATGTGAGTTGTGCCAGTTTCTAAGACCCCAAACTATGTGATTGTAGGGGTCGTAGGTAAGAGACCGGGGTTCTTCCTCGTCGTCGAAAATTACATGAATCTCTGCTTTATCATACCCTTTTGGGAAGACCGGACGAACTCGCGTCGGTATGTAGAGGCATCCTGAACTAATCTGATGTTTGGAAATTCTGCATTCGAATTGGTCTGCCATTCGCGATCAGGAAGCGGGAACGGGTTGGATGATTTCTCTCAAACTCACTTGAGCAGGATGCACCTTAGTGACTGATCTACTCATTGGAATTTTGGAAGCTTGCCATTGATCAACTCTCAACGCGGCAAGGCGAGGAATCGCCTTTCGTGCTATCTCGAAATATTCTGGGTAGATTTCGAGTCCAACACTATCGTATCCGATTGCCTCAGCCGCGGCTAAAGTTGAACCCGCACCGCAGAAAGGATCTAAGATTTTCCCTTTACCAAGAGGGAGAGCGGCCCAGACTAACCGTCGCATAAGACTTTGAGGCTTTAGCGATGGATGAGGAGCGATTCTTCGTTCTTCCTGAGGGGTCCTTGTACTCAATATTACATCAGTGAACGGATTCCCGTCTGGGTTTCTTCTGAGACCGCCAGTTCCCCATTTCTTTAGGTTTTCAGACAGTCGCCCCGAGAAGGGTTTTCGCAAAATGGCCCAAGGTTCCCATCCGGAACGCGGCATTGACGAGACTTCCTTGAATTCTTCTTCCGCCAATTTAGGTCTGAAGCCTCCTTTCAAAGTCCGAACGAGGCGCACAACTATTCCACGAAACTCGAAGTCTGCCTCGATCATCGCGGAAGAGATTGTGCTTAGCAACAACGGGTTCGACGCAATGAACACATGCGCACCTGGAACCAAAGTCGGGCAGAGCGTGTCGCCCCATTCTTGAAAGAACATCCTCAGATCAGCAATTTCATCCTTTGAGAGGACAGTGAATCGGGGAAGCGGTTTCCGTTGGCTCCCTCCAATGGAGGGAGGAATGCGCCAGATTCCTCCGCGACCCTTCTTGAGCTTCTTCAACTCCTTTTCGCTATACTCGACCATGCCATAAGGGGGGTCGGTGATGACAGCGTGAAAGGAATTTTTTGGAGAATGTTTCAGCCATTCCATGCAGTCAGCCAAGTAGAGGTCGAATGTCATAATCTCCCCTCAACTTGATCCGCGCAAGACGGCATCGAATTATCTCTGAGGTCCGCTCTCCTTAAAAGTGTCGGATTTGTCCGCCAAACTGATTGCCAAAGTACATCGAAAAGGCCACAGTCAGAGGTTCATTCAATCCAAGAGCGGTGTTGCCTCATAGTCTGACGATAGACAATGTCAGGCTGACGATTGAGGCGACTCACGATCTTCTATACGGAATGAACTCTTTCCTCGTGAGTAAGGGACAGCCACGGCTCGAAGAAATGATGTTAGGCAACGCGTTTGCTGGATTCCTAAGCGAAATTATCGTCAAGAACCTGGCTGACCATTCAGTGCAACTAACACGCAACAGAAAGATTGGAGGATACCCGGACCTAATACCAAAGGGCAAGTATCCAAGTGATCAAGTCTTGCGTGGTCAAGGTTTGGAGGTCAAAGCATCCAAACAGAGAGGAGGTTGGCAAGGGCATAATCCCGAAAAGGGCTGGTTGGTGGTCTTTGTTTATCGGATTGATATGGAGACGCAACCAGTAGAAGATCGTTTTCCGACACAGATCGATGAGGTCCTCAGCGCGGAACTTGACGATGACGATTGGTCTTTCAGTGGCCGCAAAGGTCAATCGCGAAGAACCATAACCGCGTCGATACTAAGAAAGGGGGTCCTTAGACTTAGGTCAAACTGGATCTACTCAGCCCAAGACAGAAACGAGAGGCTTGAGGTCGGCTAATTGCTCGCGAAAGTGATATTCGACCAAGTCGCATTTCGCCAAGTAATCGGCCCACCTTTCCTTCAAATCAGGACTTTCTCTTTTCTCAAGCTCCCGTCTGATATGATGTTGAAGCTCGTGCAAGTATAGGAACTCTGGATTCTGTGCGCCCTTCCAGATCATAATAACCGGTTCATGACTGGGGGTCTCTCCTTCTCCTGAACAGTAAGCAGAGTCCGCCCCAGGAAGAGGAAAGTGTCTTGAGTAAATTATTCTGGGGGATTTGACTTTGTACTTGTTCTCTGCCCATTGAATGAGTGCTTGATTGATCAAAGTCTCGCTTCCAAGTAGATTGTACGATACAGTCTCCAAATCCGTCCGGAGAGGGAGAGGATTCCACCGAAGGAATCTGGGACTCCTGAAACCCCACTAAAATCGTACCAGCTCAGTCAGTCTAAATCATCATATTGAAACGAAGCCCGCTTGATAGGCCCGAGAATCAGCCCACATATCTCTCTAAGGCAACGGTAGAGCATTTGACGAACTCTTAGGGGCTACGATGGAGCGAATACGAGGTTAGATATCTTATCCGGCATGTAGCCTCGTAGATTGCTCTTTAGATTACTCTCTATCACTACTTGCCTTTCTTGCGGTCTCGGCGGGCTTTTCGAGACAGATAGCCTTTCATTTCCTCTGCGGATCTTTGACGATTTGCCCACCGCGCTATACCACCTAACTGCGCTTGCTCTCGGGTAAACGAATCGTCTTCCTTGAACTTACCTGAAGTGGGCTTGTATTCCTTTCTCGGATGCGCTTGTGGGTTCCATTCAACCGGCTGATAGATCGTATTGACCTTGCGCTCG
>Ga0070732_10001634_pt1 | contig 12192 bp, 19 predicted proteins | sample Coa_R1_5_FD_66449 | JGI IMG/M metagenome (GOLD analysis project Ga0070732, IMG submission 66449) | Surface soil microbial communities from Centralia Pennsylvania, which are recovering from an underground coalmine fire - Coalmine... | ecosystem: Environmental > Terrestrial > Soil > Unclassified ...
AAACAAGGCTTTGTACGCGCGTCCCGCGGGACGCGGATTTTGCGACGACGTCCTACTGTTGCCGAGGCTCACTCATGAGCGACCCGCTCGCAGTTCACATTCCGCCCTTGGGTCAATACAAACCTGGCTCGGCCCCTCCCACCGCAGGAGACGGGTCCAGTAGCCTGATCCAAAGACCTGCCGTTACGACGCTGGCACAGACAGGCGCTACGTCAGCGCCCGCCCAGCGGCGCGCCACCCGTGGCTTCAACGTCCTCATCTGGCGCGGCCGGCTGGCGACCGACCCGCAGCTGATCACGTCCCCGAACGGGACGCGCTTCGTACGGATCCGCTGCCTGCAGGACCAGCCGGATCGAAACGGGCAGCCCGGGGTTCAGGCGATCGAGGCGGTACTGTTCGCCGAGCGGGCCGAGCAGTTCGCGGCGTTCTTCCGCAAGAGGGACGAGGTCCTGATGAAAGGCCGCCTCACGATTGAGAACAGGCACGACCGCGAAGGTGCTATCCGCACCATCGCGTGCCTGCTCCCCGACGGCAGCATCGAACTTCTGCACCGCCCGCAGGGGCATCCGAGCGTCACGTAGCTTCATCCCCGGTGCCGCAGTTCCATGAAGCGAACGCCGCTACGGCGCAACGTGCCCTTGCGGGCGCAGACGTGGCTTCGGCGCAAGGTGCCGTTGCGGACACGCAGTGCGCTTCGAAGGCGTGTTGGTTTGTCTCGTCGACGCGGGCCCGTTGAGCTCACGTGCGACTACTGCGGAACGATCTTCCATCGATTCCAAGGTCCCGGCGACGCGGGAAGCGCGCATTCTGCTGCAGACACTGCGCTCGTCAGTATCGCCGGCAGCAGCGTCTCGAGAATCCGAAAGCGCCCACGCCGCAACATTCAACGGCCTGGTGGCGCCATCTGCGGGCCTACGTCCGAGCCCGGGACGGCTTCCGCTGTGTCCTCTGTAGAATCTCTGAGCGCCAGTTGGTATGCGAACTCGGAGTCGACCACGTCTACCCGCGGCAAGCGTTCAAACGCGCGATCGAAGTGTATCAGCAGTTCGGCACGGCGGCCTTCGTCAGTGTCTGCCCACGGTGCCACGGGCGAAAAACGGGCGGCGCTGAAGCAGCGTGGCTTAAGGGAGATGCCCTCCGCCTTCAACTCTACGTGAGTGCGGTAGTGCAGCCTCAACTCTCAGCGACAAAGGGCATGATACGATAGTAACGATGCGGGGACAGCGGATGGCGATCAGCTTGCGAACCACAGGCCGCGGATGCAAGGGTTTCATCACCAAATCATGATGCGACGAGCCGTACCACGGTTCAAAAGCGAGCGAGAAGTTCTTCGCTTCTTTGATGACCCCAAAACTCGACTGTCCGACTATGACCTTGAAAGCTTCGGTGAACCGGTCGACATCGACATAGATCGTGAATCGTTGGCGAGGCAGGAGCACGCCGAGTATAAGAAACGCCAGAAACCGCGAGCGATGGGATAGTCGCACGGTCGTTGGACGGCTTCTTCGTGGCAACGTACGATGGGGTTGCATCGAAGGGAGGTCCATGTCGTGGCTGGAACGGTTCGGGCGCGCTACAAAGGAGACCGGCTTTTCGAGGCCCTGGAACCGGTAGACTTGGAGGTTGGCAGTGAGATTTTACTTACCATAATTGACGTCGGCGGCTCTGCGGAACCGGACGCACTTGGGAAGGCCGGCCGGTGGCTGGGCGGGGATCGTCGATGTTGACGCCTTCCTCAAGGATCGGAAGGAGAGGCGTGGCTAAGGCGCGGAAGGCGATTGCGAAGCGTTCGATCGCCGGCCGTGGCATGCCACGAGCATCCAACTTTTTCGAGCATCGCGGCATGGCCGAGCTCGCGGCTGGCCAAAATGTCAGTGCGGTTAAGCGCGTTGAGGATCTTGCGGCGAACCTCTGGGAATCAAGCGAAGACCTTGAAGCGTTCCTTGCCAACGTCTATCGCGTGCGTAACGCGGGGTGTCGCCTCAAACGTGGGCCGGGGCAAAGAACCCAAGTGAGGTTGGGGCGCGAATGAGCATCCGCACAAAACGGTGGAGTCGAGAAGAGTACGAGCGGGCGGTTGCAGGTGGGACGTTTGCGCCCGACGCACGCCTCCAGCTCATCGAGGGAGAAATTGTCGAGATGACACCCCAAGGCGCCGCTCACGTCGCGGCCGTGCGCGCCGTTGAAGAAGCCGTTCGCGCGCTGTTCGGCTCGGGGTATGACGTCCGTGTTCAAGCCCCTTTGGCGCTGCTGCCGGACTCTGAGCCCGAGCCCGACGTCGCCGTCGTTTCTGGATCCTTCCGAGACTATCGGGAGCACCATCCCACAACTGCCATTCTCGTTGTCGAAGTCGCCGACACGAGCCTGGAGTTTGACCGCACACGCAAGATGACTGTCTACGCTCAAAGCGGGATTCCCGAGTACTGGCTCCTCAATCTCCCCGCACGCCGCCTCGAAGTTTACCGGGATCCGGACACGCGCGTCGGTAACTACCGCAGCCGCACGCTACTGGAACCCCATCAGGAGATCACACCTGTCTCTCTGTCGTTGCGCGCAGGTATTCTCGTAGAGACTCTGCTGCCGTAATCGCGCCCTGTCACCTTTGCCAGATCGACAGTTTCGATAACTGTCCTTCGAGAAGATCTCGACACTTCACGTAGTCGGCCAACTTTGCGTCAGACCGAAGCGGATCCGGAACGTCCCTATCGAGGTGGTTGATCTTGCTCGCCATGTCCGGATGGCGGTGTCGGAGCTCAAGAGCAAGATTCTTCTCAACAGCAACCACTAGATCGGCCCATTCCACCAGATCGCGCGTGACGGGCTTGGAGTAATCTTGCGAAGGCGACTATGCCGGTGTTGACACCGGCTGTCGCCCGTGTTATCGTCGCCTGCGACAGGCAGGTGTCGTTGCGGCCGCAGGTAGTCGGTGGCTAGACAATCCGCGTTACCTGCGGTTCGTCATCACTGTACTCATAATCGGGATCGTCGGTTATCTGGAAGCGTGCGTAACTCTCATACCAGAATCGGCAGAAGGCAGTAACACGTTTGTTGGCGAGGCCGTCCTGGTATTCGATCCATCCCATGACGTACAAACGGGTTTGTCCGATACGTTCGAGTTGCAAATCGGAAATCGGATCGGTTTGCGCCGTGGCCGTTTCGCTATCAACATCAATCAGAAGTGTGGCGGTCTGGCCGGGCAACAACCGGTAGTCACTGACCTTTTCGGTTGCATTAGCAAAGAGCCCATCATATGGCCGTTGCATAGGCAGTTCGCCGCTCCTGCTGGAGATCGCAAACACCCAACACGCGGCCTGCGTGATGTGCGCGGGAGTTCCTCCAATATTCGCGATAGAGAGTCTTCCCTTATATCGTTGCCCACCCACGTAATGCTGTGGCGTCATCTTATAAAGGTCTGGATCCCCGATGACAACTTGTCGAATGACCAAACGGGGACGTTGCGCGAGGACGAGCGCATTGGCCGAAATTTTGGCTTGCTTGCGTATCGCACCAAGTTGCCTCCAAGCAAAGAAGGCATAAACAGCGGTAACAACAGCAATCACCCACTCGGGATTCCACTCTCGCGGGTCCCATATGGCGTAGGTGGCGCGTTGTTGTTCCTGGCCGGTGGATGGCTTGCCGAACGAACTGAGTATCGGGTCGGGTTTGAGGGCAGGGCGATTATTCTGGCTTCGTTCGCTTGCGCTCTGTTGTTGTTGTCGTCCGGTGTTGTTTTGATGTTTTACGGGTGGAGTTGATGCGTTTGCGCTTCCGAGGAGGACGCAGACCCAAAGTATCAGGGTCAGCGCGAAGAATGTGCGCGACCACTTTGTCGAAGTCCACATCGGCTTCCAAAGCCTCCGGGGCTTCGCGCTTCAGGTGTTCGAGGAACGCCTTATTAGGCTTCGGTTTCGGCATGGACGGCTCCCGAAGTGGTGGTATGTCCTGGCTGGGTGTCGTGGTTCGCTGGGGCCGGACTCCCAGCGAGGCGACCTCAGCATCCTGCTACGATTTCCCCGAACAGGTCGGGGCTCGACCGTTTGTTGTACCGGAAGGTGAACTCCGAGAGGTACAGTGGGAGGTACTTCTTGGAAACCTGATGGTAGTTGCCCATGATGCCGCGCTTCAGCAGGCTCCAGAAGTTATCGAGCGTGTTGGTATGGATGGTGCCGCGCACATACTCTCCAGCACCGTGCGAGACAACGCCGTGCGGGTATTCCCGACCAAGGGGCTTGTACCCGAGCCATTCGTCGGTTGCCACAAGGTCGACCTTGTCAGAGACAGTCTCGCGGACGAACCGGCCCAAGGTCGCAGCGTCGGCGTTCTCGATGACTTTGCAGACCACGTTGCCCTTTCGGGCGATGGCTCCGACCACGCCGACCTTTCCTGCGCTGCCGGTGATGCCCTTACGCTTGTCCCAATGCCGGTTCTTGTCCTTACCGCCGACGTAGGTCTCGTCCACTTCGACCGTGCCCATCAGTTTGTCCCACGTCTGGTTCTTCATGGCGGCGCGGATACGATGGCACATGTACCATGCGGTACGGTAGGAGCCCATACCGAGCACCCGTTGGATTTGCAGGGCACTCGTCCCCTTCTTGGCCTGCGACATCAGGACGATGACCTTGAACCACTCGGTCAGCGGGTACTTGGTGTTCTCAAAGATCGTGCCGGTGATAACGGAGAACCGATAGCCGTTCTTGTTGCAGGCCTTGCACACCCAATGGAAGGGGCGGTGCGTGACATGAAACACTTTGACGTTCCCGCACTTGGGACAGGCGATGCCATTAGGCCACCGCATAGCGGTCAGGTAGACCTTGCAGGCATCGTCATCGGGGAACTTGGCGATCACTTGGTTGAGTGTCATGGACCGAATTTAGCACGTTTTCCAGGTGGTGTCAAGTGAAGCATAGTCGCCCTTGCGAAATATCGATGTCGACTTCCCTCATGGCCTCCACCGCAAGCTGCGCCACGGGGCGGTGATTGTGGGCGGCGACGCCGGCCGTTCGGACCTCCAAGCTGGTTCCTTTGGCGGCGGCGATCTTCCGGGCCAAGCCACCGGCCATGGGGCTCCTGCACGTGTTGCCGAAGCAGACGACCAGCAAGTTCATCGACGGTCAGCTCACCCCGGAACCTTTCCGATCATATCCTCGGAGTACACAAGCCCGAGGATACTTGCTGAGTCCGTTCAGAACGTAGTACTCTAGACGTGGATCGCGGTGCGCGGTGACCTTCGGGGGTTGTGAATGGGATGCGACCAAAAGTGAGCGCTGCCTTGCCGAGCGGGGCTTTGATTTCGCGTTTGCCGCGCGTCTCTTCGACGAGTCCGAGTACTGGGAAGAGCCGTCCCAGCAGCGGCATCGTGAGCCGCGGTTTATCGCCGTCGGCCGCGTGGACGAACTCCTGCTTACGGTAGTCTGGACCCCGCGCGGGAAGCGACGCCGCATCATCTCGGCACGCCGCGCATCAAGGAGGGAGCGACATGCGTATCGGCAGATCCTCGAATCAGCGCGATAGCCGTAAAGGGCGCATCAACTGGACGAAGGTCCGTGCCACCACAGAATCCGATATCCGTCGTCATATTCAAGAGGACGGAGGTGACGAAGCAACGTTCAAGGGCGGCACTCTCGTCGTATCGCCAGCCTACGTGCGGCGGGTGCGTGAACGCTTGGGCTTTACCCAGGCAGAGTTCGCGCGTCGCTTTGGTTTGCGTGAGCGAACGATTCAGGAGTGGGAGCAAGGCCGCGCTCAGCCGGAGGGACCCGCCCGGATTCTCTTGCGGGTCATCGCACGGGAGCCCAGGGCTGTGGAACGGGCGTTAAAGATCTCGTGAGTCGAACTTGAGGGAAAATAGAGCTCACTCAAGTAGTAAGCGTCGCGCGCGCCCCACGCGCAGAACGTCTTCCGCGCCTTCCACTACGTTATCTTCGACCGCTCCGGCCGCATAAAACTCCTCGAACTGTTCATCGGTCAGGACATGGCCAAGTGGTCCGATCCGGCGAACGCTATCAAAGTATTGGCAAATCTCCTCAGGGGAAAAGATCTGCTTGATTTCGGCGACAAACATCGGAACCTGCTCGTACCACTCCGGAACCCGGTCCGCCATCCGTAGGAACTCCACCAACTTCTCCCCGATGAGATACCCGAGGGCCTTTTGGATGCCCCACCGAGCCCGGATATCTTGCGCCGCCTCGCACTGAGCGACCCAGACTTTGTGGAACTTGATCATCACGTCCCTCTCTATCCATGGCGGTCGGGCACGTTTCCGGATCCGGACAACCTGATTCGTTACGGGTATTGGGTTCGCATCCAATCTTCAACTGTGGCGCTCCGTACCCTGTTGAGATCTCGTAGGTGCCTGCAGTGTCGCACATGCAGGGCGCGCGCCGCCGCGCGCGGAGCCGCTCGACGATCGACGGTACACTGAAGCACCAGTGGCACCTATGACGGATCGTCGTCAAACCATAATCGAAGCGACCGGCTTGGCGCCGGAATCGCTGGAGATGGCGCCTCGGCACACTATGTCGACATAATGCGCGTGTTCCTGCCGCAGCACTGCTGCGCGTGACCTGCCGCGCGCCACGATGGCGTTGGTTACTGCATCTCGGGCAAACCATTCTTGGGCCGCCGCATCCCACTCCACGCGGCTCGCCCTCGGCATCGCCGTGATCCAGCCCAGGGCCTCGAACGGTATTCCGTCGTACTCGCTGATATAGGCGAGGTACGTTCCATCCGCCTGCCGGGCGAAGCCGATGTCGCGTCTGAAGGGACGACCCGGAGATTGAGCGATACAGCGAGCAACTCTTCTAGAAAGGCATTCTCGTCCAAGCCCTTTGTTCTGAAGGTCGCTGCTTCGACAGTCGCGCCAATCTCCCTGATGATGCGATCGGCACGTGCGCGATGCAGTATTGCGGCGGCCATGATGATGAGATCGCTTTTTTCCCCTCGACAGCGCCACGGAACCCTCCGTCCCTTCAGATGGTCAGGCAGTATGCGGAAAGTTCGCGTACGGCCCTCGTTCGCTGAGCGGCGACCGCCAAATCACCCGTGGCTTCTTGTCTGGCCGGATGCCCTTCAGCGCCGCGTGCCGCAGCCCGCCCTGCAGGCGCTGGCGGTACTCGACCTCGACCACGAGAGTCGGCCGCACCCATAGGGGGCATTTGATCGCCGACGTCCACCTCTACCCCACGGCCCGCGGTGCCCTGGCCGCAGAGAGGGCAGGATTTTATTTTGAGCTTGACATATTCCAATATGGGCATATAATCAGTGCGTGGCGCGGGCGGCGACGACAACCGATGCGTTCAACGCGATTGCGGAACCGCGGCGCCGCGCGATCATCGACGTCTTGCGCGACGGCCGGGCACATCCTGTCGGCGAGGTCATCCGGCAACTCGGTCTGCCGCAGCCCGCGGTCTCAAAACACCTCGGCGTGCTGCGCCTGGTCGGGATCGTGACGGCGCACCGGCAGGGCCGGCAGCGTCTTTACCGTCTCAACGCGCGGGAACTAAAACCGGTGCACGATTGGGCCGGGGCGTTCGAGCACTTCTGGTCCCATCACGTCAAGCGCATCAAAGAACAGGCCGAACGCGAGACCCTGGAGCGTACTCTGGGGCGCCAGGTCCGCGGCCCGGCCAAAAACGAGGAGGCGGAACGATGATGACAGGCACCGGCACGCAGACGCAGGCCCTCGAGACGATCGAGGTGCGAAAGTCCGAAGAGATCGCGGCGCCGATCGAGATGGTCTGGAAGGCCCTGCTAGAGCAAATGGGCCCGGCGTTCGAAACCGATACGGGGTCGCCGATGCCGATGACGCTCGAAACCTGGCCGGGCGGCCGCTGGTTTCGCGATCTCGGAAAGAACACGGGGCATCTCTGGGGACACGTGCAGGTGATCAAGGCGCCGGCGCTGCTCGAGATCACCGGCCCGATGTTCATGTCCTACCCGGCCGTTTCCCACGTCCAGTACCGGCTGACCGCAGACGGCGGCCGCACCCATCTCGAGTTGGTGCATCGGGCCTTCGGACAGATCATCCCGGCACACCGCGACGGCGTCGTCAAGGGCTGGATGTACATCCTCGGCAAGGTGCGCGAGCGTGCCGAGCGCCACGGCTAGACGCGGCGACGCCCTGGACCCGGCGTTCGCGCCGGTCGCGGCGGCCTTCGCTGGCGACCGCCGGGTCAGTCGGCGGCGGATGTTCAGTTCCAACTCCGTCTTGAGCGTGGAGGGCAAGATCTTCGCGATGCTCACGCGCGGGAAGTTCGTGGCGAAACTGCCCCGGCGCCGCGTCGACGATCTGGTCCAGTCCGGGATCGGTGCGCCCTTCGACCCCGGACATGGACGTCTCATGAGGGAGTGGATCGCGATCGGCCCCGGCCGTGCGGATTGGATCGCGCTGGCTAGAGAAGCGTATGAGTTCGTGCGAGAAAACACTTCACGAAGGCGTTCTGCAGGACCATAGTAGCGGGCATAGAAACGCCGCACTTGCCGCGATACAAACGCTGAGGAGGCTCGGTCATGGACGATCGTGCACTGTTGCAACATCAACTTGCTGTAAGCCGCCAGATTCTGAAGCGTAGCCTCGACGGCATCTCGGATGAGGAGGCACGGAAAACACCGAGCAACCTCGCACCGATTGTGTGGCAGGCCGGGCACATCGCGCTCGCTAACTTCGGATTTGCCCACGGTAACCTCGGCTTCGTCCTGGGGGCCGACGTCGCCCCTGCCGGGATGCTGCCCGGCAACTCCGCAGCACTGTTCAAGACGGGCACGGGCGGCGCCGCGGCGTATCCGCCGTTCGGCGACGTCGCCGGGTCCGTGGACGCGAGCCACGACGCGCTCGCACGCGCGGTGACGGAGATGGATCTCCGCGCACCGAACGAAGGGCCGCGCGGCAGCTGGCACACTCAGGGCGAGGCTTTCGCGTTCGCGGTCACGCATGGCTGGTACCATATTGGCAAGATCAACACGCTGCGCGCGCTGCTCGGCAAGCCGAGGCTGTTCGGGTAATCTGGCCGGCCGCAAAAGAGCGATTATGTCGTCAGCACCGGCCAGCCCCATAACCGGTCGTCGCGGTCAGGCCCGTTCCTACCGCCCGGCAGGCTGTTGCGAAAAGATTACCTTCGTCGACCCATCACTGCATACGTTCTGAACCAAGCGTGGGGCAAGTTTGCTCCTCGGCCTGAGGACTCCATTTTTGAGAATGATGGCCCGCCGGCCCGCGATGTCCCCAAATGCGGTATATCGTCATCGCCCTGCAACCGTTGGTCAACGTACTGGTCTGGGCAGGACGCGCCTGCTCACGCTGACGGGCTCGGGCGGCTGCCATAAGACGCGAATGGCTCAATCTGGTTCACCCAGACGCGGAGATCGCACATCGACCCAGGAACGAGAACGATCGGCGGCCCCGTCCCTCGTTCTTCGTAGGCCAACGGCGTCCCGTCGACGTGGATCGTCTGGATCCGCGGGTGACCGGGGCGTGCATTCGCTTCTGTCACCACGCACGCAAGTTCTTAAGCGCCGCTCGTGTACCTTGGGACGGTCGCACGAGGCACGGGCACCAGCATCGCCAGCAGCGATTCCCGGGGCGCAAGACCGACCTTGTGGACTACCTGCTGCTGTGAGTCGCGGTCTTGTTGGTGATCTTCCAGACGCCGCTGACCCGGATAAGGTTGTGGAAGTCGATCCATCCCTCGGACTTGTGTAGGGCGCGGTCAAAACTAATCTGAACGGAGGCGGCGTCGCCGACCTGAGTCACGGAGATGATTCGGCCGACGACGGGGCCTCGCGCCTCGATCCGGCTGTCCGGCGAAGCCCACGCCTCGAGCCTGTCAGCAATCAGATATTTAATGAGCTTCCCTTCGGCGTCGATGTAGTATATCCAGGCATTCTCGTCAAAAGCTTCCTTGAACTTGTCGATATCATGGTCGTTGAATCCGTCGATGTAGAGTTGCATCACTCTTTTGATCTCGTCGTAGTCGTCCGTTCTCTTAGTCATCGCCGCGACCTCCGGCTTCATTTCTGGCGGGATTACTGTTTTTGATTTTATAGTCCTGCCAACGAAAAATCGGGCCGGGTCAGTGCATTGTCTCTTCCGGGTTGCGTACCGCTTCGGGCGGTCGCGCCGTAGTTTCCTCCTCGAAGCACGGCGCCGGTCCCAGGTCCGTGCACGCTCCTTGACAGCTACATAGCTCTATCCGGGAGGGGAGCCGCAACGCGGCCTCCCCTCCCCTGGGGAATGGTCGCGGTGCGAGTTCCCTTCCTCCATCTGGAGGGAGGAGATGGCCAGCGGAACAGCCCCAGACGTGGTTCCAGGATCACGGCCTCGAGCAGTGTACTTTCGGAGGCCCGACGGCTCTCTCAGTTACACGGTCGCACCGCCGGCAAGCTCGAGCCCGGTCGCGCATTACCAGTTCTCACCCGACCGATCGTGGTGCCTCAGGCGCGTGCTCAGCCCCAACGGCACCGACGTTCTGTTCAAAGAGGTCGTACAGTTGGACGATCGGCCACGATGCAGTTGCGGTATCATCGACCACACCGCAATCGCCAAAGACAAGCTCGAGGCGCTCCAGCGTACCACCGAGCGTCTATTGCCCGCGGAAGCGCTGCACGATCTCGAGCGCGATTTGCGCTCGCAGCCCGAGGAGGTGAACGAACGGGAATACGACGGCGGCTATCTTCCGGGCGGGATCGGCTGGTTCAATGAAGACGGCCAGCCCGTCGAGAGAGTCGACGAAGTGACCTGGCAGGACGAAGTACAGATTCAAGACCATCTCGCTCGATTCTTCGATGGTCTTGCCGGCAGTGATGTCGGCGGCAACGCGAAAGTGCTCGCGCCGCTCGTGGAGCGCGTGCTGTTCCGCACGATCACCCATCCACCGCGGCTTGCCGGCGGATGGGGGGATCTGTTCCAAGAGGGCTTGGTGACTGCGCTTCAGGAGGCTCAGAAGCTCCATAGGGCAGCCACGGAAGCCGCAGATCGCTATGCAACCCGGCTGGAACGTAGGGTAATCTTAGCCGTCAGACACCGCCTGATAGACGCGGTACGTCGCCAGGACGCCGCGACCCGTAACATCCCCTGCACCAGTCTCGAAGCGGGGCAGAATGAAAGCGATGCCCTTGCCCCGTTCGGTCGCGCGCTTCAATCGTCGGGCGACGAATCGCCTGTTGGGTCCGTTGGTGCCTTATCTTCCGACCTTTTGTTTTGTCATACATACGGGGCGGAAGACGGGGCGGCAGTACCGTACCCCGGTCAACGCCTTTCGGCGAGCGGGCGGCGGCTATATGATCGGTCTCCCGTACGGCCGAGAGAGCGATTGGGTCCTGAACGTCCTGGCCGCTGGCGGCTGCGTCTTGGAGGTGCACGGGCGCAGGTTGCAAATGACTCGGCCTCGTCTGATTCCTGCGAGGGAGGGCGTTCGGACCTTGCCAGCACCTCTGCGTCTCATCGGCCACCTGGGACTCGTTTCCGACTTCCTCGATCTAACCCTGGACAACGCTGACCCCGGCACGGTGTCCTGAGCGTAAACGGCGCGCGCTGCGGCACGGAACACAGAGCCCGTTGCGCTCCTAGGAGACGACGATCATGAAAGCAGCGATCTTCAACGGACCAAGGAACATCGGGCTTGGCGAGCGACCTGACCCCCAAATCCAAGAACCGACCGACGCCGTCGTTCGCGTCGTGCTGGGTTCCGTCTGTGGCTCCGATCTGTGGTACTATCGTGGCGAGTCCCCGCACGCGCTGGGCCCTATCGGCCACGAGTTCATCGGCGTGGTCGAACAGGTCGGAACGAACGTACACGGCATCAAGAAGGGCACCCTGGTTGTGGCCCCCTTCACATACTGCGACGGCACCTGCGCGAACTGTCGTGCGGGCTGGCCGTCAAACTGCATTCATGGTGGCTCGTTTGGAAATCACGGGATTGACGGAGGACAGGGCGAAGCCGTGCGGGTGCCTTTCGCGGACGCGACGCTGGTCAGCGTTCCCGGCTCACGCCACTCCGACGAGACAATGGTCTCCCTGCTTACGCTCGCCGACGTGATGTGCACCGGTCACCACGCGGCGGTAAGCGCCGGTGTGAAGAAAGGCGACACGGTCGCCGTGGTCGGCGACGGGGCAGTTGGCCTGTGCGCCGTGATTGCCGCCAAGCGCCTCGGCGCTGAGCGCGTCATCGCTTTGAGCCGCAACCCCGCTCGCCAAGA